>JGI24006J15134_10000781_pt1 | contig 18871 bp, 17 predicted proteins | sample LinPmetageLP53_FD_15134 | JGI IMG/M metagenome (IMG submission 15134)
TCAGAAAATCCTGCCACCTGCGATGCAAGAGGCAAATCACCGCAATAACAGTTATACTTTTTATATAAGTGTCTGCCTATATATTCATCAATTGGTTGCTGACCTGATACATCACTGTTTAATAAATCATCATACATTGTATTCTTAATAAGCATTGCATGTGTTGCTAAAACTTCACGACCGCTATTATTTTTATCTGTAATAATATCATCACTTAAATGAACTAGCGGTGCGTGCTTTCTTTCCTTTTTAACACTTGAGTGAAATGCTGGGCCAAAGTGAAACATATCCCACTCTATTTTATCCAAAAGCTCGTTATATTCTGTAAGCTTCTTCTTTATATATGGCATAAAGACAGCATCATCTTCAAATACCATATAGCAATCAAGCCCACGTTCTTTTGCAATTCTCGCTACTTCAATATGACTAAGAATACAGCCATTATAACAACCTGTATTTACAGCTGGAAATCTTTCATATTCCCACCCCATGTATTTAAACTCTTTATCTATAGCTTGTAATCGATCTGTCCGATGATCTAAATTAATTATAAATTTTGTAATATTTGATATGTTCATAGAATTATTTTACAGTTTTTTAATTGGTACATGCTATTAAGTTTATCTTGCTGTACATATTGAATAGGATCTTGATACCCCGCATCAACAAAACCTTTTACCCTCATACTAGAGGAAGGTGTAGTAGCGTCAGCTAAACCATCTTTTCTATTAGAGTAACAAGTCCAAGTCTTACCAAAGTCTACACCAAGCCTTACCCCCTCTTCAACAATAGCCTCTTTGCTCATAGTTAGTAGAGGTGCTTCAATAATAATTCGATTCTCTCTATTAAGAGCTACTAATGCGTTCATAGCATCAACAAATTCATTACTACCATCCCAATAACCTGCAAGGCTATCAACTTCAGCTGCACCATACCAAACAGTATCAGCACCTTTAGCTTCTGCATAAGCACAACCAATAGTATTAAACAACTGATTGCGGAAAGGCACATAGCTTACTGGCTGAGCATCACCCGCCATCTTACTAACATCAGGATTATCAATATCAGTATTAGTTAAAGATGAGGTAGGAGCTAGATACTTAATGAATCCAACATCAGCCACATAATGATCTATACTAATATTAGGATCTTTAGCTTTAACAGCATCTATTTGATCTTGTATACAATCAATTTCACGGATATGTCGTTGCCCGTAGTTAAAGGTAATTAGATTAATCTCGTCATATCCTTTGTCAACTGCCATATGCAATAGTACTACACTATCCATACCACCTGAAATACTAAGTACTAGCTTCTTACTCATCTTTATTAGTATAAAGGCTTATATCACCATTTTCAACTATTTTATTATCTTCATATGCAGCAACTGCTCTACGATAGAACTCAAGCTTAACACTTTCTAGTACTCCTACAACGGAATTATATTCTTCATATTTAATTGTATCTTTACCTTTAAGGTATATCTCAATTAGTTCATGAATACGAAAGTTTAGATCACCCACTTCCTTAAGAGAAGATCTTGAACGTTGTTTAGGTTTTAAATAAGGCATTGTCTCTTTAGTTAGTATTTTCTATATCTTCCATAATCAGAGAAGTAGGAGCTTTAGGTATCTCATCAGCCTCTTCTACTTCATCTGGCACTTCACTTTCTTCATCACCACTCGAGTACGCCCACTCTTTCTTAATCTTCTCTTCTAGTACTGGTAAAATAGTATTCTCCCAAAGGTCTTTATCCTTACGGAAGTTCTTATAGTAACCAATCTTTTTACCATCAGGTAGTTGATATGTAGAACCAGTTTGAATGACAGCACCAACCCCTACAGCGAGGTCAAGAAGACCATAGTAACGATCAAGACCAGTATGGAATGAAAGGAACATCTCACCTTGAAGGTACTGCTTAATGAAGCGATTCTTACGAGTCAAAGCACGAATAAGGATACCTGCATAGTTTTTCTGACCAACAGCAGTTTCTGCATCCATAGTCTTACCACCATCACTCTTCATAGGCTTACGGGCAAGCTGAATAGTTACTGAAGGTAGATATACAATTGACTTACCACCAGGCATATTCTTCTCAATAGATGGAAACATAGCAGTAGGATCATCATATACGTGGTTAGTACAAAGAATGGTTGTTTGAGTAGTAGCACCTAAGTTAGTACAAGTCTGCATAAGAGACTTCATNGCNCGAGCTTTNGTACCCATATCAGATGAAGTACTATCTTTACCCATTCGACTATGCTCAAGTTCTGATTGAAGGTTACCGAGAGAGTCAATTGCAATAATAAANTTACCTTCAAGACCTTTCTCTTTAACTGCAGTTAAAAACTTAAACANNGCNTTNCGAGTCTGCTCGATAGTAACGCATGGTACATACTTTACTTTACTAATATCAAGTCCAATACGCTCTGCACCTTCTGGATCAACTGCGTTCTCAGTATCAAAGATAACTGGAATTAAACCTTCTTTCTGAGCATTAGCTAGAATCTTAAGAACAAACAATGTCTTGCCAGTCATAGACTCGCCTCCCATCATTGTTACTCTACCTTTAGGAATACCACCATGTATAGAACCTGATACAATAGCATTAAGAACATAACTACCGGTATCAATCCACCCTCCTACACGACTTAAAGTACTGTCTTCTAGATACGTTGCAAACGGATTGATCTTATCAATTGAATCAAGAGCCTTATCGATCTCCTTATCGTTAAATTTACTCATATACTTATTATATCATACCAAAGAAAAAAGTCAAGTAGTAAACTACTTGACTCTTAACTTTTTATATAGTTATACGCTTTTACTCAGTCTCTTCTTCCGCTTCTTCTTCAGGTTCAGACCATTGTTCTTTGGCCTGCTCTTGAAGCTTGTTAAAAATAACAGTAGCGACTTCAGAAACTTGAAGACCTTGCGACTTTACCGCTACGTCAATAAGTTGAAAAAGAGCACTTACTTCGTTTTCACGTAATGTTAGTTTAATTTCATTCATAATATATTTATATTGGTTATTATACTAGTATACTTATACAAGTTCTACTCAGTTTCCACTCCGTCAGCACCGAAAAGTTGAATTACTTCCGGATCTTCATCTTTTGGTACTTGTGCTGGATTATTAATAGCATGATACTGCTGTGTAATTTGATCATTTAGTTTAACATCAGAAGTAGTAATACTTGCCTTGTTAAACGTCCAGTCATTCTTCGTCTTGTCACCATCGATAAACTCCATAAAGAGATAAGGAAAGGTTTGAACTTGAAGCTGTCCACTCTGAGCGTCAGGTTGAACATGTACAATTACAGGATTTTTCATTGTAAGGGTAGTCTTAGTTTCGTCAATAATGACACCAATAACAGTACGCCCTACAGCATCGACAATAGCGTTAATTTGTTTCAAATCACTCATATATGAATTATAACATATAAATTAGATAAGTCAACTGGTTGCAATAAAAAAAGTGGTAATTAAATAACTTTATGAATCCTTACACTGGTAAGTCAATATTTGTACAAATAGCATCATATAGGGATAGTCAGTTACTACCAACACTTGATGATCTATTTGATAAAGCAGACGAACCTGATAACTTAAAAGTATGTATTTGCTGGCAACATAGCGAAGATGATGAATGGGATAATCTAGATAAGTATCTAGATGATAAAAGAGTTAAAATTATTGATGTAAGAGCAGAAGAATCTAAAGGGGTTTGTTGGGCAAGAAACTTAATACAACAAGAGTATCTTTTTGAGGACTTTACTTTACAGTTAGACTCACACCATAGGTTTGTTGAAGGTTGGGATACAGAACTTAAAAATGAAATATTGCAGTTACAACTACAAGGTTATAAAAAACCTCTACTAACGGGCTATATAACTTCGTTTCACCCATCATTACCAGAAAGTGAATGGGCTGACGAACCATGGTGGATGACATTTGATAGATTTACCCCTGATGGAGTTATATTTTTTACACCGAGTACTATACCTGATTGGCAAACTAGAAGGTCGCCTGTTCCGTCTAGATTTTACTCTGCACATTTTTGCTTTACTTTAGGTTCTTTTTGTGAAGAGGTACAACACGATCCTAGATATTACTTTCATGGTGAAGAAATTGCTATAGCTGTTAGAGCATATACTCATGGTTATGATTTATTTCACCCTCATAAGGTAGTAGCATATCATGAATTTAGTAGAGACTATAGACCGGATAAACATTGGGATACATATAATAAATGGGGTGAACATAATGAGCAGACGTTTACTTTAATGAGAAATCTACTCGGTATAGATGGATATACTTGTACAGAAAAAGAAAAGTTTGGTGAATATGGTTTAGGTAAGGAAAGAACTATAGCAGATTGGGAGGCATATGCAGGAATTAGATTTGCTGATAGATATGTTCAGCAAGATACGATAGATAATAAGTTACCACCTAACGACCCAGAGAGTAGGTGGTGTAACCGATATAAACATTGCATTGATTTAGGCTTAGATGCAATTGATAAGGGGGATTATGATTTTTGGGTTATTGCATTGCACGATAAAGATGGTGAAACAGTATATAGGCAAGATGCTGATGAAGCTAAAATTTATGAACTTATGAACGATCCGGATGGTTATATTAAGCTTTGGGTTGAAGCTGAAGTTACGGGAGTTCCATATGAGTATGTATTATGGCCGCATTGTAAAAACGCTGGTTGGTTATCTCGTATTACTGGACTTATTTAAACCTCGTTATAAATAAGAATATGTCGCCATATAAAGGAAAAACTATCTTTATACAGATTGCTAGTTATAGAGATCCAGAGTTAACCCCAACGCTTAAAGATCTATTTGATAAGGCAGATGAACCTGATACATTACATGTATGTATATGTTGGCAGCATAGAGAGGAAGATGAATGGGATAATCTAGATGACTGGAAGGACGATGATCGAGTTACAATTCTAGATGTAGATGCTAACGAGTCGAAAGGGGCGTGCTGGGCTAGAAATATGATTCAGCAGGAATATAGCGATGAAGATTTTACTTTTCAGCTTGATTCACATCATAGATTTGTAGAAGGTTGGGATACACAACTTAAAAATATGTATTACGCTTTAGAGCTTGAAGGATATAAGAAGCCTCTAATTACATCTTATATTCCTGCTTATGATGCTGAAAAAAATAAGCCTATTGATGAAGAGCCATGGAGATTAGCTTATAATTATTTTGGTCATGATGGACCGTTACATACATTACCAGAAACTATAACAGACTGGGAACACTATACAGGTCCAGTACCTGGTCGCTTTTATTCTGCGCATTTTGCTTTTGCTGATGGTGCATTCAGTAGAGAAGTGCAACATGATCCGGAAATGTATTTTCATGGTGAAGAAATTACCATAGCTGTTAGAGCTTATACTCATGGTTATGATATTTTTCATCCACATAAAGTTATTGCATGGCATCACTACGGTAGAATGGAGAATCCAAAGCATTGGAGTGATGTTACTAAATGGGGCGACTTAAACACGGTTTCTTACTCACGAGTTAGGAAGCTTTTAGGTATCGATGGGGAAAAATTTAGTAAAACGTTTAACTACCCATATGGGTTTGGTACAGAGCGGTCCTTAGCTGAGTATGAGCAGTATGCAGGAGTAAGATTTAAAGATAAATGCATTCAGCAATATACACTTGATCGTGCTTACCCACCTAACCCATCATATGGTACAAAAAAGGCATATAATGAATCGTTTTTATCTATTTTTAAGTTTTGTATTGATTTAGCACTAGATGCAGTACCAGAAGAGGAGTGTCATTGTTGGGTGGTGGTGTTTAAAAACGATGATGGGGAAGAAGTTGATAGGCAAGATGCTAATCAAGAAGAAATAGATCGATTAAAAGATGATCCAGATGGTTATATTAAGCTTTGGCGTAGTTTTGCTACAGAAGATAATATTACTTCTTGGATGGTATGGCCAAATTCTAAAGAGCGGGGTTGGTTAGATCAAATACATGGTAATATAGGGTAAATGAAGAGTATATTTATAACAGCTATCTATGCTAACTTGCATGGAACGGATTTAGGTGGGAGAACTTCAAGGTTTCTTTGGTACCGATGGAGTTTGCTGAGTATTCTTAAAACTAACCCAACAAAAGTAGTTTGTTTTACCAGTAAGGATGAGGTAGAAGATTTGGAGCATTGGTTTTTTGAAGAGCAAGGTATTAAGCGTGAGCAATTAGAGTTTAAAGTTTATTATTTACGTAAATCCAAGTTCTTTAAAAAAATTAAAAAGATTAAAAATATTGAACAAGTTAAAAAATGGGATAGATGTTTTGAAATTCAATATAATAAGTTCTTTTGGTTTAATTTAATTGACGATGTATTCGAATATGATAGGGTTTATTGGATAGATGCTGGATTGTCTCACGGAGGTTTGTTTCCTTTACCATATAGAATGGGTAAGAAATGGGAAAGTGATTTTTTAATTAATTTATTTACACCAAAACTATTAGATAAGTGGAATAAGGATACAGCTAACGAAATTTTATTGCTTGCTAAAAATAATGAAGATAGATATTATTGGTCAGGTACTTTACCTAGACAATATTATAATGAATATAATATGAGTAAGCATATTGTAGGAGGTTTGTTTGGCGGTACACCAGAAAATTATAAGAAACTTGCAAAAGATTTTGAACGTCAGTTATGGGTTCTACTAACAACAGAACCAGAACTTTATATGGAGGAGCTTATACTTTCATGCATGTATTTTAATGAACCGGAAAAATATACAACCTACACTTTTGATGATTGGTACGCGAGAGATGAATGGGCTGATCATGATATTGATCCTAAATTATTTCACCATATGTTTTTAAATGAATAACACAACTATAGTAACAGGTCTTTGGGATATTAATCGTCATAATAGACCTTTTGAGCATTATATAGAGAACTTTCAACGGTTTCTTAAAATACCTCAAAATTTATACATATATATACCTGCTGAGTTAGAGGATTTTGTCTGGCAGCACCGAGAACCGCATAACACACGTGTTAAGGTTCTTGAGCTACAAGATATCAAAAATAATTACTACGCGCCTTTTTGGGATAAGACAAAGGAAATAAGACAAAAAGAAGAATGGATTAATCGCGCTAGTTGGTTATCTGATTCTCCTCAATGCAAGCTTGAATGGTATAATCCAATAGTACAATCCAAGATGCTTATGCTTAATGATGCTCGTATTATTAATCCTTTTGAGAGTGAATATTTTTACTGGTTAGATGCTGGGCTTACTAATACTGTTCCTGAAGGTCATTTAACGTCTGAGAGTGTTCTAGACAACTTACATACTCTTACCACTTCTGAAGAATTTTTATTTTTATCCTTTCCATATGATGCTAATAATGAAATTCATGGTTTTTATTATCCTGAAATAAACAACTACGCTGGTGCAGATGTTAAATATGTTTGTAGAGGGGGGTTGTTTGGTGGTCATAGCAAAAGTATAGAAAGAGCTAATGGAAGTTATTATGCAACTTTATTTGAGACTTTAAATGATGGCTTTATGGGTACTGAGGAAAGTATCTTCTCTATTATGTCTTATAGAGAACCTTTTGCATATAGAAGGTATGCATTAGATTACAATGGATTGATTGTTAAGTTTACTGGTGAAATGATCGATGGCACAGCTAAATTAGAAGAAGTTGATATGTCATTTATTAAAGATAATTTTAAGACAAAGAAAGAGGTTCCAGCAAAAGTAACTAACATAGTTAAAACTAATATTTATATGTTAACGTTTAATATGCCTGAGCAGCTTACACATACAATTAATACCATGGTTGATACAAAGGGGTTATTAACACACCCCAACTTATATATATTTGATAATTCAACTGACGAGAATGCTATTAAAGAAAACAAAGAAATTGCTGAAGCGCGTGGCTTTGAATATTCTCATTTGGGTAGTAATACCGGTATATGTGGAGGTAGGCAACGAGTAGCAGAGCACTTTCATAATTCAGATGCTGATTATATGATCTTTTTTGAAGATGATATGACATTTAATACAAATAAACAAGAAGGTGAATATTGTAGAAATGGTTTTAGGAAATATGTACCAGACATTTATGAAACAATCCATAAGATTATGTACGTTGAAGAATTTGACTTCCTTAAGTTATGTTTTACCGAGGTATACTTTGATAATGATAAACAGTGTTCATGGTATAATGTACCACAATCTGTGAGAGAGAAATATTGGCCGGATTATAGTAACTTACCGGAATTAGGATTAGATCCAAACTGCCCTAAAACACAGTTCGGTATAATTGGTAATATTGATGGTCTAGCTTATGCTACTGGCGAAATCTACTACTCTAATTGGCCTCTTATAGTAAGTAAGGAAGGTAATAAAAAGATGTTTATTGATACGACCTGGGCTCACCCACAAGAACAGACATGGATGTCTCACATATTTCAAGAGACAAAAGAAGGAAAGCTGTCTCAAGCGATCCTTCTTGCAAGTCCCATTTGGCATGACCGCATTAAGTACTATAATGCAGATGAGCGAGTTGAGAGTTAAATATTAATTGACTTAATAAACTCGTCGATTTTCTCTAGAGCTTTTTTTGCATTCTTTGATGGGGCAGTCGATTGTTGAGCTGTGTATTCAACATTATTTTTCAGCTCTAGAACAATACGACGTGCAGCTTCAATTTGTGGTGAGCCAACCTGACCATCACCAAAGTCTGTACCTTCTGCTACAGACTTAATAATACGAAGAATAGTAACTGTACCTGCGATTTGTCCTCGTTTAAAGGCAGGATGTGCCTTTGGGGTTCCATCATCTTGGGGTCTATCTAAATAGCTTTCACTCATACATATATTTACAATAAATTAACTGGATTGCAACTTACGCAAATAGATCAAAGAGTTCAGTCTGAACATTTTCAGAGGGTTTACGAATATTCCAGTTAACGTTATCGTAAAAACGAGCGATCGATTGGTATAGGATCTTATCAAACATCTTCTCATAATCAATCTTAAAAATATCTTCGAACTCTACTGGATACTCATACTTAAAACCAATCGACTGTAGGCCATACTTATTAGGAGTCTCAACATACATAAAGCGAACCTTATCTCCTGATGAGAGCTCTTCATACTTATTACCTGTACCTAATCTCTCCAGAAGCTGGTTATAGAAGTAAGCAGACTTAGCATGCACTGGCATACCTTTTACAGTTTCAAATCCCTTACAGGCTACTGCATGCTTCTCATAACCTTTAACACCCATAACAAAAGCAATCTCTTGAGGTCCTAGAGTCTTAAAGGTTTCATACGCTTCATTAAAGATCTTATTAGTCTTTGCTAGTGACTTTGTCTTCATCATAGTTTCGATAATACCTTTAGCATATGGCTTAATAGCATTAGGCATAGTAGTACGTACAACCTCAACACCTGTATACTTGTACTTATTCTCCTTAATACCCTCATCATCTAATATATGCAGAACGTAACGTTTCTTCTGAAGAAAAAGACCAGCGTCAGCAATCATCTCACGCTTAAATATAAATCGAGGATCTTTTGTTAATAGAGCTTTTCTAGACCATTCGGTAATACCAGCGTTAAGGTAGTCCTCGATCTTTTGAATCTCTGTATAAGTCTCTTCGTTAACTAACCCTTTCTCTTCGTCTTCCCAAAACTTAACGCCATTTTCAACAAGAGGTTTGATAGATATATAAGATGAATCAGTATCATTATAAACAATGCACTGCTCTAGAGCTTGCTCTGTAATATTTTCACTACCTACTTGCTCACGAATATAATCCTTAAGTAATTTATTGGAGTATTTAATAACAGCTTGACCAGTTAGAGTAACACTAGCAGCAATGTCGTCATCACCAATAGGTGCTCGTTTATTGCCCATATAACCATAGCAAGAGTTAATCAAAATCTTAATAACCATCTGAGAAGTATTAAGACGTTCTACTTCATACTTAAGTTCGGTATTATCTGGGTCTTTTTTACGCGCTTGCAAGCACTTAAAGAGTTCTTTCTTAATAACAACACGCTTGTTGTAGTAGTACTCTAGAAACTCCGGAATAATACCTTGCTTCTTCTGACTAAAGAGGAATCCAGCTTTCGATAAGGCACACTCTTCATCTTTCAGAAACTTAACGAACTCCTTTCTTGTCAATTCAAAGTGACGTCCTGAGTTATGAGCAATAACAACCTTATCATCAGTAGTCTTTTCAACCTTACCGACTTTAGTCTCTGGTGAGGTATTGAGAGAGATCATTACATTAGGGTATAGGGAGTTAGCATCGAAGGATACTATATTCTCTTGAAAGCCACGCTTAGGTTCTGCAACATACGCCCCTGGATTCTTATGATCCTTATCACCATTCCTAACAAAAGTAGAAATAACTTCACCTCTAGCTCGAGCTCTAGTACAAAGAGCACCATTAATGACTCCAATAGTACCCATCGCACCTTCTAGAGTAGTTAGACCTACATACGATAGCATACGTAATAATGGAATGTATTGAAGCTTCTCTTCTAGTCTAACTAACAGGTTAACGTCTTGAACGTTGTAGTCAATAAACTTATTCCAGTCTTGATCAGCTAATTCATGAAGAGACATACCTTCATAATCAATCTTCTTTTGACCTAGCTCAAGTTCACCAATAGCATCAAGCTTATATGACTCTCTTAACTTAAGACAAAAACGTTTATAGATATCTAGATAGTCAAGATTAGCAACACCATCAGCAAAGTAACGTTTCTGCTCTTGTCCGAACATACCCTTACGCATACGATAGTAAACGTTACGTAAGGGTGACATTCTATCGACATACTCTTGACCGAGTATACGCTCCATCCGATTAATAATGTAAGGTATATCAAACCCCTCGGAGTTCCAACCACTTAGCACATCCGGATATTGCTTCTCGAGATAATTAAGGAATGTAATGAACATCTCACGCTCACTCTTACAGAAGGTATAGATAAGATCATCACGACCTTCACCTGTATAGGGTTTAATACCGAACGTATGGAACTTCTTACTAAAGTTATCCCAGCAGGTGATAACATTACATACATGAGTAGGATCATCTACGTCAGGAAAGCTATCTACAGAGTAAGTCTCAATATCCAGAAAGCAATACTTAATAGGATGCTTGTTAAACTCAGGCTTCTCATTTTCAGTACCGTAAGTATCAAGTAAAAACTGTTGTACTGGTGGAGCATTCTCAAATACCCGCTTTACACCAGAGTCCTGAAGGAACTTATGACGATTATAGCCAGTTGTAAAGGAACGTTTCTTTACTTTAGTACCGAAAATAGAAGTCTTATCACCTCTAGGATCTTCTACGTATAAATAAGGTTCGAAAGTACACTCATGACGAGTTCGATCACCGTTTTCGTTCCATCCAAACAGAGTTATCGATTGATCACGTCCATTATAAACAACGTTTCTATACATATAATACTATTATACGATAGTTCCTTATGAAATCTACGGATTCCACTTCTTAAGAAAGGTTCTTTTATCAGAACCGTATGGTGTTAATAGTGCTTCCATATGTGCACCTATATTATTTTCAGATTCTAACACTCTACCCTCAGCAATCTTTCGTAGCTTGTCAATATTTTGATAATATCTCTTACTATTTTTCTTATTTAGAATCCAATCAATCTTCTCTTCAAACTCCTCAGGAGTACTAAACTTAAGGTCGTCTGGAGCAGTATGATATGTCTCCATATTCTGACATAAACATGGTATACCAAACGTACAAGCTTCAATAAACTTAATATCTGACTTTGAGTTATTAAAGTTACTTACTTCTAAAGGTGCTACCATTAATTGTGCATTCAAGCTTCGTATAAATGTAGGATATTCTAGCAAACTCTTCCAAGTATGAAACTCTATCTTACCTGCTTTTACTAAATCCTCCAACGGTGGTGGAAAAGCACCTACAAAAATCCATTGATATTTATTAACAGTCTTACGGATAACAGAAACCACTTCAGACATATCATCTTTACCACCAGTCTTATTACCTACATCATAATGAGCTCCTGAACCTGTATAAAGAACACGTGGCCTCTTTTTGTTCTTATCATAACTCTGTTGTACTTGACGCCGATTAAAGAGATATCCCATCCACGAATAAGGTACAAAGTTAGGGATAACAGTTACTTTCTGATTACTGATTTTAGATTGAAACAACTTACGCATAAAATCATTAGTAAGTGTAACTTCATCACACATGTCCATAATTTCAACGCAATTATTACGAATCTCTTCTGTATCAAACGCAAATTTAAATTTATTATAGTCGGGAATCTCTTCTCTAAAAACAACATCATCTACTTCATAAATAATTTTAAAACCATGCTCTTGCTGTACTTTTTTAAGATGCTTTACAAAATCAACTTGTGATTTAGAAGCTTGTCTCTGTAATTTAACACACTTAACACCTTCATACCATCTTGGATCAGCTACCATCGCTGTAGTACTCTGACTAATAGCCCTACCAGAAGCGTTGATAACTTGTTCAGGCCAAAGAATACGCCAATGACCACATCCAGAATAATCTGCTAAATAATTAACTATTCTTGCCATTCCATTCTCACGTGGCTCAGGATTTTTTTTAACTTGTACTGGCGCTACGTGCCTATTTAAAGTAAAAGGTGATGCGAACGGAGCAGGAAAAGGGTTGGTGTTTATCACATTAATATATTAATCTATCTCTCCTCAAATGCAACTCGTTTTGTTATACCATTTTCCTTTGTTAAGAATATAACATCACCAGTAGCAGCCTTAATAGATTCTTTACGATGAGATATAACTATAGAGCATTCATCTAACTCTTCTGTACGTTCTTGTAGTATCTGAGTAACTAGTTCTAAACCTTTATCATCAAAAGAAGAATCAAACAGCTCATCATATATAGCCAAGTTATACTTAACACCTCCTTGCATACGTCTTAAGTCTGAGAAAGTAAACAAGCAAGCCAGATCCATAGCTTTTCTCTCTGCTCCAGAAAAATTAAAGTAAGAGCATATTTTATTTTTTTCATTAATAATCTCTTCTTCAAAATATTCGTTAAAAATGCAAATAGAGTTTGAGTCAAGTTTTTTAAGATAATGAAGTAACTTACTATTTAACAGTTCTAGCAGTTTATTAACAATTACAGACTTAACTCCTTCTTCAGATACAACATACTTAACAATATCTAATTTAGCTAACTCCTTTTTAAACTTAGATACTTTCTTCTCAATATCCTTTAACCGCNCNCCAGTCTCGTTAATAAGGTCATCAAAATCGGTTGTACCTTTCTCAACAGCAGCAAGATCAACATCAAGTTCTTTCTCCCATTCGATAATCTGTGCAATCTGCTGATTAATATTAGCTCTCTTTTGATTGGCTAGTTTAACTTCTGAAAGTTTATTTGTTTGACCATTAATAGCTGCCTGTACTTTAGTCTTTATTTCTTTAGCATTAGTAAGAGCTGCATTAACAACCTTAATATCCTCAACCATTGTTTGCATTTTAACTCTAAGAGCTTCTTTTTCTGACTCCATATGCTCTACATCATGATCAGCCATTGGTCGGAGACATACAGGACATTCAGCTTCATCAGTACCAATTTTACTATATGTAGATTTAGTATGAGTAACTTCAGCTTTTTTCTCGCCTATATCACCAACATACTCACTAATTTTATCTTCGCAAGTATCACGCTTAATATACAGATCGTCAATCTTTGCTTTAATTGCATCTGTATCCCCCTCAACAAAGGTAGCTAAATCTTCTTGTAATACTTTTTTATCTTTAGTATTATTATCTCTACGTTCTAGATAAAGCTTTTTCTTTTCTTGTCTGCGATTAATAACACTATCTCTCTGATTATTATAACTTCCGAGAGTAGTTTTTACTTCCTGCATTTTAGTTACCTCGATATCAGACTCACGCTTAATATCATTATACTCCGTACGTATTTGTGATAACATCTTACTAAACACCTCCAAGCCAAAGATATCCTCAATAAATTTTCTTTTCTCTATCTTATTCTTTGCCATAAACGGAACAGCATTGTTCACAGTCATAATGACACAGTTCTGAAAAATAGACGGAGTAGCAGACGTCATATCACAAATATATTTGTTTGTATTACCGATACTATCTCTCGTCTTATCTACACCATCTTCATAGAGAAAAACCTTCGAAGGATTAAGATGTCTTACAATTTTAAAATTACGCGTATTGCTTGGTGTAACAACTTCAAAGTCTAATTCAACGTGAGTCTTACCACCAGTAATGTTATTAGGTATAAGGTCTTTTTTAAGCTCTCGAAGAGTATCACCGAAGATAGCAAAATAAATAGAGTCAGCAACAGTACTCTTACCAATAGCATTACGTCTATCGGGCTTATCTTTATTCTCACCAGTAATAACATGTAGACCTCTATCAAACTTTACTTCCACAGGCTCTTCACCTACAGAAAGAAAATGCTGGATAGCTACTCTCTTAAAATTAACTTGCTTCATACTTTACAACTCTCGTATAGCCCAAGGGTATAATCTATTATAGACTTTTTATTTGAAGGTTCAAGTGAATTAATAAACTCTTCTATAGCCTGCTCGATATCAACACCTGATAGATCTTCAATATCTTCTTTGCTATCTAGTATTCTATTGAAGTTAATATCATAATCATAAGTCAATACTTCTGGTTTAAGATTAGCGAGAACGCGTTGAAGTATGTCCATATCTTCTTGAGATATATTCATATCAATCTTAACCTTAACAATATTATTTGTAAATCTGGATCTTATAAAGGAGGTAATCTCACCAGCCTCAACTAACTCACTTAGACTGATTTTATTATAGTTGGGTGAAATATTATTAGCAAAGAACTCATACTCCATTGTATCGAGATCTAAAATATGATAACCTTTCTGATTACCAGCATCACCAAAGTCCATCTGGAATGGATTACCTACATATAAAATAGTTCCTGCACCAAACTTCTTTTCATGTCTAGTATGAAAGTGACCTGAAATAACTAACTCTGACTTCTTAAGAAGGTCTTTTACCTTAACTCCTTCTTCACAAGTCTTATAAGTATTCATCTTGAAGGTCTCAATCTCAAAATGACCAACAATTAAGTCACTCTCTTCAATATCCTTTGTAGCTGTATTCCATGGACAGAAAGATATCTTCTTATCAAATGCTTCTACTATTTCGTACTTCTCAAGTACTGTTACATTCTTACGACTCTTAAAAATAGATAATGAATTAACATCTGTTCTATGTTTATAGTAGATATCATGATTACCAGTAATTGCAATTAAGTTAAACTCTGAGAGAATATCTAATATATCAGCAGATATCTGCAACGTATTAACAGATATCTCTGAACGATTATGATGCCAGTCTCCAGCAAAAATTAAATCTTTAATACCTTTAGCACGGCACTCATCTCTAAACCAATGAGCCCATTCAACTGCATAATTATGCCAGTCAGAACTATTAGAGTGAACCCCAAGGTGTAAATCTGAAAAGATCGCTACCTTAGGTTTTTTAATAGTCGGAATCATGCTCGGTACCAATTGGCTTCACATACACTGTACCTTGCGTGTTGTTAGGATCTGCCATATATTCCTCATATACCTTTTCCTTATAGCTTGTAATAGCTTGATGATGCTTCTTTTCTTTCTTAATACGATTAATAAATGCATGATAAGCAATAGTAGTAAAGTAAGAAAATGGGTTTGAATTATTCTCGAACTTATACTTCTTATGCTTTAGAGCCGAATACATCTTAATAAGAGCATCTCCAATCATATCATCTTTATATGAGTAGTTAATGAAGCTACCATTATATGACAACCCATAAGCAATCTTTTTAATATTTTCAGCTAGGTCGTCAGTTAAGATATCCGAGTCATAATATTTCTGTAAGCTCGCTTTGAACTCTTTCGGCTTTATATAATATTCCTCTTTAGTAGACATAATAGTTATACTCTAATTATAGCAACTTATTAAGATAAATCAACTACTAAAGTTGCACATCCGTATATTTGATTTTTTCCTTATCGTAGATAGTTTTACGCTTNTCACAATGCGCTTGGCCATACTTAAGTTGATCACATATATCAAAAATAACCAACTTGTCTTTTGCATCATGTTTACGAAGTCCACGACCAATCGATTGCACGGTTCGAATAAACGACTTACCACCTGCTGCAAATATAATATTGTGAATATTCTTAACGTTAACCCCTGTAGAAAAGATTGCACTAATAGCTACACAAACTACATTAGTCTCTCGCTCCATTATCTTTTTAATCTTCTCTCTTTCTTCTACGTCAACAGAACCCCTAATAAAGTAAACTTTCTTACCTTCAATCTTACTAAAGTATTCTTCTAGAGCTTCGCCATGAGCAATATGGTTAACAAGTATAAGAGTGTTATTATCTAACTTACCAACTAGTTTTTGTAGTAATGAATTTCTCCTATCACTCTCATAAATGTATTCAAGCTCATCTCTATAGCCATTTGGTCCGGAAAAGTGTGGTGCAGGGTTATAACTAATATTAAGTATCTTAACTACTACATTTGCAAGGTGATCTTCAAGTCTTAATTCATAAGAAGACTTCTCATAAATTACAGGGCCTAGCTTACCAATAATTGACCACTTGTTGAGATCATCTTCTGGTAATGTACCAGTAAAGCCAAACTTATTAGGAGTTCTTATCTGCTGAACAATCTTTGATATCTTATTACCAGCTGTAATTTTATGACACTCATCAACAATAAGTAGATCAATATGTCTTAGCCATTCATTATCTTCAAATCTACTTTGAATAATACCGATATTAGCGATAATTACATTAGCTGTAAAGTCGGGTTTAGTCTGACCAGTCCATTTAGTAAGTTTATATGTAGTGCCACTATTTAAAAACTCTTCGTACGTTTGAGTTACAAGTCCCAAATCTGGTACAAGCATAAGACATTTAAAGGTATCTCTATCACCTGCTGCTCTAAAAAAGTTCTCAATTAAAGCTGCAGTAGTAAAGGTTTTACCGGCACCAGTTCCGAGAACACATGTACCAGTNCCAAGCTTTATAGCCTTTTTAATAACCTCTTCTTGGTAATCACGAAGAGTAAATTNAAAATCATTAACCATTTCTTTATCTATACCAACTTTAATAGCCTTAGTAAGAGCAGGGGATACTTCAATGTCAGTTTTTATCTGACTCTTAATTAGATACTGCCTAATCGACCAGTATAGTCCTAACTCACAGTTACCTGTTGGTGTGATAACATACTTACGTTGCGGTGCAAATCGTGAATATCTTCTAGCAAATCTTGCACCAGTATTTTCTACAGAAAAGTTTTCACGTATCTGATCAAATAGTTCTTTATCAGAACACTTAACTACTAGCTTACAGGGCGTCTTTCCAGTTGCTTTTTTATAATCAAATGAAATCATTACATTTGCTCGAGCTTCATTATATCAATAGCGTTCTTAACATCGAACCCCATTTGCGATAGTACCTTCTCTACCTTTTCAAGGTACTCAATAATAACATCAAACTCTCTCATCTTATCATTTAGCTCAGCAAGTGTATCATGCCTCTCAGCTGCTTGCTCTGCTGCTGATTGTGTAAGCTTCACCGGTGAAGTTGCAATTACCTCCCTAGTAATATTTTTTTTCAACTCTCGTTTTTTAGCAAACGTTTGATTACGTGCAATCTTAGTCTTAATAAGTTGAGCCACCCAGTAGTGCTTCCTAGCAGGTAAGCGTAGAGATACTTCCTTAATATTAAAGTCGTCGAGAACTAAATCCTTACCAACCTCATCGATATATTTCTTAAGTAGTTCCATTTATTACTAATATGATAATCTCTTTTAGTGTTAAATCAACTAGTGGCTTGATATTTTTTCAACTCATAGTAAATATATGTATGGCTGAGCGTGAAGTTATCGACCCTACAACTGTTTTAAGTTTATATTTGAGTCATGATGCGGCTGCTACTTACATTGATAAAAAAGGAAAGGTTAAAGTACTAGAGTATGAGAGATTTGTTAAGCAACGATATGCTGCATTTACTAAAACGCTAAGTTATAGAGAGGGTATAGGTACTACTGATATACAAAGACGTAATTTTTTACAATATATTAAAGACAATGTAAAAAGTGAAATAGAGGTAATTGTGCATTCTGATCCTAAAATGGTTGATAAATTATTACTTCAGGAATATTTCCCAAAGGCTAAATTTAAATTAGTATATCATCATGATGCGCATGCAGTAAGCGGATTTTATACCTCCAATTTTAATGAAGCTACCATCTTATCTTTTGATGGTGGTGGTTACGATGAAGCCGATACTGTTACATACACTAAAGCTTATATAGGTAAAGGTAAGGGCATTAAACCGGTAAAGCAAAGTTATGACTTTTCTCTAGGAATACCATACGGGCATGTAGCCAAGTGCATTAAAGAGATTAAACATGGTCCGGACTGCTCTGAAAACTCTTTAGTATATTCAGGTAAAATTATGGGGTTGTGTGGTTATGGCAAAGTACGAAGCGAATGGTTGCAACCAATGCAGCGTTATTATGAGAGTGTGGATTTTTATGGTGACAATGATTCGTTATGGAGGTTAGGGCAAGAAATTGGTCTAGATTTAAGATTAGATACTATAGAAGGTAGTGATGGTTATGATCTTGCTGCAACTTCACAAGAAGTTTTTGAAAATAAAGCATTGCAGATTATCGAGAGTCTTATAAATGAGGGTGCACCTGGTAATATAGTTCTTGTAGGTGGTTGTGCATTAA
>JGI24006J15134_10000788_pt1 | contig 18772 bp, 23 predicted proteins | sample LinPmetageLP53_FD_15134 | JGI IMG/M metagenome (IMG submission 15134)
AGTAAGGATATGGCCCAGAAGCAAACTTTTCAATCTAATAATAGATGGAAAAACTTTATTAATATTAATAAACTCGTCGGGAGAAACTATGGCGTATTCTCAATATTCAACGTCAAACATGGTTTAAGGAACTCTCTCCTTCTATATAGATAAACACGATGGGAGGACTTGACTACTATCCAAGTAAATTTGAATATCAGAACAAAGAAGAAAGAAAAGAATATAACAAACAATATTACCAAGCAAACCAAGAAAAGATTAAAGAAAAAAACAAAGAAAAAAACAAAGAATATCGTGTAGCAAACAAAGAAAAGATTGAAGAATATAGGAAACAATATTACCAAGCAAACCACGTTAAGGTGATGGAACACAAAAAAGAAAAAGTAGTATGTGAATGTGGCTGTGAAGTTTCAAGAATGAACTTAGCAAGACATTATAAAACTAAAAGACACGAACGCCTTATGAACCCTTCCTAACTATCTCTTACGAACGATATGAATTCCAAACATATCATTCGTTGCTTTGATTGAAGCACTAAGTGTTGGTTTATTCCACAGTAAGTGCTTTGCCCAGAATCCTGCACTCTCTATACCAGACTTGTTCCAGTCTTCGTTCTTCTTGTGCCTAGCAATGTATGCTGACTTTTTCTTCTCAGACTTTGACGTTGTAAAATCTTCATAACCTTCTGCTCCAAATTGTATGGTCTTTCCTTCACCACTTACTTTCCATTTCTTTCCACCTGAACCTTTTTCTAATATGTACTTAGGCATTTATTATATACACAGATTATTTTCCTACAGATTTCATTGCTTTTTTATGGGACAGAGTAAAAGACATTCCATCTTTCATTAACTTCCTCATCATCGTCATATGCTTAGCGGTATGGTGAGCGGCGTGTTTGGTAAGCTGAGCTTTTTGTTTGGCATTCATTTATTATCTAGCAACATAATAAATGACTCTTACTTACAAACAAAAGTTTAATAAGAAGTATAAATTTCCTAAAGACGAAGGTCACAGTATCTCTGAAATATCAAAACTCACTGGTTATAAATTAGCAGGCCTCAAAAAAATCATTGAAAAAGGGGAAGGAGCTTACTTCAGTAACCCAAAATCAGTTAGACCAAGCGTAAAGAATCCTACGCAATGGGGGGTAGCCAGACTTTACTCAGCAGTTATGGGAGGCAAGACTCAATCAATAGACAAAGACTTGCTCGTGAAAAAATAAACTTGTTGTAAATAAATGTCATCTGTATTAGCAGTAGTATTAATTTACTGTTTCTCATTCTACATAATGATTGTCGTTCAAGAGTGTATAGAACGTCGCAAAAAACGTCGGCACTAATCACCGAGAATCATTTCAAAGGCTTCTTCCCTATTATAGGCCTTATTCTTGATAGATTGTTCTACTTCTACCCTCCTCTCAATCCTTCTGACGATATCAACCATCCTCTGCTGTAGATGGGTACTAGGAGTAAAATCATTCCATTCTTTATCACTTTTATGAATGCTATCACAAAACTCACAAATGCAATCGCTCTTTGTAAAATTATCATCGTCCATTCTTTTATTAAAGGGAACTATTTTCTTTTCTAATAATAAATATGGATTATCTTATACCAGAACCAGAATTACGACGTTGCCCTCCGGGTTATATTTTATTAGGAAATACTTGTGTTTTACTTGAAGATGATATGGGATTATTTGGTGAAACTCGTCCAAGAGTCGTTCCACCTGGACCAACTCCACAACCCAAACCACCACCACCTACACCACCTCCTCTGCCACCTCCTCTGCCACCTCCTCTGCCACCTCCTCTGCCACCTCCTCTGCCACCTCCTCTGCCACCTCCTCTGCCACCTCCTCTGCCACCTACACCAACTCCACCCAGTGGCAAAACTACAATTTTAGTTCCAAGTTTATCGGCAGAGCAGTTAATTGAGGTTGCAGGGGCGGCGGGAATCATTCTCACAGCACAAGTAGCAAGTGCATTGATAAATGGAACTGCTACGAGTAATATATTATCACTTGCTGTTGGTGAAGAGGGAACGGCTATTGAAATGACTCCCCTGATTGGTAGAAATGGTGAAGTGCTATTTCAAGACTTGGAGGCCGGAGAAGGGACTGAAGGTTTCTTTATGGGAGAAGAATTAGCAGGTGAAACAGGAATTGAATTAGGAGATTTATCAAGTTCAATTGCCTTATCTACTGAATCGGCGGGAATTGTAGGCCAAGGTGAGGGTATGTCTATCTTTTCAGCAGAAGCAAATGCAGCGGCTGATGCTTTATTATCTGGAGCAGAAACAGGAACTAGCGCTACTGGATCGGCTGCTGCAGAAGCTGGTATAGGAATTTTAGAAACCGATACTTTAATTGAAGGCGGAGCGGTTGCGGGTGGAGAGGCAGCAGGTATCACAGCCAGTGCAATAGCCTTACCTGCTCTACTCGCAGCATCGTCGGCATATGCTATATATGACCTCGTTCAACCAGATAGTGATATTTATCAGTTCTTCGGTGGAAAACCTCCCCTAGACCCAAATAAGGACGCAAGCATACCATCATCTATGACTTCAGGTGGGGTCCAAGGCGGTGCTAGGGACCCTTACGTAATGGCTCATGAAGACCAGGATGGCAGTTATTATTTAGACGAATATGCACGGGAACAATATTACAATCAACTAACTGGTTCCTTAAACGATGGGACAGATAGAACAGATCAACAAATTGGTGAAATATTAAGTCAAGCAAACTCAATTAAAAATGGTGGGGATATTTATGTTTATCAAGACCCAAGCAGTGGTGAAATAACTACTTATCCAATACCTACTGGCCAAGAAAGAGAATTAATAAATCAACAACTTGCTTTAAACCCAAATTATTTTGTAGATAATAACGTCCCAGCAATAGTAGTATATAATATGGGCTATAACGAAGCTTTAGCATTCAATGATAAGGTTCATAAACACTTAGGTTATACTACATATGGTTACGCAGAAGGAGATGGTAGAACTAACGCTCAAATTGTTTCTGATGGAGACGCTGATATACCACTAGACAAATACACAGACAGGGGAACAGCAATCGCTCAAACAGGAGAATGGACGGAGGCTGGTACAGTTAAAGATCATGACCCTCCAGCAGAAGATCCAACTCAACCCATAACTCCACCCATAACTCCAGAACAAGATAAACCTAAACCCTTACAATCTTCCGATAATCAAACTATAGCAGAACTTGTTACGCAGGAAAATACCGATAATGGAATGTTCTAGATAATAATATTTTTAAACAATATTATAATCTTAAAATAATGAACCATAAACTACTTCTTGCTGTTTTTGTTTTCGTTGTCTTACCATCTCCTTCTCTTGTCTCATTTTTAGAATTTCAGGAGGAATAATCGCCCTACGAGGAGCAGGTGGTTCCCGGTATGTTCTAACGAGCTTTGGAGGTTGAGGTGGTTCATCTAATACTTTCTCTTCATTGATTGACACCATTTTAGGCTTGGGTTCAACAGGTTCAGGCTTCGGTTCAGGCTTCGCTTCAGGCTTGGGAGGCTTCGCTTCAGGCTTCGCTTCATCCTCTGGAAAAATATTCTTATTCTTTTCCTGAAGTTGCCTTTTCCTTTCACGACCTGCTTTAAGTCGTAAAGCAATTTCTTTCTTTTCTTCTACACTGTAAATACGTTTAGGTTTCTTCTCCTTCTTTGGTGGAGCTTCTTTGGGTGGTTCTTCTTGTTTGACCTCTGCCTTTTCTTCGTCACTTGGGTATGATTCAGTTTCTACCATTTTTTATTATAACACAATAAAATTATAAATTTGAATTATTATTTAAAATCTTAGATTATTATAAATATACAATGACCGAAGAAAACAAAAAATCTGATGATTATAATCAAACAAGATGTTGCCATATCATATGTAAAGGTATTAAAAAGGGTCAGCAATGTTCTGGCAGACGTAGAGAAGGATATGATAAGTGCTATCTTCACTTGACTGTTGAGGAACGACAACAATGGCAAAAAGATAAACTATCCACAGATGACGAGACGTTTCAAAAGCGTAAGNAAANNGCNNGNATTTCCTCTAAGAACTATCAGCGCATTGTCAGAAAAACCCAAAAGAGAAAAGAGCTTGCTGATAAACAAGACCCAAGTATCTTCCACATTGCCTTTCAACAGAGTAAGCGTATTTATTCTAACTATGTCAAATTAGTCAAAGAACAAGAACGGTTTGAGGAATTTAACAAAAATCCATTAAAATTTATTCTAGACACTGAGCCAAGGGAAGTAATTGATATGGCTGTGGAATGGATAGATAGGGTTGATGAGACTCAGAAGAGGGAACGGAAACAGCAAAGGGAGGATAAGAGGAAGGAGGCTGATGAACGTAGGGAGTTAAAGGCTCAGAAGGCTCATGAGCGGGAAATGGAAAAGATAGAACGTATTGAAGCACGACGTTTGAAGCGTGAGGAAAGTCTTAAAAAGCGTGAAGAGATAGAAATGAGACAAAGGGAGAGAGTTGAATGCAGAATTATGAAGCTTGAAGATAAAAAGCTTCGGAAAAACCCATTAGAAGAGTTAAGAAAGGAACTCAACGCTTAAATCATGTTAATCAACAAAAATCTAAAATTGAAATAATTTTAAATTTTTATTTTAATTTAAAACTTTCTTGCCATATATAAAATGGAAAACTCAATTGAAGAAATACTTCGTAATCACTATGTGGATGGTACATTTCATACCCATGTATCTATGATTCAACCAAAAGGTCGGTTCCAACTATCACGTGATGGTTTGGAGTCTTTTTGGGATATTTACTGTAAAGTTATTAAAGAGAANTTTGACGACACTATGGTTGGGATCGCCGAAAAACCTCAACCTTACTTGCCAGTTCTTGCCGATATAGATATCAAAATTAAGGATGANGGTCAGATTGAATTTGGNGANCATTTATATACTCCAGAACAAGTCAAACAAGTTATTAGCGTCTATCAGGCAGTATTGCGTGCCACCGTAGATAACTGTACTGACGAACAACTATTATGCGTTTTACTTGAAAAACCTATCTATTACATAGGCGTTGGTGATAATAATTACGCAAAGAATGGTTTTCACTTACATTTCCCAAACTTATTCTTAAACAAATTAGACCAAGAAATCCATATTATTCCTCGGGTTCAAGAAAATATCAAGCAGCTTGAGACGTTCAAGAACCTCGGTATTGAAGATTCTTCTATTGTTATTGACAAAGCTTGTTGTAAGGTCCCATGGCTTCTATACGGTAGCAGAAAGTCCGAAGACATGGACTCCATANAAACTAACTAAAATATACNCCTCTGACGGGTCAGAACTAACCCTGGAAGAGGCGTTTTCTAATTATAAGATTTACGATGAAAACGAAAAAGCTATTCCAATCCAAAATAAAATTCAGGACTATCTTCCACGCATCTTAAGTATCATGCCATACGGTAGAATAACTTCTGAATTCAAGACTGGATTGGAAGTTGCTGGTGTTGAGAAGATAAAACCTAAGCAGATTCGTGAAAGGAAACCTATGAATTTAAACTTAAGTGAAAAAGTTAAATTAATACAGAAACTACTACCATTACTCAGTGAGAGCCGTGCTGAAGACCATGGTGATTGGTTAAAGGTGGGTTGGATTATTCACTCCGAGACTGATGGTTGCGATGAGGGTCTTGACTTGTGGTTGGAGTTCTCTGCTCGTTGTGATGAGAAATACAACGAGGAAGCCTGTAGAGATTTATGGGATAAGATGGAAGACAAGCGTGACGGCGTTAGTATGGGGACATTACACTACTACGCTAAGACAGACAGTCCTGATGAATACAAGAAGATTCAAAGGGCGGGAATACAGTCTGAGATAGATTCGTGCTTACGGGCTGACAGTGGTGATTTAGATTTTGCGAGACTATTCTACAAACGTCGTAAGGAAACTATTAAAATTGTGAATAAGAAGAATTGCAAGTTTTATCATTGGCATCCAATAAAACTACTTTGGTTTTTAGAAGATGATGGCGGTAATACATTAAAACGACTTGTATCAGAGGAATTGTTACCCTTAGTTGTAGAAATTCAGAAAGAGATTTGTGATAAAATGTCTATTACAACCGACAAGGCAGAACATGACGCATTAACTAAACAAATGAAACTTATTATATCAACAGTCAAAAAATTAAAGACAGATAAACAACTTGGAGCTATAGTATCACAAATCAAGACATTTGATATAGATGAAAACTTCAGAAAATTAATCAACAGACAACCTGATGTAGTGCCAATCAAAGATGGTATGCTTGTAAATCTTAGAACGGGGGAACAAAGACTACGAGTGGATACTGACTTATTTTCATTTGAATTAAACGTAAAATATAACCCCGAGGCTGACTTTACGAAAGTTGAAACGTTCTTTAGCGAAATCTGTTGTGGTAGCCAAGACATGGTTGATTATCACAAGAGATTATGGGGCTATTCTCTAACAGGGGAAACTGATGACAGAGGCATACATATTCTATGGGGAGAAGGTAAGAACGGGAAATCCACTCTTACTAATATTTTAGGTAGGATACTTGGCGAAGACGATAAGTTTTTTGGTTGTTTCCAACAGCAAGCTCTTAAGAAGGCTTCAAAGGATGGTAAAACACAAGACCATTTAGAACCATTGATTAATAGTCGTCTATGTCAATTACCGGAGTCTGAGGAAGGAGAATACTTGAATGAGAGTATTATTAAAACTATTACAGGAAATGATATGTTATCACTCAGATTAATTTATGATAAACAAATATCAATCAGAACTCAAGCGAAATGCATAATGCCTACGAATCATCGTCCAGTAATTAATATTGATGACGATGCGATACTTGCCAGAATAAAATTTATACCATTCGGAGCTAAGTTTATTACTGGTGACGAACAGGATTTGACAGATGAAGAAAAGATAAAAGCAAACAAAAACAAGGATTATATCAAAGACATACAAACAAACGAAATAGACAATTTCTTCTCATGGTTTGTAAAGGGTGCTGTTGAGTGGTATGGTGGTAAGAAATTACATCCTACCGTGGAGATGACACAAGACAAGAAATCATACATTAGCGAACAAGATGTTGTTAAGGAGTTCATAAATGATAACTATGACATCAAGACTGAAGAAGAATATGACTTAATTGAAAAAACTAAGAAACAGGAATGGCTTATGAAAAGAAGCACATTTAACTTTGAACTATCCAGTTATATAGCCTCAAAAAATGCAAAACAACTTTCAAAAATTCAACTCGGTAAGGCAGTTAGAAGAAATAATGTAAGTGAAAAACAGGATACTAATGGGTGTGTATGTTATATACTAAAACAAAAAGATCAAGAAGAAATACCAGAAGCACGAGTTCTTGGTCGGCCACCTATGTAAAAATTTTATTTTCAATATTGAATAAAATAAAATTGATTTAAAATAATGTTGATGTATAAGAAAACGGACAATATGCCACTATCACAAACACCAGCAGCAATTGCAATGCGGGAATATCGGGAACGTATGAAGAAGGAGAAGGGTGAGAAAGCCTTTAAGGAAGAGGAATCAGTCAAGCGAGCTCAGAGACGTGCAAAAGCTGAGGAAAAGAAGCTTGACAAGGAAATCAAGGAATATGAGAAGATATTAAACCCTACTGATGTAGTAGAGAACACTGACCCTGATAGTGTTGATGAGGATGAAGAGCCACCTATGAAGAAGGGAGCAAGATCTACGAAAGGACAAAATCTAGCAAGAGTAAAGACATTGTCAAAGAAGTATAGAGAAATTGATGAAATTGATACTGATGATTTAGAATGGTTATATGAGGTTCCTAAGATTGTAGCTTTTATCAATAAGACATGGGACAACGATAAAACACGTAAGGCATACTTTGCTTCGTCTGCTGCGGTCCTCAGAGATTACGATTCGTCAGCANAAGCACGTAAGGCACANGAGACCTACAATAAACCAATGAAAAAGTTATTNGAGAAGATTACAGATGAATACAAACAAAATATTAAAAACGACAAGGAGGATGCTACTTGGGTTGAATGGCCTGAAATCATTGAGGCCCGCAAGAAAATCACCGACCCCACAGATAAAGTCATCTACACCCTATATACTGATATCCCACCACGTCATGCTTTGGATTATTCTGAACTCAAGGTACTACGTGGAGATGCTAGTCAATTGGATAGTATGGATAAGAATTTCAACTATGTGCTCCTTTCATCTGGAGGTGCTGTCAAAAAGATCGTTCTCTTCAACTACAAGGGTTCAGATAAGAAGGGCAGATATGATATTAAGATGACTACACAACTCAAAAAGACGATGGAATCTTACATCAAAGAGAAAGATATTGGAGACGGAGAAATGCTGTTTGATAAGAAGAAAATACGAGGTTGGACTAAGACACTACAGGATATATTCAAAAGATACACAGGAAAACCAATGGCTGTTAATGCTTTAAGAAAATCATATGCCACACATTTCATTGGTCCAAGCAAGGTGTCTCAAGCAGATGTAGATGAGATTGCCGAGCAGATGGGAACCAGCCCTGATTTGCTACGAACGGTGTATTACAAAGTTGGATAAATTTTATATGGTTATTAAAAACATATAAAATCACATTACATGTCTTGTATGCGAACGACAGGCTGACTCTTCTGGGGGATGAATGGATTTAGACGACTAGTTGTATAATCCATCCCAACACGTGGCTGAAAGACTTTGACGTATCCAAGGACTTGTTTGCAGGAGCCTTGAGCGTCAGCATAGTTCATTGGTGCTACGTTTGCTCCAAATAAACTGGGTGATATCGGGTCTGACTCCATGGGAAAAATATCCAATGGAATAACTGATTGTGTGTTGATATCTCCGGCATTAGTAAGACTAGAATTGATCCAATTATATGGCATTCCTAAATTAGATGGTTTAAATACTCTTGCTTGTGGTTGATTCATTTATTACTACTCGTGAAATTATTTAATTATTTATTTCTATTGAGTAGTAATAAATGAAACTATATTCAGAATCCGAATTAGATGAAAAATGCCCTGAATTTCGTCCTATACCATTCAAACTCCAAGAGGCTATGTTTGGTACTTATAATCAAACTGGAATGAACCCAAGACCACCTTCGTCGTTCCACAATATGACTACCGCTGATACAAGCGAAGAATTAAAGAAACGATATTTTGATTTATATCGTAACCCTGAACGTATTGAACCCGATAAACGTAGAGGGCACTTCATAACCCAAAGAATCAATGCGATAGACATGATGAACCGTCGTACATGGTTTGAAGCTCGTGGTAGAGTCCCTGATGACTACGACATTTTAGTACAATCTGGAGAAGAATTGAACGCTATGTTTAGAGCAGAGATCAGTGATTTACCAATAGTTCCACTGCCACGTATTCCAGACGCTGAGGGAGCAGGCGGAGATGTTTATATTGGAGGCGTTGCACGGGAAGTGGTTACTCAAGGTATTCGTGGTGGAGTTCCTGCAATTGGAAGTGTATTGGGATCAAGAGCAGGCTCTGCAATTGGAGGATTAGCTGGGGGTCCCGTTGGAGCTGAATTTGGAAGACAAGTCGGAGGTTTGGCTGGTAGTGCTGTTGGTAGAAATCTTGAATCATTCCTACGTAGTAGAATGACACCTGCTCCTGCACCTTCACCACCAGGACTATTAATTGAAGCACCTGTCCCAGGACCTACGCAAGAGACTATGGAAGTATATGAAGCCCCTGCACCTCCACCAGAACGCATACCTACAATGTCAGATGCAGTAGAATACGAACAAAGCCTTCGTGATAGACTAATCAGAGGCATGAAGAATATGGCATCTGAAATATCAAAGCGTAATCAAGAAATACAAAATATGGGAAGTGAAGATGTCCTATCTAATCAAGTAAGAACGGCTACTAATGAATTTGAACGAGATTATGGTATTGTTGAACAAACATTGAAAGATATGGTTACCGTCGTTGATGTTGATTCAATGATGGTTGAATTAGCAGATATTGATTTACAAGCAGTACAAGAAGAACAAATGAAAGACACTATCCGAGAAGCTCAAATTAAAAATCCTGAAGCAGATTTCTCTAGACAAGAAGGAGCTATCAGACGTCAGGGAAGAGGATTACCTAAACTATTTGAGGAAGAAAGACAAGAGACTCGTTCAGGCATGGAAGCCGAGCAACAAGAAGCTAGAAGAGAAGGGTTAAGTGGGTTGAGAGGATATGGTTTTTAAAAATTATTTATTTTTATCTCCTTTAATAAATAAGGAGAATAACTACTTACAAATTCCTGCGACGCAGTTTTGATGTCTTGCCCGATGAATGTATTTTTTTGATTAGCAAATTTGTAGGTAGGTATGTGAAAGTTGAAAGAACTGTCATATACAAAATTAAAGAAAAGAAAAGAGATAAACAGTGCTATACAGTTCGTCTAAACTTCAGAAAATTGTCATTTTAGAGTTAGTATATATCTAACCTAGATGCTTTTTGTACCTCTTCCTTGTATTTATTACTATATACTGGGTCAATGAATACTTTCTCTTTAGTCCAATACGAGCCTCTTACTGAGTTTATACCGTAATGTTCTGCGTATGCTAGGAAGTAAAGTAATTCATTGTGAGCGCATGAGGGATATATGACTTGCTTAATTGATATTGGTTTATGCCGACTCGTCCAACATGAACCTCCATTCCCATGGAAGTGTTGTGATAATCGTTGAGTAAGATTTGTGGTATTTCCTACGTAATATTTGCCGTTTTCCAAAGCCAAAATATAAGTAGCAGGGTGAATTAAAAGAGTTTCCGAATCGTCTATGTTTTCCATTTTTAACGTTTATTTATATTAGTAAAGAAAATTTATAATTACTGAAAAATTATAAATTCTTAAACTTCTTTTTCAATGAATTGCCTACGTAAGTGCAATAAACTGGCGACCAGCCTTGACTTGGAGAACTGTGGTGGATTCCGCAAAGGTGGTGATATCGTAACCTCCAGTAGCAATGGCACCCGACGCTGTGATTTCAATAAAACTATTTCCGGCCCCAAGAGAATTAAGGCCGCTGATACAGGGCTTGTTGTCTGGGTTGGGAAGGTTGAAGTTGTAAGACATGAGGAAGTAATTGTGGAGGAAAGCTGGAGTGTTAGGCGCACGTGTTTTTTCAACTTGGTTTGCCTCTGCCGAGATGTATTGCCATTGGTGAGGCTGACAACTGTATTGTGGAGTTAAAGCTGAGTTGAGTCTATAGTTAAGCGACGCATCACCAACCCCAGCGAAGTTATAGACGAGAAGATTTGCCGCATCAGCCTTGCCACCATTAACAGCCGCCGAGAATGGAGCTTGGAGTTGCTGGTGAGCGGATGTGTATTGAGCGATACCGCTACCACCCGTAACCGTACCGGCAACTCCTCCGACAGTTGGGACTGTTGCAACACCCGCACCGAAGTTGTGAAGGTCCATTGCAGCGTTAGCAGCTGCCGATACACCAGTGTTGGTTGCACTACCAGCAATGACCGCAGCTCCCTTTTGAGTAGTATAGCCACGAGCACCAGTAGCTCTCCAGCACGAATGTAATACATCCAGTGAATGCGAAGAGTACGAAAATCTAGAACTGCCGGACCAAGCCGAGTCAAAAGAGGTCATTTGTTCTGGGAGGATGATTTCAAGAAAACCTACCGATTCCATGCGACGGCGGAGTGCTTCCGAGTAGGCAGAGTTTCCTAAGTTATAAACCGAGGCATTTAGCACACAGTCATTAACAGTGAAAGTAGCAGTTCCGGCACCATCTTCCGAAACGCCCGCCGCATTACCAAGGTGCTCAATACCAAGAACCGACGAAAGAACCGCTGGCCCTGCTACAGTGAGGATAATCTCCATGGCTGGTAGAGTATCAAGAGGAAGGATTTGTGGGCGGCACTTAGCGAGTGGGCCGAGGTCCATGCTGAAGCGATGAATTCCATCATCATTGTATTGTTCTGCGATAGTACCGGCCGCATCAAGAGGGGCACCGTCTTCAGTCATGGTTGCAACAGTGTATGGGTGCTCCGTAGGTAAATATTTCTTATTCTTGGCTACGGACTTAACATATTCAGAAAGGCCAAATTCGTTAATAACCGCAATAGTCTGACCCCCTGCCAAAATTTGCATTCTGGAAAAGCAATAGGAGGCTTGTGCTGGGAGACGAACACCCGCAGTTCCAGAGGTACGAAGGTTGAAGGCAATCCGAGACGATTTCATATCCATTAGAGACGAAGTTGGGAGGCTAAAGCGAATATTAGAACCTGCCCCGGCCACTGTGCTTCCGCTGGCAGGCGAAATTTGAAAAGTATTGTGGCTTACGTCTTTTACCGACGAAACAGCCCAGGCAAGAGAGGATGGCATTACATTGATACCGGTTGATACATCTGTCATTGTGTTTTATTATTCCTTAAGATAATAAAATTTAATAATTTTTTATTAAGCAAAATCGGGACCTCCAACATTCATCTTTCCAAAAGCAGGGACATTGGTATTATCTGGGGGTGGGAGTTGTGCTCTATTAATAACAACATTAGGGTCCTTGTCAATCTCAATCTTGAGCGACATAGAAATCATAGCATTGCCAACGGTGTCTTGTCCCTGAACGTGGGAAATAAATCTCCCTTTGTGGTCTTGTAGTGATAGAACGAGATTAGATAAATACCTTGTTCCAATTGGCGAGAAGAAGTCCCTTCCAGATTCTAATTCATAAGAAATTTCTCCATAATTTTCACGTGAATATACTCTGCGTAATTTGCCAACACAGTCAGCATGGATCATCCCCTTCGTTAGATTTATGCCATTGAATTCTTGAAGATTTGTAGTTCCTTGATTGAGAGTTTGTTGGCAGTTGAGATAAATGTATGGTAAAGTATTAATTTGGTAATTCATACGCCATGGAGATGTGATATTTAGTCTATCAGTGTTTCCGGCTGGATTGTCGTAATTAAAACTGCTAGTTGCAACACTTGGACTACTTGCAACCGATCCGCTTTCAAAAGTTGTGACACGACGACCTCCAAGTAAAACGTAAGAGTCATTATTCTGTTGGTCCCTGAGTAGAGGTACTGCTACTCCCGACCCTAAAAGTTCAAGAGAAGTATTTGGGTCAAGTGATAGGCATTGTAGAATAGGATAATCTGCTACAGCCCATGCCGTGCCTGCCGAAAGAGTAAGGCGTATATTCAATAGAGGTCTAAATATGTTTGTTGCACCGACTGGGGTAATACCACCAGTTGCTTGGACTGTTGTTGCCGCAAATTGAGCCATTTCTGGAACGCTACTAGCTACGGTGATTACATCAGCCAAGTTAGCGTTCAAAACATTAGCAACTGCTGTGCCAAACGCCGATGCTAACGATTCATGAGTAACGTAATCACCAGCTGGAATGGCTACTATTTCGTCAATGGGGTTAAATATTGCTGATGCCGCACCGACGAAGATACGAACATATCTATTAGTTTCATTTAGGTCATCCCAGTTTTTAGCAATAAAAGCAGAGGTGGGTATTATTTTTAAGCGTTCATCGTCACCGACTCCGAAAGGGGCTTCCAAGAAATCTACCTTGAACCGTGTGAATTGGGTACCTTGGTCGTTAGGGTATAACCCCTCTGTATTAACGTATAATTCTGTAGAACGAACTTCTGTCATATGTTATTTTATTATTAGACAGAATAATAAAATTTTATATTATTAATCTTCATGAATATCTCTCATAAAGTTTGTATCTTCCCTAGCCATCTTCTCTACAACCTCTGGATTCTTGATGTAATCTTCAACTAACATTTTTAACATCTCCTTACACATGGTAGGGTGTCTTCTATAGCATTCTTCTAAATAGTGGTCCCTTACATCTCGTTCTTTCATAGTAAATTTGTAGCCATGTCCTGCGTGATCGGCACGTTTAATTGTCTTAATATCACCCGTAGTCTCGTCTTCATATCTAAAACCGTCCTTACAGAAACCTAAACCTTTTTTAGCCTGTTCTTTTGATAAGGCGTTTAATTCTTCCATATCCATAACGCCAGCGCTACTTTCCATCTTTAAAGGTGTAAGGGTATTCTCAATGTTTTGTTTATCTATCGTAGTTAGAGACATTTTATTATATTAAAAGAAATTTTTAAATTTATTAAATAATTATTAGTTCATTAAGATTTCTTCTGAATCTATATTTCTCGTCTTTGGGGTAAAAACTAATCAGTAAATTATCATATCGTTCTTGAACCGCATAATCGTATGCTAGGTCAAAATCCTCTTCAGACACACAACTACACATTTCCTCTTTTATACATTTTAAAATCTTCTCAGACTTGTTCTCAAATAGTATAAGGTCAGTGAGGTTCTCTCTTACAGCACGACCTAATCCTCCAATCATACGATACGTCTGAGATAGAATAATTACTGATAAACCCATCGCAGTTCTACCAGCGTTATGTTTGCTCTCTGATTTTAGACTCGCCACATGTCTATTCAAAGTTGCAAGTTTTGTTAAATCTGGACCAATAGCTTTTGAACCAAGACAATCATCAAGGATTAGACATGATTGGGGAGGGCGTAGAGGAACTCCATCCTTGTTATACTTCCAGGTTGGCTTGATGAGATTGCTTTCCATATCAATAATACCCTCTACAAATAAATCAAATAGTTCTTCTTCTGACACGTTCTCAAGACCAGTTTTAACGAGTTGTTCGTAGCGTTCAAGCATATGTAAGAACTCCTCCCATTCATCCCGTTCATCATTGACCTTGTTGATGACTTCTTGTATGCTTATTCGTTCCGGTTCATAGACGTCTTCATCGTTGATATGGTCTTGATAATATTCTCTATTGCTTACGTAAGTAGGACATATAATATATGTTCGATCGTATATTTTATCTTTTTTACACTGATTCATAAAACTGGCACATGTATATGATTTACCACTGTTGCGTACTGCTGAGACAAACATTAGGACAGGATGGTTTATCATGTCATCTCTTGTATCATAGTTATTGGAGACACCTTGCTTGGGTTGGCAGTCTTTACCAAAAATTTTCAATTGCTTGGTTTTCATTTATTATATACAGTATTTTATTTATAATTCCGGAACTTCTAATGGTTTATTCCCATTATTACTTGTCTTCATTTTAAACACATCAAAGCAGTTAGATTCTGTACTAATCTTTGCACGATAAATTTTATATGCTATTACCAGAATCAGAATACAAACCGAACCTTCCACTCCCGAGTCTAATATTTCTTGCAGTGTCATTTATGATAAGTAAAGAAAATGTTTCAATATAATAAATGTCAAAAGACCAAGATGAAAATTTAATGCGGGAACTTGCTGATATGGTACAAGATACATATTCTCATTCCAACGGTGTTGAACCAAACAATATAGCAGGCTTTACACCACTTAGAGATGAATTTACTGAACTTACAGGTGCATATAAAAACGATGATTATAAGGAAATTGTAGTGACTCATCGTGGTATTATGTTAGGTAAGGTAGAAGACGTCAATACTTTGCTTACAGAGATTATTCCTTCTTATATCCCAGGGACAGCACAGTCCAACGAGTTTCAAGGCATTTATGGTGATACAATGACGAACGACCTGTATGAGTTTGAAAATCAAATACAAGATATTCGTAATGATTACCCTGAATACACTATAGTTCTTGCAGGCCATTCCAGAGGTGCAGCTATGGTTTTGGAGGCAGGAAGAAAATATAACCTTGAAAGCCATGCGTACGCCCCCATCTCCAGATTCAACGAACAAACAATTCACAAAGAACGTTCCCAGACACACAACCCAGATAATATAAACATATACTATACTGAAAGTGATACAGCCCCAAAGTATCTACGAGAATTACAAGATACATATGGAGAAAAGCACACATTAATTCAACCAAAGGAAGAAATATTAAAACAAGAAGGTGGTTTGATGAAAACCATAGGGATGTCTGGCCACAGCATGTTTCATTTTACTAACGACCCTGAAGCTATTGAGGATATGGATGATGACAATCTTAAACAGTTTTACATTAACTATATGATTAATAATGATTTAGACACTACAGATATTGTTGATGAGATTAATCCACAAGTTCGTGATGATTTATACAATCATAGAGAAACTGTGAGAAACCATATAGAACCAATACCAAACAAGGTGTTGAAGATTACCCTGTCAGATTTATATAAGATGTTCCCAAGTATATATCGTAAAAAGTTGAAGCAGTTATTTGAACTTTACGATTCTGATAATAGTGGATTTCTGGATGAAATGGAATTAGAAATCTTATTGAATGAAATTTAATCTTTACTAATGATAAACATGAATAAAAGTAATGTTGCTGGAACAAGACCGATTAATGGTATAACTTCACTTGTAAGCAAACAAGAACGAGACCAAATTGAAACTAATAAAAATAATATCGCTACTAATGCTAGTGATATTGCTACTAATGCTAGTGATATTTCTGGCAAGCAGGACACACTTACAACATCATCTAATGTAAGCGTAAGAACAATCAGCTTCGCCCAAGGTGGGAGCGGGGAAGTTATATTGGGTACTAACGGCCGATTAATATCTGGAGGTGGAGGTGCTACAATTTTGAACGGTAATATTGTAGATTTCACCAGCGTCCAAAATTCATTATTAATAAATGCTACTCTGGGAGCTTCTTGGAAATATCAAAATGCGGCGGCCTACAACGTCGTTAATGAACTGAATAATAATATACTTGAACGAATAGACCCTACATCAGGACAACACAATTGGTATAAAGCGGGAGATATCGGAGTCGTTATGGCCTGGCAACCACAGAATGATCGGTTATTCATAACAGGAGATATTCTTGCAGACAAATATTTACACAGAATTAGTGGGACAGTTGTGAGGGGCTACGGATTTTTTAGGTTCCAGGGAACTAGTGGCACTATAAATATGAACACAACTTCAGGCATTGACATCCCATGGACAAATATCACCGTTGATGGTCAAACGTTCGTCCCGGTCGGTACAACCCAGATTAGAATCGTGAATACTGGGTATTACGAAGTCGGTTTTAATGTTTATTGTACCAGCGGAGCGGAGCGGCCTAATCCGACTATAAGAATTCGGATAAATGGTTTAGATACAGCTTACTTAGCTTGGTCTTATATCAGGTCAGCTGCAAATCATAACGAGAATAGTTGGACTCTTAGCCCAGTTCTGATGCAGTTAAACGCTAATGATGTGTTATCGGTCCAGGGTCGTTTTACAAGTAATGGAAACAGTGGCGGTTGTTTTTTATATAGTAATTCTGCGGCCATAAATAAATCGTATTCAAGCTTGCTTTTAAAAAGAGTTGCGTAGAATTTTCTTTTGTTATAATAAATGACATTGATACTCCTACAATCAACAGGAGGAACACGCAATGGACCAACAGATTATACCTGGGATTTATCAGGCGCACAATTAGTAAGTCCTAACAATACATTTAGAATTTCAGTTAGGGAAGTAGAATTTCCGACTAGTTGGTATAATGTGAATTCCGATAATGATGGAATAGCATATTCAGTAAATGGTGGGGCTGTTCAAATTGTAAATATTCCAAACCAAAATTATGATGCACTGACTTTACGCACAGCATTGGAAACAGTATTAACAAATATTACAGTAGCATATGATGAAGCTAAAAATAAATTTACTTTTACCCATGCCACATCTACAAATTGGAGCATTGGCGGTAGTTCTTTTCAGCTCATAGGATTGGACGATACATCTCAATTTAACAGTGTTGGAGCAGTAGTGACACCTCCAAACATGGTTAATTTGATAAGTAAGAATTGGGGAAGAATTCGTTTAATAGCAACTAATAACGATTCTTATTCGTTGAGATTAGCTAAAATGCAGTTATACGCTGCTATTCTCCAGTATTCTTATTATAAGGAAGATAATCCGATCGAAGTAACTATAGAAGGATATTCAACTCTTACCAGTGTGCGTTTGAGAATATTTGACCCAGATGCATTTGGGTTTGACTTAAATGGTATCCCCTTCAGTTTGACGTTGAATATTGAGAATACACCATAGTTTCTCCCTAACACTTAGTGAGTCAATCAAAGCAACGAATGATATGTTTGGAATTCATATCGTTCGTAAGAGATAGTTAATCCAAGAATATTAAGTCTCTTGGTAAATTCATGTTATAGCAGTAATAATATAGTCCCCAATTAAATTTGAACTTAATTTCTGGATTTAGATGAGAACACATTATCTTTTTAGTAGGTATGATTAGTTGTAGTCCATCTTTGAAAAGTTTTTGGAACCATATGGCATTGACCTTATCAGTAGGCATAATAAGTATGAATGGTTTGTTGAGTTTTTTGATTCTTTCTAAAATTGGTCGTAGCTTGGAAAAAGGTGGGTTATCTATGATGACATCACCTTTATCATTTTCAAAGAAGTCTTCGTTTTCGTGGATTATCTCAATACCCATTTCATTGAAGTGAATTTCTTGACTACCATCACAATAAAAAGGGCACCAGATTTTTTTATCGGTAGGTATGTACTTTTCAATAGCCTTCCAAGCACTAGGGTCGGTCTTATAATTATCGTTGGTGTGGTCTTCGTTAAACATTGTGTTTATCTATATATAAGAAAATATTTTCTTAAATTATAATTTAGTTTCTCCCGACGAGTTTATTAATATTAATAAAGTTTTTCCATCTATTATTA
>JGI24006J15134_10000789_pt1 | contig 18762 bp, 22 predicted proteins | sample LinPmetageLP53_FD_15134 | JGI IMG/M metagenome (IMG submission 15134)
TGTTGTTGTTGTTGTTGTTGTTGGAATATCAAAGTGTTTCTTTTCATATCTTCATTAATCATAATCTTAACCATTTCTGCAATTGATACTTTAGGTGTCCAACCTAATTTTTCTGCGGCTTTACTCGCATCACCTCTTAACACATCTACTTCAGCAGGTCTAAAAAATCTAGGGTCTTGTTTAACATATTCTGACCAATCTTCAATACCGACTTCTCGGAATGCTAAATCTAAAAACTCTCTTATCGAATATGAGTTTCCTGTTGCCAGCACATAATCCTCGGGTTCTTCTTGTTGAAGCATTTTCCACATACCTTCTACATAATCAGGGGCATAACCCCAATCTCTTTTAGAATCTAAATTGCCTAAACTAATATGTGTATCTAAACCCAATTTTATTCTAGTTACCCCATCAGTTATTTTTCTAGTTACAAACTCAATACCCCTTCTTTCAGATTCGTGGTTAAAAAGTATTCCTGAACAGGCGAACATATTATAAGATTCTCGATAATTTTTAGTTATCCAATAACCGTATAATTTGGCTACTCCGTAAGGACTTCGAGGGTAAAACGCCGTAGTTTCTTTAGCAGGATTTTCAGTCATTTTTCCAAACATTTCACTTGTCGCGGCTTGATAAAATTTTATTATTTTATTATTATTAGTCTGATATTCTCGAATAGCCTCTAACATTCTTAACACCCCTAGACCATTTATATCACTTGTTTGTTCTGGTATCGTCCATGAAGACCCTACAAAGGATTGTGCTGCTAGATTATAAACTTCGTTTGGATTAGAAATGTTTAACGCTCTTAACAACGAATTTTGGTCGGATAAATCCCCAATTAAAAAGGTAAACTTGGGATTAGATTCTAAATGTGCGGTATTACTTCTATTAGGTTTAGAAGTTCTTCTCTCTAAGCCATACACTTCATATCCTTTAGATAAAAGTAAGTCAGCAAGGTGACTCCCATCCATCCCATTAACTCCTGTTATTAAAGCCACATTAGTCTGTATGATTACACTAGAGTTCATAACATTATTAATAGCATACACTATATTAGCGTTAGCAACGACTAATATTAAAAATTTAAGTCTTTTAAGAAATCAGGAAACTCCTTAAATTTTGTTCCGTTGGGTTGGCGGTCAACACGTTGTAATATATGTAAAGGAGATGTTCTTTTATTATTTATCATTTCGCTATTACTAGACGCCCTCATTCCGTTAAGGGCTTGTTCAAGCCAAATCCAGTATTTAGTCCAATAAGGCGTAGGATTATAACGCACACTATTTTTTAGAGATTGGAACATCGCATCCGAAGAAAATCTCCTATTATTGGGTATCACAGCAGGATTTTTCACGGTGTGTCCCGACTCTGCACCTTGCATCGTTGAACCTTCATGGTGTCGGTATAAGCCTACATAAGCAGGGGCTTGAATACATAATTTGGGATAATGCCACATAAAAGTCCAATTTAATTGCATATCTTCACCCATAGTCATATAATTATTCCAACCTCCAAATCTTTCCACAGATTCTCGCTCATACAATATTGTGGAAGTCATTATAGGACACCAATACAATCTTAGCCATCTGTGTTCAGGTCGCGTTCGTTCCCAGTCTTCAAAATATCCTGCTCTGTGTTCCACACCTTGTTCACCTCCAATCTTGCTTACTGCTGCCCCCCAAATCATTTTCACACCTTCAGACTTTTCTATTATACTTTTATAATATGCAAGTTTTCTAGTGTCCCACACATCATCAGCATCTAAAGTACAAACATACGGATTCCGTCCTTGTGCTAACGCTTGATTACGAGCGTCTGAGATTCCCGTCCCTACTTGCTGGACTATATTAATTCTCGAATCTGTATATTCCGATAAGATTTTTTTACTGTTTAATTCGTGTTCAACGGGTGTGCCATCTGAAATATAGATTTCAAAGTTTTGATATGTTTGAGTTAAAACAGAATCAATAGCCTCCTTCAAAAAAGCAGGATTGCATTTGTATGTAGGAATAATCACATCAAACATTATAATCAATTACATTAAAGTTATCTGTGTAATAAGTCTTTGTACATTCTTTTTAGTTAATCCAACAGGAAATCTTCTAATAAATATATTTTTTCTTTAAATGATGTGCCGTTAGGTACGCCATCAACACGACTAAGAATATAATTGTTCCATTCTTCATCTGTTTCGTTATCACCTTTGTGACGGTAATTTTCTAAGTCTTTTTTTAACTCTTGCCAATAGGATTCTGAATATTTATTTACAGTTTGTTGACGTAATAAGTTAAAACTTTTTTCAAAGTTTTGTTGTTTCAAGTTTGGTCTTAACCCGCGTCTTATGTTTTTATTATAGTGGCTGCGACTTTTAGTAGTTTGAGATTTATGTTTTCTATAAGTTCCCATGTAAGCGTTTATTTGATGACATTTTTCAGGATGTAATTTTAAGAATTTTACATTTAAGTCTGTATCTTCTCCCATGAACATATCACTGCTCCACCCATTTAATTCTAGTAAAGTGTGTCTTTTAAAAATCACAGTGGAAGTCATTATAGGACTCCAACCACCTCTAAACCATCTGTGTTCTAGGGCTGTTTCATTCCAATTTTCCAAGTAACCTGTTCTAAACTCTGGCCACTCTTTTCGACCTTCATAGATAACTTTCGATGCCCCCCATAACATTTCTACTTCGTGAGTTTCTAAATACTGTTTTACATACTTTAATTTGTTCTCATCCCATAAATCATCTGAATCTAATAAAGCAACATAAGGGTTAGAACCTGCTTCTAAAGCCTGATTTCTTGCACGGGACACTCCAAAACCCATCTGCTTTATTATTATAATCCTAGAATCGGTGTAATCAGATAAAATTTCTTTCACAGAGGCTTGATTATTTTCTGTTCCATCGCAAAGATAAATTTTAAAGTCTGGACAAGTTTGACTTAAAACAGAATCCACCGCATTCTTTAAGTAAATAGGATTAGAATTATAGCAAGGGATAATAACATCAAACATACTTCTCACTCAATATAATGAAAGTTGTTATTTAATGATATGTTAATTCTGATAACCGCATCGGCTTTAATTTATATGGTTGGTGAGATAAATGATACTGATGACTCCTAAGCCGACCTCCGATAAGCAGGATGATGTAGTCTTCAACATTATGGGTTCTCCTATTACAGTCGGCAATATTCAAACTTTACTTTCTTTAGTTAAGAAATCTACTAAAATAAAATCTGAAGGTGAAGATGATTTAGAAGATATAATAGAGAATTATTTCGACACTGCTAATTACTCTCAAACTACTACTCATTATGAAGACTTTGAATCTTCAATTATGAGATTGTGTGCATACCAAGTTATCAAAAGAGATTATAACATTGATGAATGTTGGTTTATTAAGGAAAATAATTACGGTAAAGGAGCGAGAAAATTACCTCCTTTATTTGAAAACTGTGTAATTAAAGACAGCCGAACTTTTGTGGAAACTAAATCTCCTATCCCTCGACAAGTAACATTCTTTTGTTCAAGTAAAACTGCGGGGGAGAAGTGGGTGTTTCATTTTAACACATGGGATGATGGTGTTTGTGAATTAGGCATATCTACTTCAGCACATCACGGCTTGATTAAAGAAGTATTAGAATCTATTGAAAAATACTTTGTTACACAAGGCCCGTTAAAAGGTGGTTGTTTTAACCCTCAATGGAATTGGGTTTCCTTAGAAAAGTCCGATTGGTCTGCTTTAGTAGTGCCCGCAGAAATTAAAGAGGCTTTAGAGTTGAATATTGTAAACTTCATTAAAAATTTAAAGTTATACGAAGAACACGGTTTATCCACATCCAGAGGAATTTTATTATCTGGCCCGCCAGGTACAGGGAAGACTTTAACGATGGAAGTTTTGTTGAATGAATTTACAGACTTAACTAGAATTTACGCTCCTGCTGAAACCTTAAGTAGCCCAGGTGCTATTAATGACTGTTACGAATTGGCTCGAAAATTAAGTCCTAGTATTGTCATCATTGAAGATATTGATACTCTAGGGCAATCCCATGATGCTTCAGATAGAAGTATCTATGTGTCGCAACTTTTATCATCGTTAAATAGTGTGGAATCTAATAAAGGTGTTATCACCATAGCCTCAACTAATTATCCTGAATCTTTAGACATCGCTTTGAGAGACAGGCCAGGCAGATTTGATAGTCGAATAGAATTCCCAATGCCAAATAAAGAAGGGCGGGAGAGTATTCTGTTAAAATACGCTAAACCTTTTAAGACTGATAGTGTTATAAAGTGGTCTAAATGGGCAGAAAAGACTGATAATTTTTCAGGAGCGTGGTTAAGAGAATTAGTAACTACGGCATTTTCTTTATCTGTCCAAGACCGAAAGGGTAATAATACACCTGTCCTAAATCAGAAGCATATGGTACGAGCATTTGATATTGTTCAAGAAACTAGGGAGAAGGCTAACGCTGTTCGTTCTAGTTCCGAGAACACTCATAACTTGTATCATTAGTAGGTTAAAAAATGTGTACGATAAAAAACTTTGAAGAAGAAGCAGAAACATGGACTTTGAAATTTCCTAGAAAATATAAAGCCGAAAGAGTAAAAGGTTTGCCTTCTATGAGAGGGGTTTTTGAAGACTTATATCAAAAAAATAAATTACCTCCTAGTCCTAGTCTGTTCGCTGAAAATGTGTGGGAACAAAGCACAAATATTTCTGAAGAGTTAAAAGAAGATGTTATGGCTAGAGCGAGAAGGGCACATCCTTCTTTCGTTAGAGAAGCCCACTTCTATTTAGTGTTAAAAGAACGATTGCACGGAGTAGCAGAAGTTTTATCTAATGCAGAATTAGATATGAAAAATAAAACTGATTTTTTAATAACTTCGTTAACATCTCCTATACAATTAAGAGTTCACACCTATACAAACACTTGGAGAGCCAATAAGTTTGCACAGATGAGGAAGAAGCAACCTGTCTCGAATAAAGAATATAATCCAATCAATAATAAGGATTTAGAAGATAATATAGTCGTAGATTTACAAATGACTATTACTAAGGGTGAAGGCGATGAACTTAAAAATGGTTTGTGGCTCTATGATTCAGGTCACGCAGATGAAGTTTACAATACTTTACATGAAATTCATCAAGATGAAGGCTTTGACTTTTAAGGTTTTCTATTATTAAAAGCAAATTCTAATATAGTCGTGGAACAACATACCAGTATAAGGGATGCTTATGACTGACTTAGATGATGTTCTTCAAAGAGATATGGAAGGTAAAGTTACTTGGTTAGTTTCCACTGTAAATGATATTGACCAAAGAGTTGAAAAAATAGAAACTAATCATTTAGCCCATATTGAAAAGGAATTCATTTTACTAAGAAAGGCAATTGTAATAATTGCAGGAGTCGGTTTGACTCTTTTAACAGGCATGAATATTATGTAAGTTTAACTTAACAAAAGCCAAGCCTTCTTATAGTCCTTCAGCATATTCATAATGAGGCTTAACCATGAGCGAGTATTTATCCTTCATTAACGAACACAAGTGGATGATATTAGGCGGCGCAGCATTAGGGATAGTTTTCCGCACTCAACTCGCTGGAATATCCGAAAAAATTCAAGGTCACATTTTCGATTCAAAAGCAGCCGAATTAGTTTTTAGACCCAAACCTTTAGATGGTGTAAGCGACGGCAGAACACTAGGACAAATCAGAACTGAAAGAGATGGAAGTCAATTAAAGATGACTAACAGGGGTCGTGCAGTCGGACAAAACATCGCTACTGACCCTTCTCTATCTATCACAGAAGGCCCTATTCCTATGGGAGCAACATTTGACCCTAGTATGGACACAACACTTTGGGAAGGAAAGTTTACAGATGGGGCGTTAAAATACACAGTCGCTTCTTTCGGTTCTAACTACTCAGGTTCAGCGATTGGCGTACAGTAATCACCATCTTTCAACACCAATATTTATTAACAGAGATTGTTACTAGAGAACTAGAGGTTTTTCTTTATGACTCTTGTCTCACATAAATATAAATTCATATATCTAAAAAATTACAAAGTTGCAGGGACTTCTGTTGAAGACTTTTTTAGTAAGTGGTGTATTAATCCGAATAGCGATTTTACCTATCAAACTACTATCTCTGTCACAGATAGTTCAGGAGATGAAAACATTGATGATTATGGAATTGTTGGAAGGACTAATGGTACTGGTAGTGACGTTTGGAGGTGTCATAGTTCTGGAGTAAAAATAAAAGAAGAATTTGAAAAAGATGAAAATTTGGGATTAGATAAATTTGAAGAATATTTAAAATTTTGTGTCATTAGAAACCCTTATGATAAGATGGTATCGTTTTATTTCTGGCAAACCCAACACCCTTTAGGACATCACAGTCACGAATATTTTGGTGTGTCATTTAAGGAATATTGTAAGATGACTCAACTTAATAACTTAAACATACATGGTGTCAACGGAAAAAGTTTATGTGATTATTTTATTCGCTATGAGCATTTAGAGGCAGACATCGTAGAATTGTGTAAACTGTTAAACTTACCTGAATATGATATTTCTACTTTACCTCGACATAAATCAGGAATCCGCGATTCGGACAAATCTTACAGAGAATACTATGATGAAGAAACAAAACAAATTGTTTATGAAAGCCACAAAAAAGAATTTGAGATGTTTGGATATGAATTTTAAATATATAATTTAAACTAACAAAAGTTCACTGATTGGCGTACAGTAATCAATGAAGCATCAATTACCAACACATATGAATAATGAGTGTTACAGACTGTTAGAGGCTACTAATATGAAACAAGTATTTATGGGACTACTAATGAGCGTAATAATGATTGCATCGCCAATGGCAGGATGTTTAAGTGTGGATGGGATAGAGGATTTAATAGATGACCTTGAATCTTTCGGAGAATGTATTGTTTATTATGATGGAGTAGAACAAGCCAAAATAACTTATAATTCAGATTTACGAAATCAATCTTTAAACTCTACTGATAACAGCAGTAACTCTACTGATAACAGCAGTAACTCTACTGATAACAGCAGTAACTCTACTGATAACAGCAGTAACTCTACTGATATAGATTGGGATATTAGTTTTTATGACGCTCGTAATGAAACTTTAGAATTAGACTGTGAAGCCCAAGGATTCGTTTATCTCGATTTGACAGACGACGATGTAGAAGAAGACGAAACTTCCAGACCTGCTGAAGATGATTCCATAGAGTCCTGCGAAGAATCAAATGGTACTGCATCTGAAAACACTACTGAGTGTGAATCAGAGTCTCATAATACTGAGTCTGGAAATGAAACTCACCCGTGTAATCAAGATAATGCAACAGGTTGCGAAGATTAAAACTAATCTTAAGCAAAGGCAAGTCTTCTTATAGTCTTACGACATACTCTGATTGAGGATTCTTTATGCGTAGGCGTTTTATGGAGAAAGGGGCAGAACAAGGCTTGTGGAACGCAGAACAATTTTCTGCCGAATCCGCAGACGGTGAAGAAGTCGGAATTAAGTCTGAAATGACGATTCCTTTCAAAGATAGTTTAGACACTATTAGAAACGACCCCTTTACATTAGGACTCCTTTGCCTTTCATTAACTTCCGCCCTCGCAGGGTTCACCCTAAAAGATGATGTGCTTCAATCCAGTACGAAGTCTGGTTTGAAAGTCGCATCGCTAGGAATGGGTTCTTTTGCAGTAGGTCGTCTTACTAGAAATTCTGATTTTAAAGAACTTAAGGAATCTTTTTCTGTTGAAAGAAGGCAAATGGAACAAGTTTTAGATATGATGGAACACGACCAAGATGAAAAAGAAGAAGAAGCACGAACACACGAAAGAAGAAATTTCTTTGATGTGGGAGGCGGTGTTTTAAATGCTTTCCATAACACAATGGGTGGTTCAATTACCAGCAGTAATAATGCTTTTACAACCCGCGCACATGGTCAAGACCCCTTTTCACAAATTAAGTATCGTTAAACTTAATATCCCTGTGTAAGTGGGTTTAAGTATCATTAGTGCATAATTATAACATGACATCTATCCATAAGTTAAACAATGTTTATTGCTTAGGTTGTAAAACACGTCACGAAACTGTAACTTTAGATGAAGTAGTTACATTAACTGTTAGAGGTTCACCTCGTTATCAAGGAAAAGGCGTTTGTGAAAATGGAAAGACATGGTGTAAAATGATAAAACTTCAAGATATTCCTGAAGAGTTTAAAAAACAGACCCCTGTCGAGGATGAGGTAAAATCAATTGAGGTATTTGAAAAGGGGGCGGAAATTAATTCGACCTCTGACGTGCCTATTGAAGTTACACCTACTGTGAGTATAGTTGAACCTGTGGTTGCTGAACTTGTTGTCGAAGAACCTATTCATGTTCCGCAACAGGCTGTTGAAACTTACGAAGCCCCCCAGACTTATTACGATGGGACAAATGGATTAGAAGAAGGAGAAGAAGAAGAAGAAGAGATAATGGTTAGGGGCACTGAAAGTGTAGTTGCTGAACCACTTTTATCGAATGACCGCTCTATTATAGATGTTAAAGAATCAGATGCGCGAGATTTTCTGGAAGCAAGAAACTTACGTCACACAAAAACGGTGGACACCCTTAGACCTTCTCGCAATTACAGACGTAATGATGACTATAAAAGAAATAGACCTCCTATTCGCCGTCCTGATGTTGACCCTGTGTCCCCTCACAGACCTTTACGACCTGATATATCTGTAAAAGCAGAAGAAAAACCCTTAGATAGTGTTAGTCGTGCGACTAAAGTGGGAAGTTTTATGGGTGCAAGTATGTATGAAGCCGTAGGTGAAGATTACGTTAAATACGTTCGTCAAAATTGGGAACGAACTAAAGTTTCAGAAAACAATTATGCGGCTTTTGAAAAGGCTTATTTAGATGCTGGAAAATCTTCTCCCACCACTCCTACTGTTAGTGAGGATGAACAGATGAGTGGTCGTACTGTTGCAGGAATAGCAGGATTGGGGATTTTGGCCGCGTGGGTTGCTAGTCAGATTAACAAATAGGACAGCCCATAACTTTATGATGTTGTTCTGTTTATTTGTGTTGATTATCATGGGAGTTCGCAGACAAGCATATGACTTTGTGATTAAAGATGATGGTTCTGATAGTGTGAACGCCTTAGAACAATTCGTAAACAAGCCTAAAAGTATTTTTACCACTAACGACGTAGGTAGTACGAAAGGGAAAAATTACCCTCGCGCTAGCACGTCTATCAATCAGTTTATTACTGTGGAAGCGATGGGTTCTACACCAGGTTTTAGTGATTCTGCATCCGCTTGGACGCCGCGTGGTGCGTTAAACCTTTTAGTTGAAAATACTTACTTTTACAATCAACCTGATGGAACGTGGGCTGAAGGTTTGACAGGGACAGCATCCCCTTATCCGCAATCTGTTCAAAGACAGCGTTCTTACAACTCTTTTCCTCGCGTTTATTTTGATGAAAACACTAATTACGATGTAACTTATTACATAGGTAATTCCATTGTTGGGATTCCAGATGTTTTTATTGCTGACCCGTTTACTCAAGTTGTTCCCGCATAGGTGATATTATGGCTACACCCTCACTTTTTAAAAAAATTACTGATGTTCAAAAAACATCTGCCTACTCTACTGGAAGTTTAGAAGTTGCCTGTCGCGCTCAAATAGGTGATTACACTAATGGCACTGTTAACATTCAAGACGTAGCATACGATGAAACAAGTTCTATGTTGTGTGCAGTAGGTAATTATTTTTCAGATGGTACTGCGGTTAACACTGGTGGTGATACAATTGCAGCACAATATATTCCTTTAGTAGGGGTTGTTACTGTGAATGCTTTAACTATCCAAGACGCAACATGGGTTTTAACACCTCAATTTGATTCTGTTAATATAGTATTACAAACTCCTAACTCGGAACAGTCGGCGTTAGTTAAAGTTATTGCTTTACCTAGTGGGGTAAGTACCAACTGGACTAATGAAACTTGGTTAGCAGTAGGTCACGCTAATACTGATATGGCGACTAAAGGCCCTGGTTTCAATGCTATGATTGCACCTAATAGTAATCAAACACCACTTATTGTTTCTGTACGGACGGCTGGAACTACTCTTTACGAGTCTTCGATGGAAGCAAATTCTCGACCTTCGTGGGCTTGGACTGACACAGGTGGAGTTTCTACTTCTAATTTCAATCCTATGCTGCTAGGGGATATTGTTTATTCTCCTGAAAACGACCAAATTGTTTGTGTGGGGAGTTCAGTTCCCGACTCAGGAGGAGCGGGTTCAGCAGGGATGATTGTAGAATCGGATTTTGGTGGGGCTTTCGACACTTTTTCTTTTTACATAGGTAGTTCTGTTGGAGGGTCACCCAACGGCCCGTGTACATTTAGAACTGTATCTATTCAGGAAACTGATGTTGCAGGGGCAACAGTGGCTAATAGGACTCTTTGTTTAGTTGGTGGAGTATCAAATTCTGCAACTATAAACGGAACAGGTAGTTTATGGCTTTATCAACCTGATTTTTCTAACGCATGGCCAGGTGGTCAACCACGCGTTAAACCTATGGCCACAGGATTATCCGATGTCTCGGGTTTTTGGAGAGAATTCGTTCAGAATACTTCAGGAGGTACGGCAAATGACGTACCAACTATGATTACTGCTATTGATAAGGTTTCTGATGATGGTGAAGACATCTATGTTATGATGGGAACTTCTTTTAATGGGCCATTTATGATTTTTGCATCAGGTTTGAGTTGTGGGGCGACAGGTGCGCCGACGGTTTTTGATAACGAAGTTGTTGCCGCAGGAGTGGACGTTAAGTTTGATGAAATAGAATGGAAATCTCTGGCTTTACAAGGAGGTTTGCCCGCAGGGATTACAGGAATTTCTACGCGGGCTGCTTTAACTTGTATAGGTTTGACTCAAAGAAAAACAAAGGCTATTGCAGGGGGGATAGTAGATTTAAGTAATATTTTACCTGTTTCTTCTTCAACGGGTGCTACGGCTAATGGATTTTTAATTTCAATGAGTAGGGCTGGATTAGTGTTTAATACTGACGTTCAAGATAATGGAGAACTTCCTCAAAATACTGCGGCTTTTATAATTGTATCAGAAATACCCAATAATGAAGATGATAAGTTTTTCATTATTAATTCACGGTTAGGTGGTGTGGCTTTTACATCTCCAACATCGGGAAGTATGACAAATATTGCTTCGGCCCAACCAATTACTAATCACACTGCTAAAGCCTATTTCGAGTATATTTTATACGACGGTGTTGATGCTTTAATCGCAAAGAAATTACAACAATTAGGGGTGAGAGTTACTATTACTAATTTAGAGTGGTATAAACAAGATATTCTTAAACAAGGATTAGATTTAGATGCTGACTTCTTTAGAGAATGGTCTTCTTCTCAAGTTGGGGAAAATGAGAAACGTGAAAAATTAGCAGAAAATTATGGTTCGAGTCGTCTTCAAAAGAGAGCCGTTAGAACTGAACTATTTGATGATTACAACAATCGAGAAGAGATACTAGCCGAAATGGATAGGTTTAGACAAGAAGACCCCACAGAAGATACACCGTATTCTGATGAAGTTGCTGACACTCAAGAAGAAAAGAAGATTGAAAAATCTCTTGATGATAAAATTAGAATTGAAAACTTGGTAGATGAAGAAACTGACAATCAGAACAAGACTTGAAATAGTTGTATTGCCTCTTTAGAGTATGAGTACCAAACCCATTAAAGTTAAATTTGAGTCTGATAACTCTAAAGAACGTATGTATTATGGTTCTTTAAAGAGTAAAGGTAGTGGAAGTCGTAAAGTTCCATCTTTCAATGACCGTATGATGATTTTAGTTGGAGTCCCTATTGTTTGGTGCTGGCTTCTTTCTGCTATGACAATTATATTTATGGGTATAAGCCGCCCTGATTTAGTAATGCCTCAAATGGAAGGTTTCGTGGCTTTATTAGCAATAGTAGGAACTTTAGCAACTTTAATTGTTACTTCTATGTTAGAATTATGGAAAAATGAACAAAATAAAGAAGTTGAAGTTATCCCTGAAAGATTAACTCACAGCATCCTCTTAGATGGTGAAGAGAGAAGACATCGAATGCACATAGAGTCTTTACGTTTGGCTTTAGATGCTGATGATTCAGTAGCATTCTTAAAAGAAGTAAACAGAGGGAGTGTAAAAGATGAACGTACTGATGGTCATTTTTTCGACCCAGTTCCTTCTCATAGTAAAAAGAATAAATAGGGGGGAAAATGTTGACACAAGAAGAAGTAGATTCAGTTATTGATACTATTAATGACCGTGCTATTGAGATTCGTTCTTTAATAGTAACTATTGGGTCTATTATAGCACTCTTGATGCCAGCCGTTGAGATTGTTGGTTTAATTGACTTTACACCCTATGGAGAAGGTGATAACGAATGGATTATTGATGACGATTGGGAGATGGAGGGAGACTTTACTTGTGGAGATGGTTCGGTGATAGAATATTCATTAGTTGATGACGGTTATAAGAACTGTCGAGATGGGACAGATGAACCTGATGAACCGATTATAAGTCCTCCAACTAATAACAATACTACGGTAATTATAGAACCTCTTTACGGGTGTACGGATTCTTACGCTTTAAACTATAATGAAACAGCAGAAGAAGATGATGGTTCTTGTGATTATGAAGAAGAACCTGAAGAAACTTACGGATGCACCGATGAAATGGCAAATAATTACGACCCCTACGCAGATTATGATGATGATTCTTGTGAGTATGATGAACCCGTAGAAGATAATTGTGGTGCTATAATGTATGACGCGTATATTTTAGACTATAACGGTACAAATTTAACTATTACTTGGGATGCTGATATATCTTGCGAAGAACAAACATATAATCTTACAGTAGTTTGGACTGTGTATGATAACTCAACAGGTAACTTTACTTCACAAAATGAAGAAACATACGAAACACAAGGTTCTGCATGGGATTATGTTAATATTACATTAGCAAATGTAACACAAGGAGTTTATGATATTCATTCTACATTTATCTTAGGTGGCAAATATACTAGGGGTACTGATTGGTACGCAATAGGGGTGGGGCAATAATGGCTGACGCTCTTTCTGCTCTTTCTATGGTTGAAGATTACGGCCTTCCATTAGTGTTACTATTAGGTTCTATTTATGCTCTTTATCGGTTTATGGTGTTCGCTTTGTATGAAGTCAAGAATGAGTTTGGCGCACATCATCGTAAAGCAAAAGAAGATATGCAAGATGTTAAGATTCAACTTAGTGAGATTAAAACTCAACTAGACATAATGATGAGAAGAAATGACAGGTGATTAAGATGAGAAAAGGAATAATAATGGAAAGCGTAGTAGTAGGTATGACAACTTTAGGTATTGGAACGGCTTTAATGGTCATACCCAGTAAAACATTGGAAAAAAACAAAGCGTGGCCTTTTATAGGAACTTTTTTAGTAGGTTTCCTCGCACATTTAGGGTATGAAATGGCAGGGTTAAATGAATGGTTCTGCAAAAACCGAATGTAAGACTTGAAATAGTCGTACTCCTAAATTATTAGTGATTACAATGGCAGGATATGATATTACTTGTGACCCTGGTGATTTATACACTCGCCGATGCTACGACAAAGACGGACATGATATAGTTGCTTACACATCTAAAGGTCAACCAATCGGCTATGATGGTACGACAGGTAAAACCTACTTAACGGCTTTAGATTCTGCTGGGAATGCGTTTTCACCTTACCCTCAAGGAATGCCATACACTTTAAATGATTCAGGTGCGATTTCTAATGTTGCTGGTAAGTGGAGGCTATCATCAGGCGCAGACCCTCAATGGATTACTCGACTTTTAACTTTACCAGGGGCACAGGCTCGTATAAAAGCAGCCACCACAACAGTTCCGTGGTATTATGATACCTTTGGTCTTCGTAAGCGTCCTATGCCTTCTAATCTGCAAGCCGAAGAAAAATCTCACACATTAATAGAAAGATTTTTCAGTCAATTGCCCGAGTTAAAAACGCGTGGAGGTGCGGCTAGAACTGCTGCTACTGTTGGAGCGTTAGGTGTTGTTGGAGTAGTTTTAGTCGCTCGTAACAGGTGAGTAAAATGGTTGATGCAAAAGAAATGGAATTTCGAGATGAAAAGACGGCCATATCTAATCATAACTCTGATAAAATCAAAGCCATTAAAACAAGATTCACCATAGAAACTTTATCTTTCTTAGGTATAACTATTGGTTTTACACTTTCTATGTTTAATACATACAGGTCATATAAGAATTTAAATAATGAACTTAACAAGGTTACTTAAATCTTACTAAATAGTTATCCTTAAATGTAATGCTTGATTTATTATAGTGACTACTATGCACATAGAGCCAGATGAACCCCTAGATGCAGAAACCTGCGAGGGTGATGTTGAGGGTCGAACAGACCTAGAAAAGGGTGTGTTGACTAATGTTTCTAGGGCTTACCGATTTTACGAGTCTTCTAAATTGGCCATTGGAGAAGATGAGTTCAAGAGTGACCCTGATTTTTGGTCGTCACAGTTCGAGAGAGACTTTGAAATTATTGAAGAACGCTTAACTATGGAACGAGAAGCGTTGATTAGGGGTAAAGGTTTAATTGAGGCTGATTTGAGTGGGTTACAAACTCCTACTTTTCATTGGGAACGAGTGGGAGGATTGCGATTGGTTTCTTTCGAGCAATTTATTTTGGAGAGTAATCAAGGAATATTTCGTGAAGACCGATTTTACTGCGATAAAGGGCGACTTTGGTTTAAAAAAACTGTTCTAGGATTGAGTGAATATGGTTTCCCTCATGTTCGTAAAGTTGAGATTAACGGGCGATGGTTATTAGAAGTAAGTAAAAATCCTATGGGTGTGATTTAATGGCTGAAGATGTGGATTGGGAAAGATTTAGTGACCCTACAATTGTAAGTGCTAAACATATGATAATTATTTGTCTTGTGATTGAAATTATATTACAATCTTTTGTGATTATGATACACCCTACTGAATGGTGGATTTGGCAACTATTAGGTTTTATTACTGCAACTAATTTAGGTGCAGTTATTTTAGCAATTATGTCTGCTAGGTCAGCCAATGATATTGGAAAGGCTTATAAATCAGTTTTTACACCTTCTTTTTACAAAACCATGCGTTTAATATCACAGTTTCAAGAGTATTTCGAGGAAGAAGCGACTAAAGAAGGGCGTGACCTTGATGCTGAAGTTCGAGAATTATCTCCTAAGATTTGGGCTTTAATAAAAGCACGATTAGACGTGTCTGACACACTCGAGCCTTTAGTGGCTTTCGACAAAGAATCTGAGGATGATTTGTTTTAATAATATGCTTGAAACGCAAGCATACATTCTTATAGTCGTCTTGCCACATATCATCAGACTAACCTCTAAAGAAGCACAAGCATAAATAGTAGGGCGGATAAATAAAAACACTAGGAGATGAATAAATGGCAAATCAAGACCCACAACCTGAGATGTATAGAATCAGGGCAGCATTCGCAGCAAGCACAGCAGCAGGAACTACTGCAACAACTAATATAACAACTTCACAAGCAAATAACGAAGAAGTTCGAGTTTACGCTTTACAAGTAGCACTATTAGACGAACTAGGTACAGCAATATCACCTTTGGTGGGAACTGCTGTTGAATTCGATGTTAGGATTACAGTCGGTGCAAACAACGTGCCTTCGCAAACTTTCTCTTTAACACCTACTTTCTTATCTGAAAGTAATATGTTAACTTTACCTTCCCCAATATTAGTATTGTACCAATACCCAATGTCAGTCACAGTAACTTGTGTGAATGCTTTGGCTGCTGGTGTAAACAATGGTCGAACAGTTGTCATTAACATGATAAGTGAATTGGCTCTGCAAAAAGTTGCGGGAACATACACGGACAGCGACTTCCCACGCTCTCGCTAAGGTGGTCGTTCCGCTTAAGCGAATGAAGGTGAAGAAAAATGGGTTCAATGACTAACAATCAGCGTAAAATGAAACAACCTTATGCTAACAAGGGATTTCAATTACCTTACAGTCTAGCGGGTGATGCCGTTGACCCTAATCCTCCTCCTCCAAGTAGTTATTCTACTAGCACTCACGTTTCCACATCAGCACATCGTGAAGGTTTAACAAGTCCTGTTCAACAACGGCCTGTACGTTCTCGATTTGGTGACAGGTCAGCCTTGATGAGATATAATAATCTTATCACTCCTTGGCATCTTTACCCCAAAGCCGATTCTGCTAATATTATTGAAAGACAGAAACTAGATGCTGGAACTGTGATTGACGGGGCTACCGCAGATATTTTTGCTGTTTACTTGACCGACTCAGGGGCTAATTCTGCTCAATTAGGAGGTTCGGTTACTACCGCAGGAACTCCGAATATGGAGTTTTGGAGAATTAAGAAATTCGGACACGCTGAACTGAATGGTGTGGTAGGAATAACATATCAAATTATTATTGATGGACAAATTGCATTAGCATGGGTAGATTTCCAATTATCTCCATCTTCACCATATAATCAATTATGGGAATTCGAGAATCCTTTAGTAGTTAAAGAGTCTTTAATATTCCGCATTTTAAACAATAGTGGTGGCACTTATAATTTTGCTGCTGCGGGTAATGCTGTGGACGGTATATTTGCTGGGTGGACTGAACAGTATGTTGCATCTTCTGATACAGACCACGTGGATATAACTATGCCAGCATGATAAAGTTGTTTTTTCTCGACGAAAGGTTTCTTATAGTCCGACTGTGACATATGCCTAGAGTAATCTTTCTTGAGGCGTATATATGACTAATCCATTAACAGGGACATTTCGAGGTTCTGGTCTTTTAACGGTCAGCACTATTGATGAAGCGACCATAGTTCACGATGTTGAATGGATAAATGTTAGTAATGGTACATTGGTAGATAATGGACACGGACAGGTTACTATTAACACAGGGGGTGGTGCTGCCGCCAATATTACTGTTAAACTCGCTGACGGTTCGGTTAGTGTGGCTAACGTCAGTACGATTGCTTATAATCAAGCAGATGGATTCGATTTAACTGGTGGTGGGGGTGGTTTAGCAACCGTAGGTATGAATAGTTTTTGGTATGATATTTCCATAGCAGGTCAAACTACTCTAACGCCTAATGGTGAAGAACCCATTGAGTTTGTAGCAGGAACAAATATGACTATGACTACTAATAGTGGAACATCTCCTGTTAGTATAACTTGGAACGCTACTGCACCTACTGGAGTGACAGGAGATACGGGTTTAACAGGAAACACAGGTTTAACAGGCTTGACAGGAAATACGGGTTTAACGGGTGTAACAGGTGGAACGGGAGACACAGGAGGGCTAGGTGATACAGGTTCAGTAGGTGATACAGGTTCAATAGGTGATACAGGCTCAATAGGTGATACAGGATTAATAGGTTTGACAGGTTTGACAGGAAACACAGGATTAACTGGTTTGACTGGTAACACAGGATTAACTGGTAACACAGGTCTAACAGGAAACACAGGTTTGACTGGTGCAGTTGGTGGTACGGGATTGATAGGGTTAACAGGAATCACAGGTTTAACAGGGTTAGCAGGAGGTACGGGAGATATTGGGATTACAGGTGGCGTAGGGAACGCAGGGGATATAGGCACACAAGGTTTAAGAGGTCTGACAGGAATCACAGGTTTAACTGGTAACACAGGTCTGACTGGTATTACAGGTTTAACTGGTAACACGGGTCTGACAGGTTTAGTTGGTGTGACAGGCAGCATAGGGGTAACAGGTAGTATTGGTGTGGTAGGGGGGACTGGTGTCACGGCAAATATAGGTGTTACAGGTAGCATTGGAGTTACAGGTGGTGCAGGTGTGACAGGAAGTCTGGGCGCATTAGGAAGTATTGGTGTTACAGGTATCAGAGGGGCGACAGGAGATGCGGGATTAACTGGAAACACGGGTTTGACTGGCCTCACAGGTAACACGGGTTTAACTGGTGTAACAGGTTTAACTGGTAACACTGGATTAACTGGTGTAACAGGTACAACAGGTAGCACTGGAGACACGGGAACGACAGGTACTACATCTTCAGAAACAGGAACAACAGGTGTTGCAGGTGTAACAGGATTAACTGGGTTAACAGGATTGACAGGTAACACTGGATTAACGGGTGTAACAGGTCAAACAGGTAACACTGGATTAACAGGTGTAGCAGGTCAAACAGGTGTAACAGGTTTAACTGGTTTGACAGGATTGACAGGTAACACGGGTTTAACTGGTGTAACAGGTCAAACAGGTAACACTGGATTAACAGGTGTAACAGGTCAAACAGGTGTAACAGGTTTAACTGGTTTGACAGGATTAACAGGTAACACGGGTTTAACTGGTGTAACAGGTCAAACAGGTAACACTGGATTAACAGGTGTAACAGGTCAAACAGGTGTAACAGGTTTAACTGGGTTGACAGGATTAACAGGTAATACAGGATTAACAGGTAACACAGGTTTAACTGGTGTAACTGGATTAACTGGTGTAATAGGTCAAACAGGTAACACAGGTTTAACTGGTTTGACTGGATTGACAGGTAACACAGGATTAACGGGTGTAACTGGTCAAACAGGTAACACTGGATTAACTGGTGTTGAAGGTCAAACAGGTAACACAGGTCTAACAGGTTT
>JGI24006J15134_10000793_pt1 | contig 18675 bp, 45 predicted proteins | sample LinPmetageLP53_FD_15134 | JGI IMG/M metagenome (IMG submission 15134)
AAATACGCATCGTTACTTGCTGTAATTCTTGTGATTGATCCTGTATGGTTTCCAGATATTGAGTTTATCCATCCAAAATTTGCATAACCATTAGCTTGAGTTCTTACTATTTGATTTGCTACATTATTAGTGCCTGTAGTGTTTATGGCATATCCATTAAACGTAGCGCCTTGTACATTTCCAGATACCGTTATATCGCCTGTTATGGTTTGTCCGCTAAGAAATTTTATCGCCATGTAGGTAAATTAAATTTTTACACTACAGATATCAATATTCTTGTCGATGCATTTGCAAGTGCCGTAGTGGTACTTATTACAACTGTTGTGGTAGAATCTCTTTGAACATCACAGTAAACAGTGTCTCCTGTTGCAATATCAAACAATTGAACTATAACGTCTTTAGTGTTTAATGAATGAGTTACAGTAATAGGGTTTGTAGTACCGTCTCCAATATTAGCTGAGAAATTTAAGTTTGTTCCTACACACGATTGAACTGCTGTACAAAAATCTGTAATTTGTGTAGATGGAATAGCTATATCTGCATCTGACATTGCTGTAACAATACCGTCTGTATTGATAGTAGTGCTAAGTGCTTTTGTAACTCCTCCAAATGTTCCATTAGATGTTTGTGCCGCTATAGAAACTGCTCCAGCACTTACTGTAAGTCCCCCCGCTGTTGGAAAACTAGCTAGACCTACTGTTGATGCTGTTGCTAAATCAGTATCCGACTGTACTATTACAAAATCACCCTCTACAGATGCTCCTGCTGCCGCTGCCGTATTACATATAACTTGATCTCCTACTGTAAGTGGTGTGGCTGCGTTTGCAAAGAAATTACCTGCTGTTGTACAGACGTAAAAATCTCCAACCGCAATTGCGACTCTTGTATCTCCCGCTGCTGGCTGATCGTTTTGTGTAAGGTTAGTTGTACCTCCATCAATCGTTCCTGTCGCTGCATTAAATCCTCCTTTTATTTGTAATGAACCAACAACTGCATTATTTAACTGCTGTAAGTTTACTGCATCTGTACTTGCTGTACCAGCTAAAAGGCCTGTAATTTTATTACTACCCATTGCTAAACTAGCCGCAGGTGTACCTAATAAGTTAATAGGAATTTCATTACCTGCTTTTCTTTTTTGATCCGTACCATCTAAAACAATAAATTCATCAGTTGCAAGCCAAACTTGAGTCATGTCTGGTAAATCTTGTAAAGCTAAATTAATTGTAGCCGCCTTATTAGTAGAGTCAACACTAGAAGTTACAATAGTAAGCCCCGTATTAGAAACAAAATCAACAGTTACTCCATTTGTAATTGATTGAGAATTTGCTCCATTACCTTCTACATCAAAAGAAAGAATTGGTGCACCACCTGATCCTGCCGTTAGCAATCTACCTTGTCTGTCAACTGTTATTGTAGCGTTAGTAAAAGTTTGCCCAGTCATGTTTGCGGTCGTATCGTCAATAGTTATTGTGTTTTTTACAACAGCGCCATCTAAAGTTACAGCTGTAGAAATTCCTTGAGATCCTATAAAATCAACGGTTACTCCACTAGCTACAGATTGACTCCCAGTATCACCCTTTGCAGTCCAACTATATATAGACCCATCTAAAGCAATCCAGTTAGTTCCATTGTAAAACTTTAGTATATTTGAAGAAGTTCTATAAATAAGCCTTCCTGCCACAGAGCTACCTGCTACTGGATCAGCTGATCCTGAAATATTATCAACTGCAAAAGATTTTAGTTGATTGTTGTTTAAATTAATATTAGATAAATATGATATTGCCATAGCTTTTTGTTTTCTTAATTAAAATATGCTTCTCCGTCATCAAATACATCTGCAAAATCTATTGTTACAGTATTTATATCGTCATACGTTACGTCCGCATAAACTTCTTTATATTTTGTTGTTCCACTTACTAATGAAGCAATTGAAACAGATGGATATTTATTCAATCCATGTGTCACCGTGTAGGTGCTTGCTCCAGTTAATGTAACTTTTTTAGTTGCATCTCCTGAGCTACCTGCAGGCGTTAGCAAAGATATGAAATATTCTTTTCCTATTGTTAAGGTTCCAGCCCCTGAAACAAAGGTAAGAGGAACATTGTAAAAGTCTTGGTGTGGAGCTGGTAATACTGTTGCAGATCCCCATGTAAAAATTCCAAAATTATTTACATTATCTGTTTGTGTAATTAAAACATCTGCACTAGCTAATGGGTTAATGTAAAACGGAGATATGTCTACTCCAATTTCAGATAACTCATTTTTACTTAATGCTACACTTACAGGCTTTCCAGTAACACCATTTCCTATTTGATCAAAGTTTATATTTCCTAATGGAGTTAATACTCCTGTAGAAGGATTTCTAAAACCTATTGTTCCAGCACCAACAGGTACTGTTTCTGTATATTTGTAATTAAGAGCTTGTCTTGCAGCTCCTTCTTGGTTCATGTAGGCAGCAACAGAATCAATTGTAAAGTTTTTGGTCGCAAACGCACTGTTAGCGTCTGATCCAATCCAATAATCTGTTCCTACAAGGTTTGTGTCTAAGGGATAGGTACTAATTCTAGCCATAGTAATTTATTATGAAACAAAGATAATCAAAAAGAATTTATCCTTTTTTTACTTTTTCAATCGACCGTCCTCCGAAATAAGCTCCGATGGTTGTCATTAAAACAAGCTGCAAAAGATCCGTCCATTTTTCATTAACCTCAAAAGAAATAAACCCGCTATCTATAAAAACCATAAGTACTGTAGACACTACTAGAAATATAAGAATTAAAGGACGTACTGATCTAGTTAGCCAGTTTCCATGTTGCAAATCCACCTTCCATCTTTCCGTCACATTTTTTTGCATGTCAGCCTCAGCATCAATAAAAACTTTATCCATTTCTTGTTTTAACTTTGCCCGCTCTTCTTTCGAAAAAGTATGTTTATCTATGATGCTAGATATTTTTCCTGCAATATTTGAACCAACACCACCAAATAATTTTGCTAGTATCTCTTTCATTTTTTACCTTTTAATAATATTTTAGCACTTGGTCTAATAACTACATCTGGAACTGTAGTAACTGGCTTTGGTTTATTGTTTGTTCCTCCCGAACCGCCAGAGTTGCCAGAAGAAAATCCTCTGTTGTCAGAATATCTGAATTGATAATTATTTTGACCGTAATATGGTCTATAATAATTATAATTGCTATAAACTGGATAATAACTATGATACATGTTTGGTCTGATTCTATCAATAGGGACAAGTATTGTGTCACCTTGCAAAGTAACAGCAACTATGTGTGATGCTACTTTTGGTGGTGTGTAAGACCCACAGCCTATTAACAATAATAAAAATATTACAACTATAATTGGAAACAATAATATTATAATATGTTTTTTCATCTTTTATAAACTTTATCTTCTATCTTATCTAGTCGTTTTGCTTCCGCCTCAATATGTTGTTCTAAAAACAATATTTTTTGATTTATTATTTCAAGTGATTGTGAGGGTGGTAAAGTTTTAGCAACTTCAATCTCTTGTTTGTTTAATTCTATCTGTTCAGTCAACTTTGAGTAAGTTAATACTAAAGAGATTAATCCACCTAAACATACTATTATTGTTTTTAAGTCAAGAGTAAAGTCTTTAACTCCATCTCCATCTAAATCAATCCCTACCGCTTTTTTTTCTATATTATTGTTAGCCATTTGTAATATCTATATAAATTGTTTTACCTTTATCTCTTACTGCTTTTAATATTCTGTTTCTATTCTCTTCTTTTGATTCATAGCTAACATGAATCCAATCTGGATTTGATTCGTTTCCAAACTCGTAGATCATTTGATCGAAGTCTAATTTTTCTTTAATATAATTAAACATTTCCATATTTGTTTTGTAACCATACAAATCATCTATGTCCATTGCCTTTCCTTCACAATGTTGTGAAGTAGCACTTCCTCCGATAGCTTTATTTAAAGCTTCAGATCTATAAAAACTATTAATTTTTATAGGCCCTCCAACCCAATCTCTTAATGGTTGAAATACTTTTTCCGCCAACACTTTCATATTGGCTAAAATCGTGCCATCTGGTGTATTGGCAATACCTAATCGTAAAGCTGTTATTGATTTAGTCGCCTCTTTTTCTGAAATATTTTTACTTATCATCTTGTTTTAACTTTAGCCATTTGTGTGCAGTGTAGCCAATAGTTAATACAAGTAGAATAATCTTAAGCCAAATTTCTATTTGAGTTAAAGATAATCCTAAGGCTATACTGTTAATCGTGTATAGTTTCCAATCTGTCATTATTAACAATTTCATATGTTATCTCTAAATCTAAAAGTAAAGAGTTTGTTTGTGTATAATTTACCATATTCCTATCAAAGAATTAGCAGTTGTTCCTCCTGACATTACCTGAATTACTTGTACAGGTAGGTAATCACCTACAGGGAAATTTTTAAATGATATAATTTCACCGCTTACAGTTCTTACTGTCACATTTTTATATTGATTAGAAGTTGCATCAGCACCTGTATTTATAACACCTGTATCTCCTACATAAATTAAACATCCAGGGTTGTTTGAAGTTGTTGATGAGCCTCCATTGCTTCCTAAATAAGCAGGATAATATTCAGATCCTTCTTGTTGAGAATAAATTCTAAAATTATCGTCAGCTGTTGTTAATGAACCAAAAATATTAGCACTTAAAGTAAGTTGGTCTTCATTTCCTACAGCAGTTACTGTTGCAATTCCTGCATTGTCAGTATTAACTACAATATCTCCAACTTTAACACCTAAATTTACAAAGTTTATTTCTTCGTCAATCAAAGAGTTTTGTCTTACTATCTTATAATCCTCGTTATTACCTCCTGCTTGAAAAGCGTCAGAAGCTAAACTAAGTTGTGTCCCACTATCTACAGCAGTTACAGCTGCGTTTGCAGTATTAGTGATGTTATAAGCAACATCTCCAATAATAATTGGAAGTGGCGGGTTAGCCGCTTGGAATGTTGCCGATGCGTCAATTAATTTATTTGTAGCAGTGTTTGTGGTTGTGCCAGTTGTAACAAAGTTACCTGTGCCTATTGCTGCTAAAAAATTTGGGTTTGGAATTGGAATCGAGTTACTAGGAGTAACATGAATCGCTTGTGTGGTGTTAACCGTTATTTTTGGATATGCCATTATTTTAATTTAGAGGGTTAAAAATTCTCTTTTATTGTTTGTAAGGAAACATTCTGTTTAAAGAATCCTTACGCTTGTTGCACCCGCAGTCACCATTAGTAACTGACTCTACAACTTTTTTTATTCCTGTAGCTTTAGTAAATTTTTCTATACTATCGCCTAATCCTTTTGATTTCATTTTTTTGGTTTAACAAATTGAGCCATAGAATCCATATGTTTCTTTGACTTGTTATATAAACTTTTTCTGAACTTCTTCATTAATTTAGACGCGTTTTTATTGCTAAAATTAATTGAATCTAATTTAGACATTTTTTTCTTAACTTTTAACGTATCTGATTTCTTACTTCCTAACATTAATTATTATTTAAATGAGAGCCATCGCAATTTCCTGAAGGATCTTCAGTGTGACCGCATTGACAAGGTTTTACTCTATACATTTTTCTTTTTCTTTTTCTTTTTAGGCTTAGCATCTTCAATAGCTTTTTTTTCAGCTTCTTCTAATATTATCTGTCTTCCTTTTATTCGTTCTTCTATTTCTTTAGCTCTTTCTGTCATGCGATGTTGATATTTCTTTTGAATATCAAGAGCGCTTTCTTCTTTTTGTATTACTAAACTTTTTTTCTTTTTAGCCATTTGATTTAAATATTTTNTTTTTTCTTTTTAAGTATTCTAAGTTTTGTTTTTTTCTTTTTAATTTTGCAAGATCCCTTTTTGACNTAGGCATATCGCTATTAGTATNAGAATAAATCTGTCTACTACCTCTACTTTTTTTTAAATTTTTCATTTACTTTTTAGCTTTTCCTTTAACTTTTTTTAGTTTAGGATTTTTTCTTTTTGCCTTAGCGCTAGCTTTTCTACTAGCAGAGGCTAATATAGCAGAAGCTGCTTTTTTAGAGTATCCTCCTTTTCTTGCAATTTTTGCAGCTACTTTTTTAAAGCTCATTATTTTACTTTAAATGATCGTGCTTAACAACTTTAGGTGTATGTCTGTATGACATAGACTTGTCAGCACCATAAGCATGACCGTACATTTTTTTAGACATTGCCTTAGACTCGTCTCTACGATCTTTCATAGATTGAGACTTCTTTCCGTTTCTAGAACCTAAAGACTCATCTAGTCTAGAATTATATCCTTGTTTTTTCATAATAATAATTTAAGTAACAAATATAATAATATTTTATTTATATTTTTTCTTTAACCTTCTAGCTATTCCTTCCGCCCTACTTGCAGATATTTTTTTTGTTCTAACTCTTCTATTACCATTTCTGGTTCTAGAAACATACTTAGTAAATTCACCATCGTTTTCACTAACCTGTTTAAATTTACTTTTTTCTTTAGTTTTATTTCCTCTAGTTTTTGTTGTAGTTTTACTATATGAAACATTTGGTTTATTGCTATATGCAGGTGTGTTAGAGGATTCGGAAACAGTTTTAGTTTTCTTTTTCTTACCCATTTTCTGATTAGACCTTGTAGTACTTTTAACTTGTATATATTCAGTATCGTTTTTTTTCTTAGCCATAATAAATATTTTTTAGCATCTCCAGCGTCTTCTAGTTGCTTTTCCTCGTTCTCCTGTCCAACTTCTTGATCTTGCACAAAAATTTTTTCTTCGTTTTGCTGCTTTACTTCCCTTTTTTACTCTACCTGTAACGGCTGTTTTAAGTTTTGATCCAGGGTTAGCTCTTCTATACGCAGCCACTCCTGCTTTTGTCATACCTGCTCCTTCAGAAGCTTTACGAAAGTTTCTTCCAGTTCCTACAGTAGTTTTTCTAATGTTTTTTTCAGGCATGCTATTTCAAAGCTTTTTTTACTTTAGTTTTAACAATGTAATTTCCTGTGGAATTGTTTTTATATGTTTTCTGTGTTTTTCTCAAACCTTTTACTGCCCCGCTTTTTCCACCTATCGAGGCCGAAGATGCTTTAAGTGTGCTAATCCTATGAGCCATATTTAAATTTTTTGATTTGGCACTTACCACTGTATCTTTTTTTTGATTAAACGTAGGAAAGCTTCTTTTAGAATCTTCTCTATATTTTTTCATACATTTTTTATACGCATCTCCTTTTTTACCTTTACAACTCATAATTATTACTTTTTCTTTGGTACGCAGTTTGGAACTTTTTTACCATTTTTCATTTTCATGCCGTAAGCTATAAATCCTTTCCAGCATGGGTTTTTCATTTTTTTCTTTGCCATTATTTTATTTTTTAACGATGTTTTTCCCAAGGCAAATCATTATCTCTAGTATTTATTTCCGATACTGGTATTACCTGTATTGGAGAAACATTACTAGTTCTATAATAATAATTGTTATGATCGTATCGTAACCTGCCTTCTTTTATTTGATCTAAATGTACTTGTTCATGTGCAACCGCACGCTTTTTATTTTTACTAGAAATGTCTTTGTTTATTTCAATAACTCCATTAGGATTTATTTGACCGTAAACATCTTTCGGTAAATTTTTTTCAGTAACAAGTCTGTCTCCATTACTAAATTGTTTATTATAACCAAACATTTCGTATGTGTTTTTCAGTTTAAAAGACATTTACTTTTTCTTTTTCTTAGCCATCATCATAGGCTTCTTTTTGATTGACATTTTAGGTTTGCTTTTCATAACTGCTGCTTTAAACTTTGGATTCTTGTCTAACTTACCGGACTTAGCTGCTGATTTAAGCTTCGCATTAAACTTAGGTTTTTTCATAGACATCATAGGTTTTTGAACTGCATTTAGCATTGGTTTTTTATTCATCATAATTTATCTGTTTCGGCCTTGTCCTCGGTATATATTTTTATATGCACTTTGTGATCTTGATGCGTTTTTAGAGTGAACTCCAGGACGCTTACTAGATTTAGGTATATATTTAGATATACTTTGTTGAGCCATTTATATTATTTCGGAGATTTTCTCCCGTAAATCATTTTTTTGTTAATAGAAATTCCTGTTAGAGTACGTCCCGATTCTGATGAGACTTCTGTACCTGTGTGTCTTTTAATTTTTCTCTTAGCTGCATTTACAGATATAGTTCTAGTACTTTTTTTGCCTCTTATTGAAGTTTTATTGTAAGTTACGGTACGTTTTTTTTTCTTTGCCATAATTTGTTTTTATTTCTTTTTTTTGTTTTTTACGCTTTTATATGTTGAAACAATTTTTTTTGCAGCACTAGTTATTTTTCCTGTTTTTACTGCTTTAGCCACACTGTACGCTCCAATAGCAATTTTACCTAACTTAGAATTTTTTACTTTGTCTGCTATTTTTTTTGCCTTAACAATTGTTCTTCCTGCTCCTGTCTTTTTTGTATTTTTAATTTTATCCTGTCTTGCCGCAACTTTAGACGCTCTTTTTGTTTTACCTTTGCTTTTAAGTCTAGCTATTTTTTTTGTTTGCGTTGCTATCCTTTTTGCAGCTGCTTTTGTCATTGATGGCATAATTTATGTATTTTTACAAATATACAAATTAAATTCAATGAAAATTAAAGGCGTTACTACTAGAAAACCTACCACAAGGCGTAAACCTAATCATGATTATCTAAAATATTGGAGGGTTATAAGATATTGGGTAAAGGCTAAGTATGGATTAACTACACCTGACTTAGAAATGCTATTGTTTTTATACAGTGAAGATATATTTAACAAAACAGAATTTTTAAAATACGAGGAGGTAATGAGCTGGGATGTTAAAAGATTTAAAAGACTACTAAGAGATGATTGGATACATGTGTGGAGGAAGAGAAAAGGCAAAGAGACAACACTCTATGAACTAACTTATAAGGCAAAACGCATAATAACATTAGTTTATAAAAAATTAAACGGTGAAGAAATTGCTGAAACAGCGCACTCCAACCCTTTATTCCGCAATGATGCTTCTTACATGGATAAGGTTTACCGTAACATGATTGTCGAAATAAACAACTTTATAAAACAACAACGACATCTCTCTCAAGAATAATTGTGTAGGGTTTATCGTTTATAAGCATGCTGTGACCTGAGCCGCTGTCGTAATAAATTAAATCGTTTTCTTTTATTACGCTTACTTCACTGCCTGGTTTTACAACTTGGCCTTTGATGTAGCGAAACTCTTGCACATCGGCTGCTGATAATAATAACCCTGAATTTGTTTTTATTTCTTCATCAATTTTGTTGATGATAATATACTTACCTATTGGCTTCATATGTATTGTCCTTCTATCTTGTTTTTTGCTTCAATGACTATGTGGCCATTATTTTTTAAAAGTTTTTTTGCTTCCTTCAATCTTTTTTCTTTTATTCTGAAATGTTCAAAAATTTCATTTTCGAAAGCATTTGGTGTGTGTGCCATAATTTTAATTTTAATTTTTTGCTCTTGCGTGTGTCACAATCGCATTAGTTGATAATATGGTTGTTGCTACAGACACTGCGTTTATAAGCGCATTCTTCGTAACCTTAAGGGGATCTATCACGCCCATTTTGAACATGTCTCCCATCTTTTCGTTTTTAACATCATAGCCAAAAACAGAATTATTATTTTTCATTAAAACAATTATATCATCAGGATTTTTACCTGCATTTATAATTATTTGTCTAAAAGGAACTTGTGCAGCATCTCCTAAAATATATTTTGCAACATCTCCATGGTCTGTCTCCTCAGGATCAAAAGATAAAAAATCTTCAGATGCTTTGTATAATGCTAGTCCTCCTCCCGTTATTATGCCTTCTTGTAAGGCACTGCGCACCGCGCACACCGAGTCATCGACTCGGTCGAATTTTTCTTTTTGTTCCACATCGCTATTAGCCCCAACGTATATACATCCTATTGCTCCCGCTAAACTTGCTATCCTTTGATTTATAAAATCTCGGTCAGCCTGAAATGTAGTAGCTTGTTGTTGTTCTCTAAGCTCCGCTATACGATCAGTAGTCTCTTGTGTGATGGGCGCATCTTTAATTAGCACGCTATTATCCTTGCCCACTATTATTTTATCTACATGCCCAAGATCATCAAGATTTAGTAGACTCAAATCATCTCCCGTCTTTTCAGAATAATATTTCGCTCCAACCGCAAAAGCGATGTCTTGCATAAGCTCGTGTTGTTTATATCCAAAGTTTGGTGGCGAGACATTACAAAGTTGCAATCCATTTCTAACCACATTAGCGGCTAAGGTATTTACAACATTAGTTGCACATGGTGCAATGATTAGTAGTTTTTTGTTTTTCTGTATAATTGGCTTAAGTACATTCTCAATTTGTAGTATGTTATTAATCTCTTGGTCACACACTAGAACTAGTACATCTTCAAGTATACACTCATCTTTACGTTGGTTGTTTAGAAATAAATTAGATGTATACCCACGATCTATCTTAATTCCATTTGTTACCTCGGCATATGTCTCGTGGTTCATACTCTTCTCAACCGTTACTATACCGTCCGTACCAACCTTTTTGTAGGCATCGGCAATGATTGACCCAATCTCTTTATCGTTGTTAGCTGATATGGTAGCTACGTCTAACAATCTAGATTGATTTATTTTTTTAGAACCTTTTTCTAATCTTTTAATTATTTTGTCTTTGTATTTATTTATATATTTTATAACCTCGGTTACGTTATGTTTTGAAGTTAAGTGTTTCTCACCTGCATTGACTATAGCTTCAGTCAGTACAATGGCTGTAGTAGTGCCATCACCAGCTTGCTGGGCGGTTCTACTTGCCGCATCCTTCATCATTTGAATCGCAAGATTCTCAATAGGATCGTCTAAGAAGATGGAGTTGGCTACGGTTACACCGTCTTTAGTCACTGTAATTCCTGCTAAGTGTTCAGGAGATTCTATTAGTACCGTACGGCCTCTAGGGCCTAAGGTGCTCTTTACTGCTTTAGAAATAGATGTTATGCCATTAATCAGTTTAGAACGACCCTCACTATCAAATGTTAAGTCTTTTGGTATGTATCCAGCTTTGTTCATGTTAAGATTTAATTAAATTTTAAACAAAGATAGTAAATAAATTGATTTTATAATTATGACGCAAATGACAGTTTTTAGTGTGCATATTCACTATATATAATTTTCTATACTCTTTCTTTTTTTACTATAGTATAATAGGTTTTTTTCTGTCATTTCTGTCATTTGTTATAAATATAGTAGTTAAAGTATTGATAATCAAATAATTAATTTATGACAGTTTTTAAAAAAAGTTGTCATGTTTATGACAGTTATTGTCATAAAGTAAAGTAAACGTTACATTTTTAAAAATCAATTTACTATGCGCGCATAACATATTTTTATTTTCAACATTATGTTAAATCCATTTTTGTCATAAAAAAAAGAAGGATTCAACTAAGAACCCTTCTCCAATCAACGAATCGAAACAGAACTATATTGTATTAATACTCTAATTGATTAAATCCTTTTTTATCTTCTGCTAACTGAATACCTTCAGCTATCATGTTAATTTTTTTGTCATTGTCTACAGCTCTTTTAATAGAAGCAGCTCTAGCAATCCCAGTCTGTCCATCCATACGATCGTTTATTAACCTACCATTCTTAACGTATAGGCCACCGTTGTAATTCATATCTTTCATAGTAGTAAAGTTTAGAACAAATATAGTAAATTTTTTTTGAGCATTAGATATATAGAGGTTTAGGATAATACATCATCATACGCATGCCCACCCCCAAAAGAAAAGTGATTTTTTTTTAGAACTTTTTAAACTTTTTGACTTTTTTTTGCAGATTTTTTCGAAATTCTACCAGGGGTAGGGGCTAAAGCTATTGGTGTAGGTTGGTAGGTATATATCGTTACATATTACTCTGGATTACCTTCGATGAATGTAGGTATTATTGCTACATCCCCCCTGTAATAATAACAAAGAGAGAGTAAACAAGAAGAGAGACATCTCTTTATCCCTCCCTCATATACAACTCTGTTAAACAATCCATCCCCATCCAATTCAATGTAACTAACTGATTAGCAGGACAATAACTAAATGTTATATATGTAACAAATAGTTAAAGAAAATTATTTATATGAGGTACATAAAAAAAGACTAGGAATAACCAATTATTATCTGTATTATAGACACATAACAAACGAGCAATAATGCTCATAACATTTTAAACATTAACTGATATGTATTTAGAAAATTTAATCGTAAACATTTTAAACGATGGAGGGTGTGATTGCCCACCAGAACTAACAGAGTCAATCACTATTTTAACTAACAATTTAATACAGATATAATTATGAGTAAACAATTTACAGAGTATATCTCTTTGGCCCCCTCAGACAACGATAGACGTATTGCTGAGAATGTTGCAGGAAAGATATTTTCCGAAGACACAAACATCTCAATGGATAACTATTGGTTAGCTATTAAAGTGGCAATTGCTACAGTAAAAGAGATGGAAGACCAAGGTGTAGTTAACTATACTGGAACAATGAATTCACACAATCAAAACAATTAAAATTATGAACAAACAAAACAATTCAAACGGACAACAAATTCACAACTTTATGTTATTTACTGCTAACTATCCTCATCTATTTATCGAGCATTGTTGGAAGGGTAAAGGCTCACTAATGACTCATTTGAGAGATAAGTTTCATTCCTCAAAAGGAGTTACTGATTTCTGGTTCATGCTTGATAGCGAGAACAGAGATATCCTTGCTGATTACATCTCTGAATGGACACGAATGGGTACCAAACATGATGATTATGATGCATCTGTTAACTTATCCTGGGACGAGATTAAAGACTGCTTAGGTTCTAAATACCAGAAAGAATTCTATTGGAATTTATGTGTTACTAAACCATGTAAGACTCCTTTGGGTAAATCATTAGCTAAGGCTTTAGGAGAAATCTAGTTAACTGATGAGTCCAGAAGGACGAAACGTCGTGAGACGTCTTAACTTTAAACAATTAAAATATGACATTAGAAGCAATCAAATCCAAGAACCAAGGTAAGGTCAACAGGGCCGTTAATTGGCTTGTAAAACACAACGATTTCAACAACCAAAGAGATGTTGCTGAAGGCGATGGTAATTTAAAACTCTACGACAAAATAGACGCTAAATGCCAGACTACTTATGATAAGTTTTTAGATGCTATGTGGCATCTTCCTAAGTACGAACAAACAAAAATCTATAAATCTAAATTATACTAATATGAACGAACAAACATTTATTAAAAAAGATGGCAAAAAAGTCATCACAGACTATGACAAGGCTTTAGAATTCTTATCTGATAACTTTATTATTCACTTTGGCAATCCAGACACAAAAGGACGAGCTGAGTGGAAATTATTTAAGTTGATAGATGTGAATACACCAGATGTAAAAATCTATGCTGATGGTGGTATAAATTTCATATCTAATTGGGCTCATGTAAATAATTGTTATGAATTAGAGGCTTTCCTGGACGATGCTAAGATTGATGGGATACATGAAATATTAGTTAAAATGATTGAATCTAGGGCTGATGATTATAGTCTTTTAGAGGAACCAAAACTTCGATATGAACTTTATTTTACATTTTAAATTTTGGGAGGGTAAAACCTCCCACTGTCGAGTAGTGTGTACTGCTCCTGATGAGTTCAAAAGAACGAAACAGTAATTTTAATTTAATACAAACATATGATTCCAATTACTAAAAAATCCTCTTACAAAATAGAGGTTTGGCATTCAGATGAATCCCAACAAAACTACAGATCCCAAGTAGGGTTCAAACCATGTAATTTTATTAACATGACTCTTACCTTCAAATCGGAGTACGGATTTAATTTTTACGAGTTTAGATACTGCAAAAGAAATAAGCTAGTTGAGGTTGCTGATTTCAACGGGGAGTATGTCCAAGCATTTAAAAACAGTAGATTTAAACTACTAGCTGAATGTTTATACATGAGTCAAACTAGGCTTATAAACAGACTAATTGCTACTGCTAGAGTAGAGATGTCTTATACTGAATTACCATTTTAATTAACCTTTAAAAAATAACTATGAAACTATATTTATTAAACGAGTACGTTGGTGGAACACCATTTGACTCACAAACATTAGGAGTTTACTTAACATTTGATGAAGCAAAAAAACACTTCAAAAAAGAATTAGAAAGCCATGCCCACATGAAATACGCTCAAGATGATAACAAAGAAAAGAATATAACTGCAAATTCTTTTTACTTTGAATGTGACGAATGGTGGGGTGGATGTGAGATACAAGAAATAGAAACAGAATTTAAATTAACTAAATAAATAACTATGAAAAAATTATCAATAATACTCTTAACATTTATTATGGCATTTGTTGGATATGCTATAATAGATTTATTAATCTACATAACACCTACGATTGAAACGCTCTTACAGGGTGTCGCTATGGGTGTCCTGTGGGCTTTTATTATATCTCTTCTAGGCACTACGGCTTGGATGATATTATGTCTAATTAAACAAACCTTTAAACAATAAATTATGAAACAAAATTTAAAACTATTTCCCACTACATTTAATGAAATATGGGATTATATAATAGAAGAAGAAATTGCTACAGAGACTGAATGTAGATTAGTATGTCACATTAACGGTAGTAGTATTATGACTTTAAATGACATTGTCAAAGTGAGAACCACTTACCATGACATCGAGCATTATATAATGATAAAAACCTTAGATGAAGCAAATGAATTTGAAGAAGCGAGAGAGAGAGCAAAAGAAAGAGAATATTATCTAAAAAGAGGTAACACATCAGGAACAATAGATTAATTATGTCAATAGATATTAACAACAGATACAAAGTTAACCTATATCATGGTGGGGAGTCACCAGATGAGGTTAGATGGTGCTTTAGCTTAGCTGATGCTAGGGCCTGTTCAAATAATGCTGAGCATTCTGTAATAACTTATAGAGGCAAAGTAATCGAATAAAAAGGTGCGATAGATAAAATTTATGATTGCACAGCTGTCGACATAAATAAAATTTATACAAAGAGTCACATGGTGTAACAGGAGGTTCGATTCCTCCTGACTCACGACATAAGTCACATAATTTAAATTAATAAAAATGAGTAAAAAATTAGAGGTTTCAATAACCTGGTCTGTTGAAGACATTCGTTCACAAGGATGGAAGTGTACAGATAAGCAAGGTATGGAAGTGCTACATACAATGGTAAAAGAACATGATGCAAATCATGGTATAAATTGGGCAACGCTTGACAATTGGTGTGAGGCGTTTAATTTAATATTAAAAAAAGAATCATGAACGTAAAAGAATTAATCGAGGAGTTAAAAAAACTACCTCAAGACTTACCGGTAAGAACAGACAATCAATATCCAGAAGGGGAAAACGAATGGATAGACGGCATAGAATATTCAGAAACAGGAAGTTCAGGATACGAGTTAGAGGGGGAAGTTAGATTATCGACCTCTTTAGGATATAAATTTGAAAAATATATATCCCCAAATGGGAAATTTTAGCCCCTAATGGGCCAAAAAAGAGTTACATGGTGCATTGGGAGGTTCGATTCCTCCTAACTCTCGACAATAATGTCAATAATTTAAATCAATAAAAATGAGTGAAAACTTAAAAAACAATGGGGTACAACAGTACCTACAAGAGTATGAAAAATTAGTTAACAAAGGTGTTCGTAGAAATTTTAGTAAAGAAACTGCCGACACTATGTTTGACTTAAAAGATGCTGAACATATAGCATTAAAAAAGGAAATAAAAATCCTAACTGATGATATTAAAAAAACTAAACTTAAAGTAAGTTTTTTAAAAGAGTACAATTTAATATTAAATAAAGAAATAGAAAACTTAAAAAAACATTTATCATGAAGAAAAAAGAATTTGACAAAATGATGAAAGATTCATTTGGCGATAGAGTAATTAACGAAAGTGAATTAGATAGTCATTTTTCTAACACTAACAGAACAGTAACTATTTCAACTAGAGCAGTGTACCATAGGTATGGCGAGGTAACAATTGATGTTCCGGATACTATCAAAAGCGATGAAATTAAANAGTGGTTGTATGACAATGAGTTTTTATACGATGAGGACATAGACCAAAGACTTTATGAACATAAACCTGANTTAGGTTTTGGATGTAAAAATGGTATGTGTCAAAAAGATGAAGTAATAGAAACACGATATGATGTGTATTGCAAATCTCAACATTTAGATGGGGGACATTTATAGGATAGCATGGTGTAAGGCAGGTTCGATTCCTGCCTATCCACGACATAAGTCAAATAATTTAATTTAATAAAAATGAAAACAGAACAAAACGAAAAAGTAAAAGTAGTTCATTCAGGATGTTTAGGAAGTAAGATTAAAGTCTATTCATTATGGGCCGTTGAACAATGCGATGATTTGCGAGATGAAATAGAGTATTTAGTTAATTTAATACTTGACGATGCGCCAACAAGAAAAGAAGAAATGTTGTCTGTATTAGAAGAGTATAAAACCCTTGACGAATCATGAGTTTAATATCAGATTGTTGTGGAGCAACACCCTACCTAGGTAATACCGATTACGGTAGGTGTAACGATTGTAAAGAGAATTGTGACTTCATTGAAGAGGAGTCTGATGAATGTGTCTGTAACGATAACGGATACTTTATAACTAAGTCAAAATACATTGAAGACCAAGTGACTAAGTGTTATGAATGCAATTTTTATGTTTCTGATGAAGAGGCTAAACATGACTTGTATCAAGTAGAGTTCGATATGTACGAACATTTAGAAAGAACTAGGAATTCTGATTAAAATGAACTAAATTTGCAATCTTATGAATTTTATTAATCAAGAATTAGAGGAGCAGTTAGACCATTTACAACAAGAATATGGAACTGTTTTACTCTTTATATAAATAGCTTGTTTGTTTAAATTGCGCCAACCTCCTAGCCAGAAGCTAGGGGGATTTGGTGGTAAAAATCATAATCAAATAAAATGAAAAAAGAAATATTTAATAAATATTCTGTTGCTATTGCAAAAAAATTTCACTTAAAAAATGATGAAGTTTTTAAAAAAAGAAAAACACCTGAGATTGTAGATGCTAGAAAAATGTTGTATTTTTTGTGTATGGAAAGACCTATTAGAATTAGCTACATCCAGTCTTATTTAAAAGAAAAGGGGTTTGATGTAGGACACTCCACTATTATTAATGGATATAAAAAAGCCAAGGAACTTATAGATTCTGATCCTGACTATGAAAAATTAATAAAAGAAATTCAAGCCAATGATTAATTGGGATTTAGAACTCATATATAGACAAGCATTAGAAGACCCCAAGGCAGTTTGTTTAAACAAAGCCAAGAGTCAAACAATTTTATGTAAAGGAGTCAAGATAGAAAAATTTAAAGATAGAATAGAAATATTTAATGTGGCTAAGGGTGGCGATTATGGACGAGAATGCACCCTAGAGGAATATGATTATTTCTACGACCATGGATGGGAAAAAGGGGTTCTCCTGGTAGCAATTAACAATTGCTTACATAAATTAGATATCATAGAGAATAATATAAAAACAGAAGTCAATACTCGGAAGAATGACAAGCACATACAGAACTTAAAAAATAGCCGAGAGAGAATATTGAATAAATACACAATCAACAAAAGAAAATTAAATAAACTAAAATCGAAACAAAATGGAAAATTATTTTAAAAAGTTGTCGGCAATCAACACTAAAAAAATGCAACAAAAAAAAGGAAATTACACTTATCTTTCTTGGGCTATAGCTTGGACATTACTAAAAGAGTCTTATCCTGATGCGCAAAGAAAAGTTTACGAATCAAGTCAAACAGAGTTACCTTATTTTACTGACGGAAAAACTGCTTCAGTAAAAGTTGGTGTAATTGTTAATGGAATTGAACACATTGATTATCTACCAGTTAAAGACTATGCTAATAATTCTGTTCCTTTGGCTAAAATGACCTCTATGCAAGTTAACACAACAATACAGAGAGCAACTGCAAAAGCTATTGCTATGCATGGTTTAGGATTGTCTATGTGGATTAATGAAGATATTGAATATCTGTTTAATGAAGTCAATACTGAAATTAAAAAAGAAGTTATAAACCCTAAAGCTGATAAATTCGTGTTGGATTTAAGTAAAAAAAATAGTACAAAAAATAATTATCAGGGAGTTTTTAAGTATATAACTAAAAACAAAGCCCTTGGGATAGAAGACCTTGTTTTAAGGTTTAGCGAAAAATATCAAGGAATTGCTTATGATAAAGATGGTAAAAAAGTACCATTAAAGGTTATTATAAAAAACTATAAATCTAACAATCAAGAAAATGAGTAAGGATATTATAGAAAAATTAAAAAACGACAATAATTATTATGGAGAATTTGGAAGTAAATATTTGTCAAACTCAGACATACTAAACTTACTAAAATCTCCTGAAAAGTTTAAGGTTCCACAAACTAAAACAAAAGCTATGGTTGAGGGAAATTATTTCCATACTGCAATCCTGGAACCAAAAAAACTTAATGATTTCCAAATAATAGATGTAGCCTCTAGATCCACAAAAGCATATAAAGAAGCGTGTGG
>JGI24006J15134_10000794_pt1 | contig 18659 bp, 13 predicted proteins | sample LinPmetageLP53_FD_15134 | JGI IMG/M metagenome (IMG submission 15134)
AGCCGGTCAGCTTCTCAAAGAACAATCAACTATGGCCGCAGGCGATGTTGAAGGTTTTGCTTCAGTTGCATTCCCAATCGTTCGCCGTGTATTCGGCAACCTATTGGCACAGGACCTTGTTTCGGTCCAACCAATGAGCCTCCCCTCGGGACTCATTTTCTTCCTTGACTTCACATTCTCGGATAGTAACGCAATGCGTGGCGGTGGTACTCTTAAGACTCGCCTTGCTAACGAAGCTGGCAAGTCACTGTATGGCGGCGCAGTCGTCGGCGCAGGTCTTGTTAACGGAGTTAATCTTGCTGGCGACGAGTCAGGCAAGAGTTTCTACAACCTAAACAATGGCTTTTCAAGCCCAACAGGTTCATCCACACCCGCAGCAATCGCGGCTCAGGTTGCTCAGGTCAACGATGTGAGTATCGTTGGTAGTGGTACTTTCTACAACGCTGTTTCAGATAGCCCAGGTGGCGAATTCTGGTCAACATTGTCGCGAGAAGCGGCTCTAGTTAGCGGAACTTCAACCTATGCTGTTATGGACATTTCCCGTACCTTCTTGGACGGAATGCCCACAGGTAGTGAAGATCTTGCTGCTTTGGTTATTTCGGGCAGTGACGGTATGGGCGGACTCGTGGGTCCCGGCTCGCTTCCAATGCCTGCTTCCAGCAGCTTCGTGTCGCGTGTAACTGCGCACTTCTCAGGATCAGCCACGGATTATGTTCGTATTGCCGCTGTTTCTACTGATGGATCGTTGACCGCAGCTTTGCTGACAAGTCAGCTTATCGCTTCAGGTACTACGGTTTATCACACAGTGGAAGATGATTTCACGAATGGTGGTGCCCTTGGTTCCATCGTAGGCACCTCAAGCGACCTACAAAACGGTATCCCAGGCTGGGGCTTGGAAGCAAACCCCAACATTCCTGAAATTGATATCAAGGTAGACAGCAGTGCTGTCACCGCTGTCACTAAGAAGCTCAAGGCTAAGTGGAGCCCCGAGCTTGCTCAGGATTTGAATGCTTATCATAACCTTGACGCAGAAGTTGAGCTTACGAGCATTTTGTCAGAGCAGATTGCTCTTGAAATTGATCAAGAGATTCTTAATGACTTGGTTGTCGGTGCCAAGGAAACACTCTACTGGAGTCGTTTGCCTGGTAAGTTTGTTGATCGTGAAAGTGGAACAGTTGTTTCAACTTCGCTCTTCCCATCCTTCACGGGTACGGTTAGCGAGTGGTATGAGACCCTCCTAGAAACCATCAACGAAGTGAGTGCTCGCATTCACCGTAAGACCCTTCGTGGCGGCGCAAACTTCATAGTTTGCTCACCAGAAGTTGCTAACATTCTTGAATTCACTAGTGGCTTCCGCGCAGCGGCTGCCGTTGATGAAGAAGGTGGAAGCTGGGGCGTGAAGCAGGTTGGTTCAATCAGCCGCAAGATGGACATCCATGTTGATCCTTACTTCCCACGAGCAGTAATTCTCGTCGGACGCAAGGGTAGCAGCTTCCTAGAAAGCGGCTATGTCTATGCCCCATATGTCCCACTACAGGTCACACCTACCATCTTTGGTACAGAAGACTTCGTGCCTCGCAAGGGCGTGATGACTCGCTATGCCAAGAAGATGGTTCGTCCTGACATGTACGGACTTGTTATTTGCATGGATCTGGTTAACCAGAGCGCATAATAGCTAAAAGTTGTGAATACAACTGAGAGAACCCCGTCCTAGTGGCGGGGTTTTCTTTTTTTAGTTTATGTTTTACTCTAGACAAAAACTAATTATACATAATGATGAGGAGTAAATCTTAAATGCCAACTAATTTACAACCTGCAAGTACTGTTAGTGCAGTCGTTTTACCTGCTGCTGGTACTCTTACCGATGTTTCTGGTTTGCTTGCATACGGAATATATAACACCTCGGCTTTTATAAGCGGGGCAGTAGATCAAGTTGCATACACTTACAATAAGCTAGGCGGGAATATTCTAGATATTGAACTCACTCCGAGAAATGTCTATAATTCCTATGAGGAAGCCTGTTTAGAATATTCTTATATGATAAACACCCACCAGGCAAAGAACGTACTATCTGATATGTTAGGTAATACTACGGGGTCTTTTAATGAGGATGGAGAGTTTGAGACTTATGGTCTAGGAACATCAGTAAAGCCAAACCTCAAGTACCCACGCTTTCAATTGGGTTATGCTACGCACGTTGGCCGAGGAGTTTCTCTCCATGCCGGCATCGGTGCATCTCAAACTCTATTTTCCGCATCTTTTGATGCTGTCAAAAATCAACAAGACTATGATTTGCAAAAACTTATTTATAGTGCGTCGGTAGATGGCAGTGCTGGAGGCGCTGAATTTACCGGATCTGTAGGTAAAAATGCGGTAACAATCCAAAAAGTTTATTATAAAACTCCCCAGACAATGTGGAGATTCTTTGGAGGATATCCCGTTGGGACGGTAGGTAATTTGTCTACTTATGGTATGTATGCAGATGACAGTACCTTTGAATTAGTCCCTGCGTGGCAGAATGTTCTTCAAGCCTACCAGTTTGAGGAGGATATGAATGTTCGTGCTTCTCATAGCTCGTTCCGCATTAATGACAATAAACTAAGATTATTTCCTATCCCAAATGGAACTAATCCTAGTAAATTTTGGGTAGAATTCCGAGTGAGTGAGGATGCCTTCACAGAAGACCAAGATAGGAAATATGGAGCCGATGGGGTCAACAACATGAACACGTTACCTTTCCCTAACGTACCCTATGAAAATATTAATAGTATCGGAAAACAGTGGATCAGACGTTTTGCGTTATCCCTCTCTAAAGAAACCTTGGGTCAGGTGCGTTCTAAACTAGCGACGATACCAATCCCAGGAAATGATGTAACCCTGAACGGACCAGCTTTGATTAGCGAGGCAAAAGATGAGCAAAACTCTCTTCGCGAAGAACTTAAGACAGTTCTAGATGAAATGGTGTATGGAAAACTCGCTGAGGGCGACGCTGCCCTTCAAAACAGTATCGCTGAAGTAGTGAATAAAATTCCTACTGGCATTTATGTAGGATAACCGATGGCAAACGACCCTCGCAATAACCAGTGGACTCAGCCCACTTCCCCGCCACCGCCTCTATTTGTTGGTCAGGCAGAGCGTAATTTTGTTAAACAAATTAACGATGAAGTTATTGAGCGAGTCATTGGCCAGCAGCTTTTATATTTTCCTATTGACATGGAGCGCACAAATTATCACCCACTTTATGGCGAAGCTATTGAAAAGTCATTTCTTCCTCCTATCCGCGTTTACTGCTTGGTAGAATTCAACGGATCAGACAGAACCCAGACAGAGTTTGGTTCTGATAATCGCTACAACGTAACGGCTCATTTTCATAAGCGCCGCCTTACTCAAGATCAAGACTTATTTGTACGTCTGGGGGATTTTGTGCAATATGATCAGATGTATTTTGAGATTGTTGACGCATTTGAACCGCGTTACCTCTTCGGGCAAGATAGTGACTTTGCTGATGGAACGTCACTGGAGGTAACAGCAGTATGTAAAGAAGCACGCCGTGGATTATTTGACGCTGGTTCAAAGATTGGCACTGAAAATAGGAGAATCAGCTAGTGCCTATTAACACTAAGCCTAATGTGGATTTAAACACTCGCTATTCTTTGGCTGGGTCAACCCATGAAACTATAGATTATGCTCTATATAATTTTTTAAACGATGCGCTAAATGTATACTGTACCACTAATGCAGGCTTCACCAAAGTGCCTGTGATTTTTTCTATTCCCGAACGAGCTTACCAAGTAAAAAATCAAAATACTTTACGTCCTAACGCTCGTACTTTAAATTATCCATTAATGTCTATCTCCAAAGAGTCTATGAACCGTAACCCAACTAATCGGGGAAGGTATGGGGTAGGGATATATCCATATTTTACAGCCTTAGGTGGCGGGACATTGGATATCGCCCGTATAATAAATCAAGACAAGACAAAAAACTTTGCCAATTCTAATAGCATTCGTAAATCTGCTAGCAAAAAAGATAAAAATTATCAAACCTTTCCGGAGAATAATAAGGAAATTGTTTATCAAACAATGAGTATTCCAATGCCCAGTTTTGTAGAGATTACTTACAAGATTACTGCAATTACCGATTATCAGCAACAAATGAATCAGATTTTACAAGTGTTTCAAAATTTTACTTCTACCCCTGGGGTCTTCAATATTGAGCACGAAGGAAATAAATATGAAGCTTTCCTTTCTCCTGATTTTACAATTGAAAATAATGCTGCGGGGCTAGATGTTGATGAAAGAAAATTTCAAAGTAATATTTCTATCATGGTTTTGGGCTACTTAATTGGGAAGGGCGATAACCAAGAATATCCCAATGTTGTAGTTAGAGAATCGGCAGCTAAAATACAAATTCAACGCGAGCGAGTAGTCTTGGGAGATGAAGTACCTTATCATATAGGCAAGAAAGTAAAATATCGCCCATGAGGTTAAATTAAATACCCAAGGACTTTCGCTTCATCGCCTACTATTTATTAGTAGTGAAAATCTACCTTTGATAGCTTTTATTTATAGAGCTTCAAACATTACGAGGAGACATTAAACAAAATGGCTGAGGACGTAAGAAAATTTAAATTCATATCCCCTGGCGTTTTCGTTAACGAAATTGACCAATCACAGTTACCAGAAACACCCGGTGCAATCGGACCCCTTTTGATTGGCAGTGCCCAATCAGGACCTATGCTCAAACCTGTGCGAGTAAGCTCGTATGGTGATTTTGTGGCATCTTTTGGTGAGCCACTTCCTGGTGGTATCGGCGGAGACCCATGGCGCAACGGTAACAAGACTGCACCTACATATGCTCCATATGCTGCTAAAGCTTATATGGCAAACAATGCCCCTTTGACGTTTATCCGTGTGGGCGGCTTGCAAGCTGATGACGCTACAGAAGCGGGCTATGCCGGATGGCAAGGTGGAACTCTGGATGCCACACCTGCAAACGGCGGATCATGGGGTATCTTTGTCTGGCCATCCTCCTCTATAGACGGAGTGGCTACCGCCATGGCTCCAGTTACTGGTGCGTTGGCAGCGATTTTATATGCTACCTCGGGTCGCCTGTTGTTATCTGGGACTACTGCTGCCTTGGCTGGCCGAGGCGCTGGCGATGAGACAACCGGCTCGGCGTGTGAGCTTATAGAATCAGACGCTAACGGAAACTTGAAATTACTTGTAAGCCCAGACGGAACCGACGCTACACTAAACGCAGTCACCTTCAATTTTGATGAGACTAGCAAACAGTATATCCGCAAAGTGCTGAACACTAATCCTACAGTCACTAATAGTACGATTACAACTGCTCAAACTAGAACTTCTAATGAGGGTGGCAACTACTGGCTCGGTGAATCGTTTCAGTCAGTGCTCGCTCAAAAGGGAACTTCTACTATACCCACTATGGGTATTCTAGGAAAGGGTAACGACAGTGGAACAATTATTGGAACAAAATTCCATGCTGCAATTCTTCCTTTAGAGAACCCCCTGTCCATAACTGAGGAACTAAGTGATCGCCGCTATGCAGCAAAGCGAGGCACCACTGGATGGTTTATCTCGCAAGATACGAACGCATCCCATACGTCGTATCAGCCTAGCGATATGCGGAAGTTGTTCCGCCTAGAAGCATTAGCTCCTGGATCATGGGCACAACAAGAGATCAAAATTTCTATCTCTAACCTCAAGCTTGCGACCGGCGACTTCCAGTCTTATGGATCGTTTAGTGTTCTAGTCCGTGATATTCGCGACTCAGACAAGCGGATGAATATTATAGAACGCTTTGACGAACTAAATCTTAACCCTGCATCTGCAAATTACGTTGCAAAAGTAATTGGCGACAAGTTTGAAGAATATAACGCAACCGATAAAGGGATGCGAGAATACGGTGTTTACGATAATAACTCAAAATATATTAGAGTTGTTGTGAGTGACGAAGTAGAATCAGGTGCTATGACGCCAGGGCTTGTTCCTGCCGGTGTCTATGGTCCAGTCACTTATCGCCCCTTCACAGTTATTAGTGGATCGGGTGCTCCTACACTGCTTGGAGATTTCACTAGTGGATCATTCGGATTAAAGACTGCCAGTGAGGTAGAAACCCTTGCTGCCGGCGGCGGCTCGGCTCGCTACGGACACCTCGGCGGCGACGCTTTGACAGAGACAGAATACGCCGGAGTTGTAAACCTCAGTGCCCCAACCGCCACTAACCTCCTAGGATTTAGTGGCTCGGTCTTCTTCCCTTCAGTACCTCTTCGCGGAAGAAGCGATTGGGGTGCTCCTAAAAACCTTAGTACCACGTTCTGGGGTGCCTGGACAGGAAAAACCAATACTAATATCAACTTTAATGAAGATATAGTAGATATGGTTCGTGCCCAACCTCGTGGACTACAGGACAATACTACAGTTACTACCTTGGATATAGCTGAGTCTGGATCATATGCAAATTATCAGGCATCACCTCTAAACACAGCCTGGATCTTTAGTCTTGATGATATTACCAGCGCCGCCGACGGTCAGACATATTATTATGTCTCTGGCTCACGCCAAGCAGGAACCAGTCTTTCAGCGGCTAGCGGATCATTTACATTCTGTGTTGATAACGGACTGGATCGCTTTACGGCTCCGCTTTTCGGTGGAACAGATGGGCTTAATCTTCGCGAAAAGAATCCTTTACGAAACGCCTTGATGGATGGTAAGACAGAAAAGACAAGTTCTCCTCTGTATTCACTCCGAGCAGCAGTCAACATGGCTTCTGATCCGGAACGCCTTCAATACAATATGGTCACCATCCCTGGAGTCACTCAGCCTTTGGTTACCGACTATCTATTAGAAACTGTTGAAGATCGCGCCGACGCTTTGGCCATCGTAGATCTTCCTCTTGTTTACTTGCCTGCCTCAGATAGCAACGCAAGCGAGGAAACACGTAGAAACTTTACGGTTAAGCAAGCTGTAGATAATCTTCAGTCTCGTAGTATCAACAACAGCTACGGCGCTACCTATCTTCCATGGGTTATGATCCGTGATACCAATACTAACCGCACTTTGTGGGTCCCCCCATCAGTGCCAGCATTGGGGTCCCTATCATTCACTGACAGAAATGCTGCCCCTTGGTTTGCCCCCGCAGGCTTTACTCGCGGTGGACTTAGTGAGGGTGCCGGCGGATTGCCAGTCTTGGATGTTACCCGTCGCCTAACTTCGGATAACAGAGACTCGTTGTACGAAAACAATATTAACCCCATTGCTAAGTTTCCCGCAGAAGGAATTGTGATCTTTGGACAGAAGACGCTGCAACAAACTGCATCAGCACTGGACCGTATCAACGTCCGACGTTTGATGATCTTCTTGAAGCGTGAAATTTCTTTCATCGCCTCACGCTTGTTGTTCGGTCCTAACGTTCCTGCTACCTGGGCAAACTTTACTTCTCAAGCACAGCCGCTACTTAAGAATGTTAAGGCTCAGTTCGGTGTAGACGATTTCAGAATAGTGTTGGATGAAAGCACCACTACTCCAGATCTAGTAGATCGTAACATCATCTACGCTAAGTTATTCATTAAGCCTACACGGGCTGCGGAATACTTCGCTATTGACTTCATAGTCAGCCGAAGTGGAGCAAGCTTTGAGGACTAAAAAAAGTTTTATAAAACTATATAATAACGGAGAGTTAAAACCATGAGTAACGTTTTTTGGTCATCAACCCAACCTGATCCGAAAAGACAGTATCGGTTTGTGGTAATTTTTGCTGATTCAGTCGGCGCAAACGCCCCTAATCGTATTCCCAACTTTGTTGCCAAAACGGTAACCAAGCCTAAGATTTCAGTGAGTACTGTCCCTCATATGTTTTTGGATCACGAGTTCAAGTTTCCTGGTCGCGTGACATGGGATCCGATCTCAATAACGATGGTTGACCCCGGTGGCAAAGATGATATAGCCGCTGCTCTAATGAGCCGTCTTGGACAATCTGGGTATAAATACCCAGATACAAGCGCCGAGGCACTTATTTCACTAAGTAAAGGTAAAGCTGCCGGTGCTGTGGGTACAGTTGCTATCGCTCAACTAGACGCCGAGGGTAGGGTTGCTGAACAATGGAGTTTGACGAACTGCTTCATTACAAGTCTAGACTTTGGCGGTTTGGATTATAGTTCCGATGAACTCTCAGAGATCACTATAGAGCTTACTTATGATTGGGCTACTTTGAATGATCCTGATAATGTCGCGAACCCAGCCGTTGACCTTCCAGACCCCAATAGGGATCTTTAGGTAATACGGATATTCCATATACAAAAGTAAATTAGTTCAGTATACTGTTACAGTAAGAAACGAAAAGGTTACATTATGAGTAGAAATCAACAACGTACAGGTCTTGCGGATGCTGAAATGCACACGCCCCAGGATACAGAGACCCCCGCCCCAGCGGCGGCGGGTCTGTCAGCGCCAGCTTTCCAATGGTCAGCCCCCACCGAGATGGTGTCTCTCCCGAGTGGAGGACGATTTTATCATCCACAGCACCCCCTACATAACGCTGACACTGTAGAAATTCGTTATATGACGGCGAAAGAAGAAGATCTTCTGACTTCTCCTTCACTAATTAAGGCGGGTATTGCAGTAGATCGGATGCTGGAGAATTTAATCGTAGACAAGACGGTCACATTAAACTCTCTTTTATTGGGGGATAAGAACGCCCTCATTGTTGCTTCGCGAGTAACAGGATACGGACCAGAGTATACTACCAATGTTACGTGTCCTTCTTGTGGTGCGATTTCTCGTCATAGCTTTGACCTAGAAGAAGGCAGGGTTAGTGATTTTGAGGCAGCTTTAACTGAATATGGAGCTACTTTAAACGAGGAAAACAACCTAGAGGTTACACTTCCCTTCTCAGGGGTAACAGTAGCCTGTAGGTTTTTGACAGGACAAGACGAAGTAAACGACTTTAAGCGTAACAAAAAGAAAAATAAGTCTAACAGAGGTAATACTAATCTGACAGACCTTTTTAATAACATCATTGTTTCCGTTAATGGTAGCACCACTCTGGAAGATATTTCTGGATTCGCTACAAACATGCCTGCTAGAGATTCCATCTACTTAAGAGGATTTTATGCGGCTGCAACCCCTAACTTAGATCTATCACAAAATTTTGAGTGCTCAGAATGTGGATATGAAGCGGACGTGGAGGTTCCGCTCACTGTTGACTTTCTATGGCCTAAGCGATGATTATAAAATAGGCATATACGAAGAATTCTTTCAGATGAAGTACTGGGGTGGTTGGAGCTTTTTTGAGGCTTACAATCTGCCTGTTACTGTCCGTCGCTGGTTCATTCAGCGACTAGTGAAACAGAAGAAAGAAGAAGCCGAACAAATCAAAGAAGCAAACCGCCAAGCAAAATCGTCATCAGGATCGCGTCGCCGGTAACTAAAACTTGTTTACCAACCTATTTATTGAGTAGTAAATCATCAGGAGGCTGATCCATGGAAAAGCTTACAGAGAATCAACTAGAAGAGGTGGTCTTTGATTTGGGTGCGGCTCGCAAGGGACAACTCAACGAAAATATCCTTCATGTCTTCGCAGCGTGGATTCAGTATCTTTTATCTAAGATGTTCAAAGGACGAAAAGTTCCTGTAAAAGTTCGTGGAAATCGGATAGAAATTTCTGCCTTTACTGACGCTTTGGTTAATGAGAAAAGATATATGAACTATATTAAAAAATATGGTTTAGATGATCCCATGACCTATAAGCAGAAGGGCAAGTTAGATCTTGCAATTCGCAATTTTGAAAGAGAAGCAAAGATCAACTGGCCAATTCGCGGGCACTAGGTGACTGACAATGGCTAATGGTGACGGAAATAATAGTCTACCTACCCCTGAACAGGTGGCGGCTGCGGCAGAGGCTGCAAAAAAACAAGCCAATTCGGCGGAGCTAGTCAACAAAAAACTTGCAGACCAAGCTAAATTATTAGCCGAGTTAAACACGCTAGAAGATCAAATCAGGGATACTCGCGAGAAAGGTCTTCCTGTATCTGATTCGGCGAGAGTCCGTCAAATGCAGCTTACTGAAGCTACTGAGGACCTGAGGGCTGCCCTGGAAAGACAAGAGGCTGCATCCGCCAAAGCTAAGGCAGCAGAAGAACTTCTAGCTAACGCTCGCCAAGCCGGAACAACCGTCCTGAACAACATGGTGGGTGCTCAAAATATGGCAGCCACATCCCTGACAGGATTTACGGGGGCTGTTTTTGATCTCGTTAATAATTTGGATGAGGCAACAACAGGACTTGGCAAAACCACAGGTTATGTTAACTCCTTTAATAACGATATTATTAAATCAGCGAACGCAACCAAAGACTTCTCCGTCTCCGTCGCAGAGGCTGCGAGTGCTATCGGTGGCTTATCTACTAATATGACCCTCTTCAATACTTTGGGGGCAGGACAAAGAGAACAAATAACTAACACTACTCTTGCTCTGGAAAGGTTAGGCGTCAGTAGCCAATCCACAGGTCAGGCGCTAGATACTCTTACCCGAGGTATGGGACTAAGTGTTGCCTCCGCCGCTGATGCTGCACGCAGTTTTGATCAACTAGCTCAGAGCGTTGGCTTGCCAGTTACAGAGGTGATTGACGGCTTTAATCAGATTTCCGGCGACCTGTCTAGGTTCGGCACAGATGGTAAGAAAGTTTTTGCAGATCTTACCAAACAGGCACGTTCAATGGGTATTTCTATTCAAGAGGCTTTTGACCTCGCTGAGGCATTTGATACCTTTGAGTCCGCTGCTCAACTGGCAGGTAAACTAAATGCCCAGATAGGGCTCCAATTGAACTCAGTGGAGTTAATGAATGCTTCTCACGAAGACAGAATTAAAATTCTACAACGAGAGTTTAAGATGCGGGGTGAGAATTTTGATGATATGTCGCGGCGACAAAAGCAAGCCATTGCCGAAGTGATGGGTGTGGATGTAGATATGGCTTCTCGTATTTTTGGCGACCCCGTAAAGTTAAGAAAATACCAAAGAGAACAAAAAACTTTGGAAGAAAGAGCTAAAGCTGTCACGACAATCCAGCAAGACTTAAATAACTTGTTCCAGGAGATGATGCTTATTTTAGGTCCAGTGATTAGTGGTTTGCGTACTCTCACCAAATATATAGCTAGTTCTACTATCCCAAAATATCTTCTTCTTGGCGTAGCTATTACTAAGCTCGTTGGAGGAATGCCTTTGTTGATCAAGGGTATTGCTGGGTTAGTATCCAATTCAAGTATGTTGACGGGCATTGGTGAAAAGATGGGTAGCTATTTCAGTAGTGCAGGAAAAGGAGCAAACCAGTTAGCGGCAGGTACTCAAAAAGCAGGTAAAGCATCGGCAGCTAGTTTAGGAAGCCTTGCCGGTATGGCGTTAGTAATTGCAGCAATCGGCGCTTCTATATTCCTTGCCGCTACCGGAGTTGGTAATTTGGTTGCATCTTTCAAGGGGCTGGGAGACGCTGCTCCTTATGCCGTTCTCGGGATCGTAGCCTTCGCCGGAGGCATGGCACTCTTAATACCTGCTCTTGTGGCAGTGGGAACTGTTGGGTGGCCCGGTGTGGCAGCAATTTTAGCTCTAGGCGCTGCAACAATGATGATGGGGAAAGCTGTGCAGTGGGCTAGTGGTGGAATTACGAAACTTGTAGAATCAATTGGTACTCTAATTACAGGTGTTATGGGATCAATATCAGGAATCTTCAACTCTGTCAATGGATTTATTACAACTTTGGCAAATATGGGAGCACTTCAGATAGGCAAGGTAGCTCTAGCAATCGTTGCCTTGGGGAAAGCCTTAGGCGAATTGCTGTCCATGGACACGGCTGGAGCACCAGCACTTCACAAACTATTGCACTCAATTGCACAAGCAGGAGATGGTCTAGAGAAAATCCAAGCTAATGCTGAGTCCCTCAAGTCACTGGAGCGTGTAATAAAGGTATCAACAGAATTGGATGCTGCAAACGTTGCAGGACTTCAGGCAATGGCACAGGTTGCTTCCGCTCCGGCGCAAGGCGCAGGGGCTGCCGCACCGAGTAAAAAATACAACATTCCAATTACGTTTAAAATTAATAATTCGGATATGCAAAAGTATGTTGTGGATATAGTTGATGAAGAATTTAATGTAACGAGGGTCCGCTAAAATGGCTGATAGTAAAAATAAGTCTCGCTCATCGTTGCGCTCAAACGAATCCGCCAAAAAAGATAACGGCGACTTTGGCGTAGGGGAAGAAAACCTATACAATAAAGGTTTCGTTTTACGCATAGAGCATGTTCCCACTAAAAGAACGGTTGAGTTCTCTGCCTTTATCACTGACCAGACCGATGCTTTTACTAGCACTTGGACCGAGGAAACAGTTTTTGGTCGTATGGATCCGATTGCTACATTTGAATCTACTAGGCGTGTGAGCAGCATCGGTTTCACTGTGCCTTCTTATTCTCGGGTGCAGGCTGCTCATAACTTAGCTCGCATAAATACTCTTTTAAGCATGTTGTATCCCACCTACGCAGTTCAGGGTGGCGACAACGCAGTGGGCACTACATTAAATATGGGTCCGTTAGTACGGGTCAAATATGCAAATATTATTGACAATGCTGATGTTCCTGGTAAAGGTCTTTTGGGATATATTACGACAGGTATAACTGTCACTCCTAACTTAGAGGCAGGAGTGTTTGCTACGACTGGTGGCACTCAAGGTACGGCTACCGGAATAGAGGGCAATGAAATTTTATACAGAGCTTATAATGTAAACTTTGAACTCTCTGTGTTGCATGAGCATTCTCTCGGGTTTGTAAAAGGATTAACCCATGACGGAAAGGAAGGGTGGGTGTTTCGCAGTCGCAAAGGTGCTTTCCCTTATCAAAACAAAAAGCACTTGCCCTACACTATTCATGGAATGGACTTTTCCGACAGTCAGGGCAGCACTGCGTCCACTTCGGTTGGTCCCGGCTCACCCTCCGCAGCGGCGGCATCCGGACCCATCCCATCAGGGAAGCAAGTACAAGTCCCTCCTCTTCTGGGACTTAATGTGGGCAAACCTAATACCGAAGAACGTAGGAAAGCCATTGACAAACTAAATAAGTCAGGTGCAAATGTAGCAAAAATTCAAAAACTATTAGGATCTTCAACAGGATTTAATCTTAATTCTGCTGCTGGAAGGAACTACGCTTTACAAAAGCTTTCACCGACTCAGTTTACAGCCATCCAGGGACAAGTAGGAAACATCTAAGGAACATAGCATATGGCATACTCTAGAATGACGGCACGAACTATTTTCACTAACGATCTTAAAGAATATCAAAAAGAATTCTTTGATAAGCGTGGAATTAAGCAAACCCCGCAGTATAAGACAGGGCGATTCCGCCCCTTGACAGCGGCTCAAGTACAGAGCCTAAATACTATATCCGTGACCTGGGAATCGCACCTAAGACTACCTGTATTGGCTGAGGAAATCTATGGTAGTCCAGAATATTGGTGGGTTATATGCCTTTTCAATCAGCTTCCTACTCCTGCTCACTTTAAGCCTGGTATGATTGTGTACGTGCCGCAACCTCTTGATGAAGTCTTAAGTTATTACGGGATCTAGATATGGCTGACTTACTATCCCCAGCAGAAAAAGCGGAGCTTGCTCGTCAAAATGCCCAATGTTTGTTGGTAAATAATCTTCCTGATGTTCTCGCATATACTGGGCTGTTGTCCGGTAACAGTAACAAACGTGGTGGGGCTTTCCCACTTCCTAACGTTCCGAGGTCGCTCAAGGGTTTTCAGACCCCTGGCTATGCTGGAGCCCTTCAAAAGACCTTGTGTCATCTCGGGTCGCCCGATAAGCTAGTCAACGCCCTCACGGCAGACTTGACCCCTCCTAAAGCTTTTATACATGCGACCCCAGCACAGTTATCTCAACTCCAGCCCCGTGTTGATTTTTATATTCGTTCCAACGAGCGATCCAATGCTGGTGTTACTACTCCCACAGATCGTAAAATTATATTTAGTGATTATGTGAGTGGCGAAAAAATGACAAAGCTTCAGAGTGTTCGCGACGGTTCGGGGGTATTAGATGGATCTTCTGGGGGGTGGAATGTAGGGCTGAAAGAGTTTAGTTGGATCTATGACAACAAACACGAGGGAGATAAAATTGTTAAAGCTAAGATGATCATGTATTTCGGGTCACTAACTGAACTAACTAATAATTACTATCTAGACTTTTTGTTTGTGAGTGGCCGCCGCACTTTGTCAGCTAGTGGAATGAAAAATGAAACCGATAAAGAAAAAATTCAAAGGTTAAGGCAAAGTTTAGAAAAACGCAAAAAGCAACTAGGCTCTGGAAAAGTTAGTAGATCACCCACAGCTACCCATCGTGACGCCCGACAACTTAAAGTTATTTTGGGCTGGGCTCTTCCTCCGCAAAAGATTTATGATTTGTTTGAAGATGCGGTTCAAGCAGATAATTTTTACGAATCTGTGAGACAATCCCAGAGAACACTGCTTCTGAACCTTACTCAGTATGATCTTAATTTTAATCAGAATGGCTCGGTAGAGGTTACTTTAGAATACATTGCAAGTTCCGATGCATACATGGTCAGTCCTCAGGCAGACGTTTTGGCTGACCACCGAGACAATCGCGATGGTGACTTTATCGCTACTGGGCGCTCCGGTCTCAACCGATATATTGGCGGCACAGGACGATTATCTGAACTTTACCCGGATGGATACATATATAGAACTTTGCGTGCTGCCCTTAATGCCAGACCTCCGACTGATTCTGACGGAGTGGAAGTATTTGGTGTAACAGGGACTAAAATTTTAGCAGAGATAGATTTCTTAGATGAATTATCACAGTTGTACTCACTCACCTTGGCTAACAGTACGGATAAAGCCTCCCAAGAAAAAGTGCGTCTTGCACAACAGTGGTTGGAAGGCGCGGAGGCTGTGTATGCTGATTATTTATCTGCATCAGCCACATCTAAATATCAAAGTTTTTTATTAAAGCTGGTTGGAAATGGTAGGTGTTTTCGTGCAGTCGCCAAAACCGAGTTTATTAGAGCACGTACAAACCAGTCTGGACCTCCCCCAAAGTATTACAAGCTAGAGGGGGGAATTTCCTCTCTTAAGCATGGGACAACAGATACTACTACTACATCCGCCCGCCAGCGTATGAGGAGGCTCGCAGGTGCCATCGCCAAAGCCAAACAAGATGGTATTACTGCCCAAGAATATTTAGATGGCGACGGCTCTGCCGGCGGCAGTAATGGAATCATCAACCCTGATGACCCTGCTGAGACATCGCTAACCACTCAACAACTCCAAGACGGTAAGCGAGAGATATTGTTTGTGCGCCTAGGAGACCTCATACAAGTCGCGACTGACTCGTGTCTTATGCCGCCGACTACTCAAATTATTTTAGGGAGTTTTTCCCCCCGAGAAGCTCGTATGAGAGGTTTTGCTGACGGTGAATTGGTATGTTTAGCAGAGTTACCAATTTCTTTAGATTATTTTGGGCAGTGGTTCTTTGATCATGTGATATCTTCAGATCGCGATGTTTACCCTTTTCGCCGTTTTTTGGATGATTTGCTTAATGACTTGGTTAATCCTATTTTAAATGAATTATGTTCTCCTAACAATACTCGTCTTACAGCAGCATATACAAATTGTGTAATTGCGGCAACTGATACTGTGGAAAAGAATATATCACCAGGTGGTACCGCTACTGACAACAGCCTTATCCCAGTGGTTAAGTTAGCAGCGCAAAAAGCATCAACATCTAGCAAGGACGAGGAACTCATAACTCTCTTGCTTATTCATGCAGAGCAGGTGAATGATGAGCGTGTTGGCGATCGGACAGTAGATGAACAGGAAGGAGTATACCATTTTTTCCTCGGAGCAGACAGGGGACTTGTTAAGGAATTTAACTTTTCTCAAAAGCAGATGCCCCAGTTACGGGCGATGAATATTGAAAAGGTAAACCAGGGGGCTTCTAAGGCTGGCATACTTATTTTGCCCATGGATGTATCTTTACGCATGTTTGGTAATTCTTTGCTCAGAAATGGGAATATGATTTTTGTAAACGCTAATTATGGTGTCGGACAGCGCGTTGCCGATAGTCTCAAGTTGGGCGGCTATTATAGAGTTTATAAATCTACTAATACTATCCGCCCTGGCTTTTTTGAGACTACGGTGGATTGTATTTTTGAAAGGCCTCGCATCAATCCAGCGCCAAAAGTAGACGACAAGGGGAACACGATCGGTGGCATTTAAAGACGCAGGAGAGAGATTAGCATCAGACATGAGTGAGGGGTCTAATGAGCTTTCTTCTGAGGCAGTCTTTCGCGAAAGAAAAAAATATAGAGATGTAGTATTTCCTGATGGAATGATTGACAACATGTGCGACACTTGGGGTAAGGACCGTTTTTATGGCAAGATAAGCCCTCGGGGTAATGCCGTATTGCCCATGGGTCGCCGCCTTAAACCACTACGTTATACCACAAGGGGAAGAAATTTCTTGGCTTTAAATTTTGTTGCAGATGCGTGGCGTGACTTAGCCGAACGATTGAGAGAGCTTTCGGATACGGGGATTATTTTTGAGAACTCTCCCTGGTCATCTCCAGATATTCACAAAGCCTATCAGAGTACAAATTATGATTATGATGAATATATTAAAGACGCTGTATTCCCAGTCTTTACTGAGGTGTTTATGGATGGCGAAAAGAACACCAAGTTGAGAGACTTTAATTCCTTTATGGATCTTTTTTCCGAATATTACAAGGACATTGTTTTACGAGCAGGAGTCTTGACTCGTTCTGCGTATGTAGAGAGCGCAATGGCTAGCCCCCTCTGTAGTGGACTGGTCATAGAACTTGGCAATGATTCTTACGATGACGATTTTTTGAAGATAGAAAAGTATGGAGACTTCAACTTTAATATTGTTGCTAGCATAGCATCTCAATATGGGTTTCTTATAGATCGTAATGTGCCTTGGAGATTGGTAGCTGATCTTTCCAGCAAAGCAATGCAGGAGTATATGATTGGAGTACCTATCGCAGGAATTGAAGGAGACTTCTTAAATCAGCTAGACGAATGTCGGCAAGTTATGAGAAACAATCCGTCTTATGTTCCTGACTTTTTTGGTTATTCACAGATCCCTGGTTTTGAAGATGTTCGTCGGCACATACACGCCTACATTGATCAAGCCGGCGAATTAGAACCAGGATATCCAGCTTATTATCCTATAAAAAACACCTCCAACCAACAAGAAATCGCCTCTGTTGTATTTTCTCAGGCTTTTGAGGAGACCTGGAAAACTGATATGGATTATCTATCCCCTTATTTTTTAAAGATATACAACTCTTACGTTGGCGCTTATCCTATTGTGAGCATTTATTTACCTGGTGACCCTGTTTGTCCTTTGGGGAAACAGATAACTATTCAAAGAGAGCCAATCACTACACGAACTATTGCCGGTGCATCCTCTCGCTACGGTGATCGCTGGTCTTATAAAACTTTTTACAACATTCGTACCGAAGAAAGAAGAAAAGGGTATTCTATAACTCAAGATGGGGTTAACCTTAGGGATGCCACTAATATATATGACTTCCGGACTGGCAACCCTGCTTCCCGTTATACAGCAACTTTACGATTTATTCAAAATAACTTTTTAGGACCTTTGGTGAACAAATTCTTAAACATTCGCACTGTTGGTGATATTCTTTCATAGAGGTATTATGTTATTTCAAACTTTAGATGATAAAGCAGAGTGCGTGGGAATCTGTAGCGACGGCCAATTGTATTTTCAGCCGGACGACATACCACAGAACCTTTCTCGGACGTGGAACTATGCGCCATATTTACGACCCTTAGACATAGAGTATGCCTCCTTGTACTTGGAGGGCGCTCTGTTGAATGATTGTCTTCCAGAATATCTTAAAGATGACTGGGAGGACGTTTCTAAAAAGCTGACCTCGTTTAAGAGATCACTAGATCTTGGACAGGTTAATCTCCAAGAGAATTGTTTTTATGACTTGGTTCCTAAAAGATTTTTATTAGATTTTTGTGGCATCAAAGATAAAATAACTTCCTACGTTTTTGAAAATATTCGTCGCCCTGATCGCTATAGTTTTTATCACCATGTGGCTTGTATGCTGGGTGATATCAGTACACACCCCGTCAATGTGGATCATCGGGTTTTGCAAAGCCTATCTCAACCTAAATTAAAAAACCAGATAGAACAGATTAAGTCGCGCCAACATGTGGTTTATAAACAATTTGGTACCAAAACAGGTCGTCTCAGTACTGCTAAGAATTCTTTTCCCATCCTTACTTTAAATAAGTCTTTACGCTCAGCGATCAAGCCTACTAACGATTATTTTATAGAAATTGATTTTAATGGGGCAGAGGTGCGAACTTTGATGGGGATATTAAATATGGAACAACCCACAGAGGATGTCCATAATTTTCACTTAAGAGAAGTTTTCCCCGAACTTGCAACTCGCGACGAGGCTAAGGTTTCCTTCTTTGCATGGCTCTATGGATCCCGCCGCCATACTAACGCAGCCGCCATAAAAAAGTTAGAATCTTATTATAACAAGACAGCAATTTTAAAGAAGTACTACCAAGATTCTGTTGTG
>JGI24006J15134_10000801_pt1 | contig 18596 bp, 18 predicted proteins | sample LinPmetageLP53_FD_15134 | JGI IMG/M metagenome (IMG submission 15134)
CGTCCTTCAGTATACCAAATAATGTTTTACCATCATTTCTAGAGATATTTGCGCCTGGCATAAATACTGAAACTGAATGACTATCTCCCAAAATAAAGGTCTTTGAATCTGTTGAAGTATCTACTGTTTTAATAGTTTCACATATATTACCCAATCTATTTATGTCAAGTGCCTTCCAATTATCTGAACAAGACTTTAACCTGCTCTCTACAAATCCTCCAACGTTTGGCATTTCTCTGTTTAAACAATAAACATCTCCACCATAATCTAATAGTCTTTGAATTCTGGCAGCTGGTTCATCGTTAGCTCCACCAAATAAATTATAACTGCCTTCAAATTCCATAGGAAGTGCAACCATCCAAACATCAAAATCATGAACGTTATCCTGTTTTGTTAATACTTTAGCATTTAAACCTATTGAATTTAATTGAGATGCTAGCATATATGTCCATGCTGCTTTATGAGAAGACTCTCTATTACTATAAGTTGTAACCACATCATCAATTGCAATAGTTTTACCAGCTAAAGATTCTTTTATGTCTGCTATCTTAATCATTTTTATCGTTTATATAGTTTTCAAGACCTTGAATATATGCAACTGCGTCTAATAAATTATCTCTTTTATGATTATAACTTTCGCGAGAGAATTTAAGAGCAATTAGTGCCATATACATATGTTCTCCAGTTATATCTAAGCCGCTCATGCCTTTAAATATAGATGCTGCACGCTCCATGCCTTCAGAAAATGGACCATACTCTCTTTCCTTTTCTTCGTTTCTGTGGTTTACTATACCGTCAGCTTCGTTTAAAATAGTTTTCTTCATATTATTATATATAAGATTTGTGAAATGTTTAACCTGGACCCCCCAGAAGCCAGATTTTCATCTGACTTCTATAAGAATACTTTAAGTATTATATTATACTTTCATTTGGATGCCAATCATCCCATTCGTCGAACCCTAATATGTTTTTAAGCTTCTTCTTTTTCTTTTTCTTTTTACGACCAGCTGGAACATCTCCAGAACCTACTTTGCCATCAGTTGGTAAAGATACTGATCCCATTCCTGAAATATCTCCAGCCTGTATGTTTTCTGATGTATTATCCATTGTCTTATGTTAAATTAAACGTATGGACTCCACCTTGACCATGAGACTCTTCCCATCCATCATGCTCAATATTTATACTAGAGTCTAATTTCTTAATTGAATCCAATGTAGCGTCGGGATCTACTTTAAATCCATACCAAACTTTAAGTACCTTTTTTGTAAGTTTAACAACCTTTGGTTTGCTATTACCAGAGTAATCGATACTTAATTGATATGCCACATCGGATTTGCTTAAACTTTCGTTTAAAGAATCTGTAAATGATGAGAATGATTCGTTAACTACAATACCTTTAAGAATTCTTCTTCCAAATCTAGAAAGGGAAATTCCATCTTCAGATACGTTAAACATCTTACCATTTCTTTTCATCCATCTTTTATTATCAGAGCTTAATTCTTTAACTAACTTGTCGAACGATGCTTGATTCATTTTACCGTCTTTAAGAACTTCTAAGATTTTATTACGAATCCTAGCATTTTTGCCAACTGTTTTTGCTGGGTGATTTTCAGTATATTTTCTTTTAGTTTGAATTCTTCTACCTTTAGTTACACCTTCTTTTATTGGTTTGTAGTATTTACTTAATCCTTTAGCCGCTGTTTTTATATCTTTGTAAATTGCGTTTGCTGCAAAATCTATAAGGTTCTCATATCTCATGCCCATTGCATTATCTAATATGGTATTGATTTGGTCTTCTGTCACGTCATATTCTAGAGGTAAGTTCTCGATAAATATCTCAATAGGGTCAAGTCTACTATCATCCCAATTTTCAAGTCCTTCTAATGCATCCTTTATATTTTGAATATGAACGTTATCACTAACTCTTTCATTTAGACTTTCGCTAAACTCTCTGAACTTTTTAGTTTGAATCTTTCTTTCGGTTAACGCAGATTCATCGCGTCTCACCCAAAGTCCTATGATTTCTGAAGCATATAATTCTAAGCCACTTGTTAGTAGATATTTATAAGTACCACCAAATCCTTTAATTCGTTTTTTAATAACGCCAGATTCTGTGTTTTTAGATTTTGACATTGCGTCTGCATATTTACCAACTCCACCCTTGTGGGTTAATTGATATTCTATTTTATCTCCTTTTTTATATCTAACCTCAGTGGCTTCAGTAACTCTGCTTTCATTACGAGCCTTTGATGTTGCTCTAATTCCTTTTTCGAAATCTCGTTGAGTAGATGTAATAGTACCAAATTTGACACCGCCGATTGCTGCGTTAATTACATCTCCATTATCTTTAATGTAATAACTACCACCATCATGCTTATCACCATCCCAAGAAAGTTCAAAACCTGCTCCTCTACCTTTATCATACTCAAGGTCATGTACCTCTACTTTTACCTTATCGGTATTTGCCATAGCCTTAGCTAATTCTTCAGCAGCTGCCTTTACTTCAGCTTCAGAGAAATTCCATTTTTCATTCAAAGAATTTGTAAAAGATGCAAATGATTCAGTAACTACAGATTCACTATAACTTTCAATGTCAGAATATTTGATTTCATGTTCTTCACCGTCTTGGTCTAATGCAAATATAACGTCATCTTGCCACATATCATCGTTATGATCGTTACCGTTATCATACTTGTAAACGATATACTGTATTCCTTTATCGACAGTAATCATGCCATCATCCTTTTTCATGGCTTTCATTAACTTCTTCTTGTCGAATTTAGCTTCATTCATCAACCATCCAAATGCGGCTTTAGCATATGCCATAGCAGCATCAGGTCTTTTCTCTTTTGTTTTTTGAATAAGCTTTTCTATATTTTTAGTTGTGAATTCTTCATCTGGCAAACTGTCAAGAGCTTTCTTAAATTTATTCGAAACGTCTGGGAAATCTGCTTCATTAACTGATACAGACTCGTTTCTCATATTATACTCAACGTCTTCAATAAAATCGTCTTCAGTCATATCTCCATAATCTGCAAAGAATTGTTTTGAATCGCGCTTAGCCATTCTTTCTAAAGACTGTACATACTCTTTTGCATATGATAATGAAACATTAGCTTTCTTAAGAGCTGCATCCATTACCTTAGCGACTGCATTCCAGCCTTTAGCTTCATTAACTACTGATTCAGATAAATCTTCTTTATGAAATAATTCTTCACTATCTTCATTATGAGGATTTTGGGTCATAAGTTTACCATTTGGCATTTTATGCGTTGCACCCGTCCATTCTTTACCATCTTTTGTATAATGTTTTACACCTTCTTTTTCTTCTAATGATTCGTCTAATTGTTTAAGTGCCTTCTTGCAGGCTTTTTGAAATTTCTTAATGTGGGGTTGGGCTTCTTTAGGTTCTCTTTCTTGTATAAGCTCTATTGCCATGTTTAGATGACTCGCAACAGCATCTGCCTGCTCACTACCTATATAATCTAATGCATCGGAGAGTTGTAATAACTTATCCTCACCAAGTTTTACAGTAGCTTTAGCACCTAGACCTAGCAGACTTTTAAAGCTCAAATCTTGAATTTGAGCCTCAGTAACTGATTCACTTAAATCTAAATCCTTAAATTTACCAACAGTAGGCTGCATACCTCCTACATCAAACCTAATATATTTACCATTTGATAGCTCTATGTAATATGCTCCCATTTCATAGTAGACTTCTTTTATCTTCTGATTCTTTAATACCTTTGAACTCTCGTCATGTTTTTCTATTGCTTCAGTAACTGATTCATTGACATGCTGCTTAATAGTCTTTATTGCAAAATCGACTACTTTAAGTGCTTTTTTAAATTGACTTATTGCTTTAGCTTCACCTCCTGACATTCCAAGGATATCAGCTGTTAGTGAGCCGTCATTAAAACTATCGATCATTCCTTGTATATTAGCTCCAGCTTCTGGAATATTCTTGTTTGCCATTTGCATGATCATTTGCTTTTCATTAGCAGGAGCTGCACTCATTTCAGATGTAAGTTTGGCATATGCCTTTTTATTGGTCATAGCCTTTTCAAAGCTCTGTAAAATGCTTGACATCGGAGATGAGGCTTCATTGACTGATTCCTTTAAGTCATACTCTTTTTTTAGTCTCTCCCAAGCATCCTCATGTTCACGATCTAGCCTTCCACGACCAAGTACCTTTGATAACATAATCTTATTAAGAGATTTCGGATCATATACTGGTGGCTTATCTCTATTAACCTTTAGCCTAGACTTTTTCTCTGCATCCTTAATGGCAAGCTTAATAGCATGCTCAGCCCTGTTAATGTTTTTGAATTCTGCCTCATTCACGAACTCGTTGGGTAATTTAATTTTTTTCATTTTATCTTTTTAATTTTATATCTTTACTTTCACTTTGATATTACCTTGAGTGATTGTATCTATCTGGTGTTTGGCAACATCTGATGGTAAACTATCCATATAAATGATTCTACCTAGTTTTTTAGGATTGCCTTTTATTCCTTCAATAAACACGAACTTTTCGTCAATTGAACTAAATCCAGCAACAAGTTCTTCTTCTATCGTTTTAATTGATTTTAATATAACAGTATTTTGTTGCGATAGCATATTTCTAGTCTTATCTAATGTTTCTTTTTTAGATAAATCACCAATAAGTTCTCCGGCCGATGTTGATATGTTTAATTCTTTTGTTGGTGCTATTTGAATATCGAATGATAATGGGGTAATAACCTCTACTGGATGGATGTCTCTAGCAAGCGTTTTGAATGAAGATAATTCACCTTTACTAACTGATCTTTGGATTTTCTTACCCTTTGGAGTACTAGGATCTAATTCTGGGAGTCCTGAATCTAGCAAGCCCTGGTATAAAGCTTTTAAGTCTGTCATCGCCTGAATAATGTACCCTCGGTGATTTACACCAGTTCTCCAATTCTTAAGCCAGCCTTCTCTATCGATTTCAACTTCTTTTAGCTCAGCCTGTTCCACAACTCCTCCGTTTTTACTAAATAAAGTTAAATCAATATTTTGGCTTCCTCCACCAATGGCTAAGTTCTTTACAATATATGCTAACATGATTTCACCTCTACCTATGCCATCTGCCTTTAAATTAAAAAGATCGTCTGCCTTCTTTTTATCTTTAGATATAAATTGTGTGATTTGTTTTGAAATATCTTTAAACGATGACAGCTCAATTCTATTACCAAACGGAGCCTTACCATTAAATAAATCGTCGTTAATGATATTAAATAAAGCATCTTTATCTTCTGACACCGTAGACTGTGCAAGTGTAAGATAAGTACTTTCATTTCCTTCTAATACAAGTTTGCTCATTGACATTGCCCTCTCGAATTCTATTCTTATATGTCCCTTCCCTATCATTATTACTTTTTTATAAATTGGTTAAACGTCATTGTATCATCCTCATTGGAAACACTTTCACTTAAATCTTTAGAGCCTTTTACTTTATTATGTAATACAAAGTCATTGTAGTTATATGTGTTATTCTCGTCAGCACTTTCAACAAAAATCTTCTCTTCAATCTTACCGACTATTTCATTTAGAACCCTTACCAGGTCTTCACTTAAAATATCGTCAGCCTTATTCTTTTTCTTTCTGAAAGTTCCTAATGTAATTTTAAACAGTTCAGATAGCATTTTGTTATCGATGTGTTTTAATGTAGTTTCATTATTAATAAAAACCTTATTGATATCAAACAATTCGTTATTTGAAAAATCAGCTCCTTTAAGATCTACTCCAATATATTTTGTTGCATTTTCTGCGATATACTGGTTAAAGATTACAGAGATTGTTTCAATATATCTTTTATTCGAAGTCTCTTCAGTTAACTTTATTTTACTGAAATCATATGTCGTTAAATATTCTAACAAATCAAGCACTGTTATCTGATATATGTGGTTTGCCGACTTTGTTTCATTTAACTCTCTAAATGAATCTTCAATCTTATAGGTTTTTATTTTATTATTGTCGTTAAATGATAGCACTAAGCTATCGATTTCTTTATCGAGTGTATTGTTAAGTGAAGTCTCGTGAACGTTCTTATCAAATATGTTATATAACACTTTTGTGAATGAAGTCTTACCGTCAGTCTCGTATGCATACCTGTTCAGTCTTTCAGATAAAAGTTCTCTTATAGCAGACCTTTGTCCGAAATCTAAATTACCATCGAATACTATATTTGGTGCCTGAACCCCTAGAATCTTAGACCATTTAGTCAAGATGTTTGGGTCTGTTAAGACTTTTTTAACCTTTCCCTCTTCATTAACACTTTGTATATGAGTCAGGATTAAAGTATTGGTTGGTATATTATCGTATTGTATTGCTGATACTTCTAGCGTTGGAAGGTATTCAAACCCAAATTTCCAATCATGTGGCATTCCTTCAATTGCATTAGAATCTAAACCTTTAATATATGCAATAGACATCTCATATAATGATGATAACGTTCTATCTATAATCGTCATTGGTTTATTACCGTTAGATTTGAAAAACTCAAGACCTTTATCGGTTCTTTGAACATGTAATGAAACTGAAGAAATCTTCTCAGTAACAATTACCCTATTCTTTAATAGTTTATCAAAATCAGTTCTATTTATAGAACCATATATTTCCTTTAATGTTTTAATTGCCATGGTACTTTATATATCTTAGGATAAATCTTCAGGTAGTGGTAGTTTGTTTTGAACTAATTTATTTTTGAACTCTTCTAAAATGTCTGGAACCTTATCGGTAAACTTAAATGATGCAGATTCTAAAAGTGCTTTAAGCCTTTCATAGGTCATAATATCTTTAGCCTTTACATCGCTATCAAATAAAATATCTGTGATATCGTCTGGTACGTTTGTAATTTCTTTGTCAAACTCTTTAAGTAATTTAGCGTTTTTAACAAGACCTCTCTTACCCTCAAAACTCTTACGAACTTTAAATACTCCCTTGTTCAATCTTATAACATATGCTTCATATTCAGCAGTTTCGCCAGCATCCGTTTGTTTTGTAATCTCATAGAATGACTTACCAATAATAGACATCAATAGAATATTTCTGTATGCTCCTTTGTATTTAGATTCATCTTTAGTAAAATCTGGAGAATGATACATAAATTCAGACCACTTTAAATCTCTTGAAAGCATGAAGTCTACTTGGCCTGTTCCATTCTTATAATTACCATCAATTGGTGCTCCAATACTTATTTGCTTTAAACCAACGTTCATAGCAGTATCAAGTCCTAAACTCTCTAATGCTTCATTAAATTTGAAAATAACATCATTTAAAGAGGCTCCAAGAGTTCCAGCGATTTTATCTGCAGAAAGTGCCATATCAATATCTCCACTAGTTACTCCTGGTAGTTTTTTACCAGCACTACCTAAAATAGCAGCATCATCACCAACTCCATTTATCCCCAGTGTTGGGAAAACATTTTTCTCAATCCATTCAATAGTACCAGGAATCTCTTCCTGCTCAAATGGTCTGGAATCGCTAATAGCGTTTCCAGACTCAATTATAAATTGTTCAAATAATTTTACTTTTGTTAGTTTCATTTAATGTGCTTACTTAATTTATTAAAATATTTATGAAGTTCCTTTGGCATCATAGATTCAAATGTATCTTTGTCACCATCTTTTAATGCTTGACGAACTTTTGTACCACTTGGTCCTCCTTCAGCTCTTGCGTCAACCATCTTTAATTCAAAATCTTGAGAAACTGGAGTATCAGTCTTTGGTCCTTTCATGTATTTAACTTGAGGTTCATAAGATTTTAATCTATCTGCTCCAGTTCCCATTCCCATTGGTTCATATCCCTGTTCTCTTAAAAATCTAACAAACCAGGGTATTACAGTTCTGCCATAACCTTGAGGATATACAAAATAATCTGCCATATAGGGATTAGACTTAACAACGTCTGCTCCAATCTTCTTTAATAAACTCTCTGGAAATGGAGAGGTATCTTTCTTAGAAATTATTTGAAGTGGAATAACAGGCAATCCAAACTCATCAGAAGTTTTCTTTATTGCGGCGATATGTCCATTATGAAAAGGCATAAAGCGACCAGGAAAGAATACTACCTTCTTGCCTTCAGCTTCCCCTATAACCATAAATGATTCAAATGTTTGTACGTGTTTCATTGTTTTAGAATCTTTTGTGGCTTAACTGGCTATCACTCATTTTTGATAATGCCTTTGGTTTATTCTTATCAGATAATGTATCAAATGTTGCCATAACACTAGACTGGTCGGCATTCTTATGCTCAAGGTTGGATATGTCCCATTTAGAAATATTACCATTAAATTTAGAGTCTGCAAATATATTTGACATATTAGTTACGCTAGATACGTCCCATTTAGAAATATCATCATTGAATTTAGAGTCTCTGAACATATCACGCAAAGTTTCGCAGTTAGATACATCCCACTTAGAAATATCTCCGTTGAATTCGGAATTTTTGAACATACTGTACATGTCTTCTACATTAGATACATCCCATTCTGAAATATCACCGTTAAACCGCCCTCTACCACCATCTGCAAATAACCAATGCATTGTATTACATTTAGATACATCAATATGGTTTAAATCAGCATCGGTTCCTAATCTGTCCATTTCACTAGAAACTAAATCTCGTAGTGCATTGATATTCTTAGGTGCTTTATGAATGAATTCACCATTCTTGTGCTTTACTTTTGTTATTCGTTCGTTAATAACACCTTCATTTAAAGAATTTAATTCTTTTCTAATGATTTCTCTTAGTTTTTGTTCTGTTAATTTCATATCTATTTGTTTATTTTGCTCCAAGGTATTTGTCCATGGTATTCATAAGTATCTGAATCATCTCCTTGAACATTTCTATCATCGTGTAGTTTGCTTATCTTTAACCCCTTAGTTGGTATCTCTAATACTACAATACCGCTATCATAAATCTCATCACTTACCTCTTCTGCTGCTTCAGCGTATGATTCTGCTACATCTGGGTCGTTAGATAGATAAACAATGCCTGGTTTTGAGTCTTCCCATGCTAGTGCAGATTTTCTAGTGTCTAGTCCGCCTTTTTTAATAAGAGGCAATAGTGCCTTATATGTTGCATGATATAACATATCAGGTACATTCTGTTTTAATGCTTCAGATATAAATTGTTCAAATAGTAGAATGCGTTTCATAGTTTTATTATTTTCCAAAACCTAACATGGTTCTTATTTGATGGATTGGCGCAAAAATACCAGTGTACTTATATATCTTACCCTTAAACACAAATGTAATTCCTTCAGTTGGTACAATACTATCAATTCCTCCAGCAGCTACAACTCTTTGTAATTCATGTTCTAGTTTATTTAATTGTTCTTCAGTTCCAACCTTTCTAATTTCTGCGATAGTTGCATCAATTTCTTTACGCATATCTTCAGCAGCACTTGTTGGATTTGCGCTTAAGAATGCACTCATATTTTTCATCATCTCAGTTCCTATCTCTATGAATAGGTTTTCAAGTGGAGAATATACAAGTCGTTTCATCTTCTTTGCCTCTTTCTTTTCAAGGTCTAGGTACCAAAGTCCAGCTTCTCCCAAATCTTTTTTGATATTACCAGCCTTATAAGACTTATTAATTCCAGCAATTCTCCTTGCCAAATCCTCTAAATATCTATCATCAATTGAGATACTATCAGCACTCATATAATCTTTAAGTACTCTTACTCCCATACCAACAGCATATTCTCCGACAGTACTGCTTAAAGAAGTACCAGTGTCGTTCATTATTTCCTTTAGCTTCTTATTATAGTAGCCTTTTCTTTTAGAAGTATTTGGAAATGCCTTTATCTCTAGACTCTGAGGTCCTCTAACATAAAATGTTTCTTGAGCTGCTAAATTAGCGTCTTCAATAATTTTACCTAATTCAATTGCAGCTCCTTTATCCTCTCCTAAGTTATTACCATTATTATCATATTCTATAACACCATGGAAAACCAACATATTCTGTCCATAAGGAACTGTATTCTGTGTGATTGGTGTCATTATCTCTAATGAAAGCATTTTACTACCATTACCAAAAAACTTTAACTTGTCAGCTTCTGAAAGACCTCCTATTGAAGATGTTAAATCATTCATTGCAGCATTATATGCAATTTCAATATCTCCTCTTCCTTTGAATAAATCAGCAACACCCTGTACTGTCAGTGCATTTTCACCGGCATTCTTCATATGTCTCTTATTTCTAGCAGCAATTAATCTACCATCCTTCCATGAAATTGATATTTGTTGGCCATCAGTCTTTTCCCATACAAAGTTTTCAGGACCAAATGCACCTTCAATAGTCGCATCAATCATGTCTCTTAAATCTTGAAGTGTCAAATTTATATCTTCAAAGGGATGAGCTAAATGGCCATATGCTCCTCCTTCATTTAAAATCAAAAAATCAGAAAACTGGTTATAGTCTTCTGTTATGAATTGATTAAATGTTTTTAAGGCTCTCATCTTAAATAGTTATAATTACGTCTACATCTTCAGTAGAGGCTCCCAGTTGAATATACAAATCAAATCCCTTGTTATTAAACGACATGTCTGTTTTATCCAATGTTAGTGTTTTATTATTTGGCATATTGAAACTCTTTAAAACAAAAAAAGTTGATGTTGTATTGCTTGCAGCATCTCCGCCTCCTGTAAAGGAATTGGTTAATGCCATACCTGCTGTACCGCTGTCTGTAAGAACTACTGTCGTATTACCTGCAGATCCTTGAGTTGCTTGAGTAATAGTAACAACTGCNCCAGCAACAGTAGCTGTAAATCTGCTTCCTGATGGACCTGATGNGGTATTAATAACATTCATTAGATTGGTTGCGGTTGCTTCGTTTGAAGTTGTAGATTCCCATGTACCNTTAACCGAACTTTGAGAGCCATTAGTAAAGTCGTAATTTGTACCATCAGTAGCGATCAAATTCACTTTATCGCCAGAATTAAGTTCTGCAAAATTTGTAATAGTTACTCTAGCAGTTGCTGAATTATTTGTAACGCTATAGGCTTCTTTAGAATAAAAAACACTTACATCACATGCTGTTGTATTTATATTACAAATAGTCATGGTTGGGTTATCTCCAACCTTCTTAGCTGCACTTAAAATCTTTGTAGCGGTTACCCCTGATATTTTATGATTTATTGTTTCCATCTATTCTATTTATCTATGTTAAATTTGTTATAGTTTATGTTAGGGTTAGAGTTACAGTCTTAGTTACTCCAGATTTAGTTGCCGTTAAAACTATAGTATATGTAGATGGCTGTCCTTTACCACCGCTTGTTGTTATTAACTCACCAAATGAAAGAGTTGTTGCACTTCCTCCTGCAAATGAAACTTTTGCCGTGTTAGCTGTGATTGCAGAAGTTTGGCTTGATGAAATCCCTGTCTTTGCAGTGTTGGCTGCGATGGCAGTAGCATGATCGTCTGTCATAATTCCCCATGCAGAAGTAGTCGCTGCCGGTACTGATACATTGGTTCCATCGCTTGAGTTTATAGATAGTGACGTTCCGTTTGCTGTAGCTGATAAGTTTGTAGATACGTTTGAAGCCTTATCTTTATTAGAGCTAATTTCAGTTCTAAGATAATCAAGCTCATCTTGCATCTTTTGCATTTGGTATATTATTGCAGCCTCTGGCCCGAAGTCTGTTAAAGCAGTGTGTTCTCCATTATCGAAGCTTGCTTTGATTTTTGCTAGATCGCTTCCGGTTTTACCGTGTATTGCTTCGTGTTTTTTCCCTGTTAATGCCATGTTATGATTCCGCTATTGTTATGTAACCACCATGGATTTCATTTCCAGATGCATTGGCTACTTGGATTAATAAATAATTAGTTGTACTACTTGCTACGTCGTCGATGTCTATTTCAGTGTCTACGTTTCCAGTGCCTTTACTAACACCGGTCTTTGAATCGATCTGATGCTCCCAGACTTCGATAGCATCAGTTGCTGATCCATATATCATTACGTGAGTTGCTGTGTAACCTGTAGGTATAGGCATAGTAACATATAGTGGGTTAGATGAATATGATTTTATGAAGAAATTTTCATTTGCCTCATCTGAGTCATCTATCTGTTGAGGACGACCACCGTCATCTCCAATAAAGTCAGCTGCTAATATTTTAATTCTAGTTTCAGATCCATGCCAACCAACTCCAGTACTCCATGATAGATTACCCGAGCCGTCTGTTTTCATTATTTGGTTTGCGCTTCCATCTCCATCTGGTAGGTAAAGAATAGTATTAGCGGTTACTGCTGCTGGAGCTCTTAGAGCTATATAGTTATTTCCATTATTGGTACCTTCATAGAATTTTGCATACCCTCCCAGTGATGCGGAGCCTAAAATAATCAACCCAGTAGATGCGAGTGTGCCATCTGTTGTTATTGCACCATTTGTAGCAATTGTAGCTCCAGTAGTTCCAAATCCTCCTCCGAATGTTGCATCTGCTGTGCAAACTAAACTAGCTACTGTAGCAACTCCAGTGTCTAGCGTGCTTGATCCATTATCAATATTACCAAACCCAGAAGCTATTGTTCCATCTGCCAAAGCACCCACTTCGGTAATATTTAAAGCGTTTACAGTAGCTGTGGTTTCTGCAGCAGCTTGATCAACCCAGCCAGTAACCCCTGAGCCATCTGTTTTCAGAACTTGATTAGCAGCCCCGTCATCTGGTGGAAGCATTATTTCATAGCTTGTTGCGACGTCGACAGGTGCTCTAAGGGAAACAGTATGTGCACCATCGACGTCTTTAAACATAAGTCTTGATGGTGTGTTCGGGTTGGATGCTACTGCACTGATTGTTGTTGTACCGCTTAAAGCTGAATTGGCAGCCGAAACCATACTAACCCATGATAAAGTTTTTGAACCATTAGTTTTCATCACTTGGCCGCTACTACCATCGCCGTCTGGTAATGTCAATATGCACTCAGCGGTTATGCCTACTGGTGGTTTAAATCCAACTGCATCAGATCCAAGTGCTGTTACTTCTGTCAATCTTAGTTGAGGTTGAGTTATTGTCCCCGCGCCTTCGAATCTTATATCATTTGCCTTTAATGTAATAGAACCTTCACCGTTTGGGTCTATTAAAATATCGCCACCATCTGTAGTAGTTATTGTAAGGTCTACTGTGGTTGCGGTGGTAATAGTTGGAGTAACAATTTCATTAGTAACTATTAAATCATGGCCTATTGTAACGACATCATCAGCATCTCCAATAGTTACAGCATTACTAGCAAAACCTGCAACTAACGCAGTTTTTACATTTGCCGCAGTAACGCTAGCATCGGAACCTGCTGCTCCCGTATCTCCAGTCGGTCCAACAGCACCTTGTGGTCCAGCAGCTCCAGCCGGTCCAGTAGGTCCAGCAGACCCAGTAGGTCCAGCAGGTCCAGTAGGTCCAGCAACTGTTGAATCAGCTCCAGTAGGTCCGGTAGGTCCGGTAGGTCCAGTAGGTCCAGCAGACCCAGTAGGTCCAGCAGGTCCAGTAGGTCCGGTAGGTCCAGCAACTGTTGAATCTGCTCCAGCAGGTCCAGTAGGTCCAGTAGGTCCAACAACTGTTGAAGAGGCTCCAGCAGGTCCAGTAGGTCCAGTAGGTCCAACAGCACCACCATGACCAGCAGGTCCAGTAGGTCCAGTAGGTCCGGCAGCACCAGCAGCACCAGCAGCACCTGTTTGACCTATTGGTCCGACATGACCATTTATATCATCACCAATCCATTTCATTATGTAATCTTTCTTATTTCAACACTGCTTATAGTAGCTTTTAGATCCGTACTTAGAAATACCAAATCACTATATGTTGATGTGCCTGGTGTAATATCAATAGACACTTTACCCTTATATAAACTCTCGTTGAATATTACCTTGCCTTGTAAAAATACGCTTAAACTACCAGAAACATAGTTAGTAACATTAAACGAAACTCTTTGCGAGGTTGCTGTTATTTTACCAGATAATGGTAAAACCGCAGTTGCGCTGCTTGATAAGTCTGCTGTTAAATTTTTACCATCAAAAACCCAGCCCTCTTCTAAAATAAAGGTATCTGTATTCGTTAAGTTTTCACCAATGCTTGAATATGCTGGCGGTGTTGTAAAATTAGCTATGATATTTGTTGATTCTGACTCCTTGCCTATATCTAAAAGAGATAATACTAAACCTTCAGTTAGTATCGTTTCAGTAACTGTTGTAGTACCAACGATTGATGATACACTAGAATCTAAAATAGATCGTATTTGGTTTGGTGTAATTGAAGTACTATAGCTACCTAAAGAAGGAACCTTAACTGAAATAGAAGTTTCAGGTATTGTAATATCTGATAGTACTGAATCTGCTTTGTTTATCGAACCAATTGAATTCATTAAAGATCTATACATTTCTAATAGTATGAAATATTTAGTGCTTGAATTGTATATACCGTATAAATTATTGTTTAATACCTTAGAGAAAGAAGCATAAATATTAGTTGATTCATTAATATTTGAGAATGTTCTTGAAAAAGTTCCCTGACTTACTACAGCGTTTAAAACAACAGCTTGATTTGGGATTTCACTCTCATATAAATTAGCAATTGATTCTCCAAGATATTTATGAACTAAATATACTCGTTGCTCGGCTGCTAGTTTTTCAAAAGCAACCCTAGTCATGTTAGCACTAACAATAACCCTATTTGTTATACCAGCATACGTCCTTAACTCAGCAGCGGCAAGTTGCTTTGCTGCCTTTTTGTCTGCCGCCCTTTTGTCTGTTCTATTTATAGCCATGTTAGCGTTTTATTTGTTTATCACTTACCAATTGAAGACTGGAGCGTGCCTACCATGGCGCCATAATCTCCGTCGTTCTTTTGAATAATTCCATCAATAGTTTTCTTAGCTTTCTCCTCGTCATAGTCGTCACCAAACGCTTTTTTCAAAGTAGCTTCTGCAAAATCTCTAAAGTCATCGTCAGAGGTTACTTCTGCTTCGGAAATTTCATCGTCATCGTCATCGTCGTCATCTCCATCATCGTCGTCATCGTCATCTCCATCATCGTCGTCATCTCCATCATCGTCGTCATCATCGTCATCGTCATCTTGAATTGTTTCAGATGCAAATAAGTTGTTTATAAACTCATCTTTTTGGTCTTCAGTTAAATCATCTAGTGAAGAAATATCCATATCAGAAAGAACTGATTTTACCCTTTCGGCAATTTCACCTCTCTTAACTTCATTCTCTTCGCCAATTTTTACGGCAGTGTTCTCTGCTGATATTTTTGAAAACGTCTTAAAATTACTAATCTTTTCCATTGTGTTTTTTATTTTTAGTTGCTATACTATATATTCGAAATATTTACTCAAAGGAAACTTTCTTTATAGTAAACTTAAACTTCTCTTGGTTGTATATTTTTTGTCTTACCTTACCGTGTTTGTAAAGATAATTATCCCATTCTACAGTTCTAATATCATCTACGAAATCTACTATTAAAACAGCATCCTTTGATTCATGTTGTCTTAAACCTCTTCCTATCGATTGTCTAATAATTACTTCAGACTTAAACGATTCTGTAAAGAATATATTGTGAATTTTTTTAATTGATATACCAGTACTAAATGTTCCAAAACTTGCTACAATTACTACCTCTTCTCCAGCCTCCATTTTCTTTTTATACTCCTCTCTAATATGTTTATCAGTTCCACCATCTACATAGAAAACTCGCTTGTTTGTTTCATTTCTAAGCTTTTCATATATCCTTTTGCCATGTTCGATCCTATGAAATAACACTAGACTGTTCTTTGGTATTTTACCAATAACATTACATATGAAATCTAATCTAGATGGGTTTTGCATTACGAAGTTTTGTTCCAGTCCAAAAACATCCTTACTATCATATCTGCTTTTTGAAAGCTCATGAAACGCGTTTCTCTCAACATCAGTTGCATAGCTCATTTCAATTACCTTAACGTTACACTTTGCAATATAACCCTCGTCTTGTAAAAAAGCAGCTTTAACTTCTGCAATTACTGGACCTGTTTGGCTCATCAATGTTAACTTATCTAGAGTTCCATCTTTTGGCAATGTACCAGAAAGACCAAACCTATATTCTGCATTTTTACATTTAGCTAAAATTGTTTTAATCGAAACGCTTTTTGCTTTATGAGTCTCATCTACTATAACAGCACCAAACTGATCAAAATATGCCTTTGGCTTTTTAACCAATGACTGATAAGTACCTATGATTACATTTTTATTTTCTTTAATCTTTTTACCAGCATAAATCTGTTGAATATTCAAGTCGATTCTATTCATATAATTATAGTCTTGGAAATCTTCAGTTGCTTGTAAAACTAACGAAACATTAGGTACAATAAACAATATTTTATCTACAACCTTATGTTCAAGCAGATAGCCTACTGTCAAAAAACTTATAAGTGTTTTACCTGCTGAAGTTGCAAGTTCTGAAAGACTTCTTTTAAATCTTAATATATTATATGCAGTATCTATTTGATAATCCCTTGGAGTAAACTCGCTGCCTTTAAAGAATTCTAAAGCCCACTCGGTAAATTCATCTGGTTTAATATTTGCGTCAATTAGGCGTCTTATTCCGTTAATTTGAAGCTCGTACTTATAATCTTTACAAACCCCACTAACATATCTCCACAACCCTGCTGGAATCCACTTATCATCTTTAATATAAGATACATATCCGTCCCATACCCCTTTCTTAACCAAAGGATTAAACCTCCAACTCTCAATTCTTTTTGTGAGTGAAATGTTTAATTGTTCTAGTTCTAATTCAGTTACTTCATCTATTCTGAGAAACTGATTATCATCTGTTAGTGTTAAAACCAATCTTAATATTTATATTTATAAGCGGGAAATATCAAGGCGATTCTTAATTGCAAAGCCCATATTATCCAGAGTTTTGATAGAGCCTTCTATGAAAGATTTTTGTGAAGTTAATAAATCATAAATATGCATATCATCTGATAGATCAGCTTCTATAAACTTTTCCTTTTGCTTATCGCTCAATTTATAATCATAGTTGAAATATTCAATCCACTTTAGTTTGTAGTTCTTATCAATAGTAGCCTTTTGACTTCTTATTTTAGACGAAAGAGTAGCAAGATTTTCTATAAGTATTTGTCTATAGCTTAGGGTATATGCACTAACCTCCTCAAGTTTCTCACCTCTTTTTAGACCAACGGTTAGGTCTTTAATTTTATCAGTCCATTCAACTCGCTTAGTACTTAAATACTCATCAAGCTGAAGAACTTTATCTGTTTTTTTAGTCATTTTAAAAAAGTTCGTTACTGCTTCTACTGGGTTTGATGTATTTACCGGCTATTAGTTTCTTTGCAAACTTAGGTTTTATTGGAATATCTACAGACCTATGATTAGGCGTAGATGCTTTAAACCCAAGAAATGCTTTAAGATTCTTTTCGTTTCGGCGTTCATTGTCAAACTCTTCGAATTCTAAATCAATCATTTCAATTATATCCTCTATCATAAGTAATAGGCGTCTAATCGTGAGTCAGTAAAATAACCACCCACATTGTTCAAGCATTTTGATTTACTTTCCCAAGACACCATCACTAAATCGTTGAGGTCTTTTATTTTGTTTTTATATATATTCATATTATTTTCGTCAATGAATTTAGACCACATAAAAACTCGCTTACCATTCTTAAGCTTCTCTAACATCTTCTTTTTACCAGGACCGTCGTTATCAAACATATATCTAACTGTCGGTATTTCATCAAGCTCTTCAGTAGATCGACCAACTGAAGCAAGACCTAATGTATTTTGCATAAACATTGCATCGATAGGACCTTCAAATATTGTTACGTCTTCTTGGAAATTTACCATCATGATACCAAAAAGAGTAGAGAGCTTCTTCATGCCTGCAATTTCTTCAGGCTCTGCTGTTAATTCTCGATCCATCTCTTCATATATCCTCTCAATATCATAGGTTAAGTATCTAGAATTCTTTCTTTTAACCAGTGATCTTGTCTGATACCCTATAACCTTGTTGCCTGGCCCTAAGTTTAAGACTGCTAGCCTCTTATCGCTTGGTGAATATAAAAACCTATCTGTTTTATTTTGAAGAAGTCTATCTCTTAAATAAAACCATGGATAATCTCCAGGTTCTATTTCAACAAACTTCATATGTTTCTTTAATTCTTCTCTAGTTGGCGCAAGCTCTAATATCTTTTGAAATATACCATACTGCATGGTTTTTACCTCATTGACTTTTAACTTATGGGTTTTAATATATTCGATAACACTTATTGAATCCATCTTATCTTTGAAGCCTACTCCATGGTCTTTTAATAAACCATAAACGTCGGTGTGTATTCCACAATTGAAACAATGGTATTGTAGAGTAGTCCAATATAAATTGCCTCTTTTCTTATGAACATCATTATGAGAATCTCCACAATAAGGACACGCAACCGTTAAACGACCTGGCATTTCTTTTACCATTCGTTTATTTGGGTCAGTATGTTCCTTGACAACTACGTTTTTCATCATAGCTCTCACCTTAACCTTAAGTTCTTCAGATATGTTTTTTATTTCTTCCATTTTCTTTAAAGGTAAAAA
>JGI24006J15134_10000804_pt1 | contig 18544 bp, 34 predicted proteins | sample LinPmetageLP53_FD_15134 | JGI IMG/M metagenome (IMG submission 15134)
GGGGTATCCTGGGTGGAGACATGGCACTTCTCCAGCGCACCCTCCCTCGGTTTGTCCCTTCGGGTGTGGGCCTGGCTCGTGTACTGTCAATCCAACCAGAGAACTTGGGCATGGGAGACAACGCTCTCTCGGGACTAGTGGGGAATTTCCAAAGAAGCTATGCGGACTGGGATCGTCCTACCCCTGATGGGCTCGTCCCCTACTACAAGGGTGATGGAACCTTCGTAGACTTCCGTGAACCTAGGGAGTTGATCTTCCAAGGTCTTGGTATGGATCTGGGTAAGTCTAAGCTTAAGGGTGAGTTAGATGGATACCTTGTTAAGCAGCGAGAAGAGATTCTCAAGTACCGCAACGAGTATCTGAACGCTCTGTTCTCTAACAACATCAACAAAGCAAGTAAGCTCAAGGGTGAGTTCGAGCGAAGATTTAAGATTCCCCTTACTATCACTAAGGAGAACCTGCGCTCACGGATGAGGAACAGGAACATTTCAAGGACTGAGAGAATTCTGGATCGTATCCCACCAGAGGCTCGCAACCAGTACATGAGCTTCTTGGCAGCACGTGGTAAAGAAATGGGCATTGACCCGGCCGCGTTCACTGGTGAGACACCGACTTCAACTTCTCGTAGCAAGGAGTTCGATAGGCCAACTAACTACGATCTCGATCCTGAGACCATTAAGATTCTTAAGCAGATGGTTGAAGACAAAAAGAAAGAACCGCCTCCGATTCAACAGAGTTCTTTCACTGAGTCGTATAGCACGTTCGAACAGCAATAATGAAAAACGCAAAATTCGTAGCCGTATCTTGCATCCACGTCCCGCATCACAGAGAAGAAGTACTTGACTGGTTAGTGACCAGGCTCGAAGAAATTAAGCCTACCCACTTTATTCTGCTTGGAGATTTGTTTGAAGCAGGAAGTGTATCGGTTCATCCTTCTGAGTATTGGGATTCACTCGAAGAAGAATACGAAGCTGGTTCAAAGTATCTTGAGACTATTCGAAAAGCTTTGCAGCCAGATACAGAACTGGTGTGGACGTTGGGTAATCATGATGACAACATCCAATGCCCGGACCCCCGTCGTACTGACTGGCGTACCCGTTCACTGATCCACTGGAATAAGAATCAACAGTGCGGTCAGATCTTTCAGCAATGGAAACAAATTCCCTACGTCAAAAGTGCTCAGGGTGTATACCGTTTGGGTCCTTGCAGGTTCTACCATGGGTGGGATGCAGGTATGAACTCAGATGAACTAGAGGCATTGCAAATAGCAATGGCATTAAAGGACCCCGGCTGGGGTTTGTACGTCCGCGGACACACCCACCGCCCAACGCCTAACGTCGTCCAGTGCAAACGGACAGCAAAGGTACCCCTCCCGTATTGGTACGCCAACCCTGGAACCCTCGGCCCCCTCAAGCCCGGTTACATGGCACGCAAAGATTCAAATCTTTGGGGAGCAGGATTAGTCACAGGAGAATGCACACTCTCTAGTCCCCGTCGTCCTTCTCGAAAAGATTGGGATGCATCTGTAGAACACTTTGAGTAGAATTCAGCTATGAACTTCAACACCGGCCAACCATTTAACTCCCGCAACATCCGCCCGAACGTACCAGGTGAGGGNTACTTCGATGATTTCTTTAGCGAATTCCCTCAACGGGGAAATGCTTATGACCCGTTTGAGTTCGGTCGCCCTGGATCTACACCCGGTGAACAAGTTAAAGATGTCCTCAAGATGCTGATGGACAATCCTAATGTCATAGACAAAAGTCCCAAGGCCCATCTGGATCGAATGGCTGAAATGGATAAAGCTCCAAGACCTTCTGATGTTCGAGCTATGACTCCTGAAGAAGCGATGGAGAAGATGAAAAATCTTTCTCCTGAAAAGATGGCAGAGGGTGAGGATGCTCTTCGTAAAGCACTGATGGAAGTTGAAGCAGATGATATGACTCCTGATCAGCTGACTAAGTACGAAAAGATTGTTGCTGAACAAGGGGAGTTAGCGGGAGACAAATACCTTGATGAGCTTATGGGGTTTGTTGAAGACGACGATTATCTCAAGATTAAAAATGATGCGCTTAAAAAGTTTGATGTCTCCGCTGACGTTTACGACAAATGGATGAGGAATCTTAATAAACCCGGAGAGTTCGACAGAGAACTAAAGAATAAGCTCGAACGTGTTTTGCAAGAAATTGTAGATAATGAGCCTGTCCCAAAAGGTATGAGCGGGGNAAACCCGCTGACCAGGAAAACACCTTTGAAGNGTCTTACTGCTAAGGCGNTGAGAGATGCTGCTCGTGAGGCTGCTCGTGAGATGCCCTCGAAGATGGGCAAGGTTGCAAGAGATCCAAGGACCTATGCTAAGTTGGCCAAGGGTATAGGTAGCGCTGGACTTGGTGTGCTGGCAGAAGAGGGAGGTCTTGCAGTAGGCGAGGCTTTGAGCCCCTCATTCTTTGANCCTCTCCCCGGCCCAGCAACAACCACGCCTGCTGTCCCCATCCCCGGACTCTCATTTATGTTTGGTGATGTTGAGAGCCCTAATGTCCCGAACCCAAATACTGTCCAGCGATTCGGTCGAGCCCCAGGTTCTCCTGAAGAGGAGATCATGAGGACTCTTGTTCAGCTGTTGCCTGAATCTTTCGGCATGGGCCAGAATCGTAGCCCTCAACCCCCCACTACCCCGGCAACCCAGATCCCCCGGGATCAGATGCTGGAAGCAATGATGAAACGGAAAAGACCCGGAGACCGTGGAGTCCTTCCAGCGGCCCGAGGAGGCCGCGGAGGGCTTCCTACACAAAGCAGGTAGGGTCACACGTCTAGCCCAGAAAGTCTCCTGAGAATGGATCCTAAGAGCTCTCAAACTAAAGACGCTTACCCCTTCGCAAGGGTCGAGTGGGTTGATTCCTGTGAGCCTGCCGATAACTCTGAGATCGAAGAGCACGAAATTCCAGAGGTTCAGCTGATTCTACAGGTTGGATTTCTGATCAAGGAAACAGAGCGTAGTGTCTCGATTGCCGGGGCATGGAAGCCTGATTTAGATACGTTTGATTACGTGATCACAATCCCTCGGTCTGCTATTAACTCGATCAATCTTCTTCAGTAAACCCCTCCCCCCCATTTCTGGGGAGAAGAAGCTGAAAGGAATCCCGGGTTGGCTAGTCAAGGACAGGCAGGCGAATTACCCATCTCAACCCGGGCACAACAAATTAAATCTGGTCGATCCTCAATGAGATCCACCATAGTTCTCTCACCTGATCTGGATCTAGCGTGAGGTGTGGTGCTTCACCCTCCCCACTAAACCCATGAAGGATGTAGTTCTGGATGACGTTAGCCATCTTCTTGTAATCCTTCTCGTCTTGTATTTTATCTAGTTGAATCATGGTTCCTCCGATTGTCCCCCTCGCACCGGGAAGGATTGAGGGGGACACTAGTGGGGAATCAGAGTAGGTCAGCCACTGAGAAGTGACTGGAGGTACTCGGTCTTGTAGACACGAGTGCCGCGCTGATTGTACTGACACTTAACTGAACATACAACCGACTGTTCTCCAGAAAGCATGGTAGAGATTTCTTCCATGTCTGAGCCAATGTCCGCAGGGTCACGGGCCAGGAGGGTCTTCATGTGTCCCTTGAGACGTTGCATCTCAATGCGGGCACGGATCTGTGAACCCTCGTGGGTGATCTGTGAAGGGTCTTGAGGGATGTTCATGGGAGCACCATTCCATTCGAGGGGCTCAGCATGATCGGGATCTTCTACCAGTTGATAAAGGAACTGGATGGAGACCGATGCAAACTCTTGACCGTCACCTGCTTGCTTAAACTTTGCGTCATCATTGACAGTGACCCCAACCAAGTAACAGTTGTGGACACCTTCTGCTGGCCACTCACCCAGTGAGCCCAAGCCTTGGTCGGCTTGCACATCATTGAATGAGTTTTGCATTGCACTGAAGATTGCTTTTGTCTGGTTCATTGCGACTTCCTTTTACGCTGAAAGATACTGCTCTTCGAAGAACGACCACGCGTCGGCTTCTGGGAGCTCAATACGATCCGGGAGATTCACCCGGCATTTAGTGATACCTGCAAGACTCTCGTCGTTGATTGTCATGAAGTGTTCACGATACTTAACTTGTCGAGGACGCTTAGGTCCGGCTGATCCGTCTGCATTCTTTTGCTGGATCATCTCTGTTCTTGTACCCATGTCGCATTCAAATGCTGCGACTAGTTCAAAGAGAGGGAACAGTCTCTTGTAGAAGTTGTCAGTGATCGTCAGTTCTGGACGGATCACATACCTGTCATCACCTAGAGGAATCTTGGCGTTGACCAAGTGACACACATAGAAGAACCCGTAGCCATGCTGACGTAGTTCTGCAGGGAACCGAACCAGTTGTTCGTATACGTCATCCCATGCACGTCGACCGTCGAGTTCTTTCCATTCGTTCTTGCCCATCTTCTTAGTGACATAGTCTTTGACCAGTGCAAGTGCAGGGCCAAGGCTATCTACTATGATTGTTTCAGGGCGCGGCTGATTCTTTTCAGCCATCTCGATCAACTGCTTCTTCTTCTGCAGTACTCCCTCCCAAGTAAGAACCATAGGAATAGTTCCCCCACGCTCTGTGCTTGGTGAACATGGACGCCCTTCCTTGTCCATGCCCGGCCAGATGCAGGCACTTGGTGTGCTGTTGGTTGTACTTGACAGGTCAGTGTTGATGATGAACGCGTCGGAGTGGGACTGTATGAAACAACTCTTCCCTACTCCTGGCATCCCCACTAGCAAACCGAATAGCTTGCCGGGTGGTGACACCATCTTGACTGCATGGAACCCTAGGTTCTCATACTTTTGCTTAATGGTTTTGCCTACTGCTAACTCCTGGGCCATCAATAATTCCTCCTACCCAATCTGCTTGGGCTTCGTTGTCAAACCCATCCTCTCCCAGAGGTAACGCCTCCGGCTGAGGGACAGGCTCCGTATTCTTGTGGTCTTTGTTCGTAACCATTTCGGTACAGACCACCAGTTCATACCCGAGTTCTTTCATCCATCTCCGAAGCATGTTGTCGGATACTGAACAATCCCAAACTTGTCTGAACTGATTGAAGAAGTCTTTAGTCGTACTGAAGTTTCCTTGACCTGCAAGGATCTGTAGTTTCGGTTCGATAACCTTCTTCATGATCTCGTCATGAAATTCGTTGAATGCTTTTGACATAATCCCTCTTCCTTTTATAGGTCCGCGCCCCCGCCGGAGCGGGGTGCGGGCCATCAAGCAGAGATGTCTACTTGAACCTCGTCCCTGTCTTCAGTAATGAATCCTTCAGTCGCTAGTATCGAAGGCCAATCCTTTACTTCCGTTAGGTAGAACGGTGTGAAAGGACTGAGCTTATTGAAAGCCCTTAGATGCTTTGCTGACTTGGGGAAACAACCCGGGTTTGGTTCGCAGGTTGCATACTTCCTCACTACCTGAAGACACCTATGATAATCATAAGTGCCATGCTTATCAAGTATGTCAGAGCCTGGAGTCAAAGAGAAATTGACTGGAGGATCTTCGGCTCGGTCAGGTTTCTTGTCAATGAACGGACCGTTTGCCAAGTACCAATCAATACATCTATCCCTATAGTTTTCCCAACGAGGTTCACCTGAGTACGTACGTCTAGTTTCTTTCTGTCCTTTTCTAGGACCTCTACTAAGCGTATGAATACTCTCGGTAAAGTCTCTATCGTTCATGCCAAATTCAATCGTTGGCTTTTGAACAGCGATGTGTATCATTCCACCGATCTTTGCATCTCGCGGGATCTGATACTTCTTCGTAAGAGCTTCTTCACCTGCAAGATATTTAAGTACATGCAAGTAGTGCATCGTTTGGAATTCAATCGGACAAGTACTAAGCCGATCAATGGTTGAACCAGCACAGGTCTTTGCGTCCACCACATAGATACTGTTCTGCTTCTCGTGATAAAGAAGTACATCGTACTGAGCGATGAGTCTTCCGTACTCATCATGGTTGTACTCAGCAGTTACTTCCGTACCCAGCAATCTGAAGTAGGGCCGATTCAAGTAATCAATAACTGATCCCTTGCCTGGCACCTGGAATGCTTTCATTGCTTCGAACCAAGCCGAAGCCATCAGCATATCCTTCTCTTCCCTATCGAAGATCCCACTCCTACTCTTGCCGAGTATCCCTCTGTTGTCACACAGCTCTTTAAGTTCTTCACATCGTTCTAGAAACCAATCTTCCATCTTCTGCTGTGCTTTAATAGATGGTTCTTGGAATAGTTCTAGACGACGATGGAACCAAGAACCACGACTCAGAGCAGCAGACCACCTCAGTGCCGAGACAAGACCGAGTCGACGACTGAGGTAGTACTGGAACGGACAAGAAAGAATACTTTCATAGTCCGATGATCTGATTGCGGGGGACTTGGCCACCAACCCTTTGTTTTCGAGCCATTCCTTGGCTTCAATTCCGTTGCCTCTTACGGTGGTGGTCATGATTATTCCTTACTTCTTGCAGCAATCGCCTTTGCCAAGCATCTTCATTACACTGGGTCGTGCCCAGATTCCGAACGCGGTGCCGCAGATTGCGACAAGGATTGAGAACCAGACGGTTCCAAGGAAGGCCGAAGCAAGCATGTTGTTTTCCTTTTGTAGTTCAACACATAGCGAATGGTTTTGTACGTTACCGCTATGCTGATGAGTCCTGTCCCCACTAGGAAGGGGACGTAGATGTAAGGTAGATATTCCTTAACTCCAATGTTAAGGAGGATCAGTACGATGCCGATTAGTATAGCAGTTCCACCCTTGAGGTTGGACATACCAGGCAGGACCATACACAAAACTCCACCGATAATACAAATCCCTCCCACGGCAGAAAGGATGGTCAAGTCTTTCATGGACTCGGCCCCCACGTTACCGGTGAGAGGGATTGGTAGCGAAGCACCTGTTGGTACTGACGTACATGATACCAGAAAAATGGCCAGTACGACCGGGCTCCATTTGATAATGATCCACAGTCGAGGCCAGAATAACATTACTTGCGTCCTGTTTTTTTCTTCTTCTTCTTAGCGGTCTTAGCTGAACGTTTGAAAGCAGCGTCAGTGGGAGCACCCTTCTGACCTTTCTTTCTCATCGTCTCGCCTCGCTTACGCTTGGCGTGTATGTTCGCATAGAGTCCGCGCTTAGCCATCATGCACGCCTCGGATCATATGATTTCTTCTTCTTCTTACTAACCTTCAATGCTGGTTTTTTCTTCATTACTTTTTTCTTCGCTGGTTTTTTCTTACCGTACATGTGGCACTTGCCTTTCATTGTTTTTACCTCAAACGAATTTCATTGCTAGCGATGTGCCTGTCGACAACACAATAGCAAGAAGGGACATGACAACCCAAGCACGACCGCGGTCGAACTCGTTCTTGAGCTTGATCTTGTGAAGGTCTGTCTCGATCTTATCGAGCTTACCATTCACACGCTTAAGCTCAGAGAGTACATGGATCTTGTACTCTTCCCAACCATCAGGAGTAGGGCTCATCGTCCGCTAGTCTTGTATCCACCGCCCGCACGACGACTACGCTTGGTGTTAGATGCGGGAGCTGTTGCTTTTACGTTCTTAGCAGGACGACGAGCACTCTTTACTTTGCCCATACCTGCCGTGACTTTACGTTTACGTTTCTTAGCCATGAGAATTATTACCCTACAAAGCGACCAAGTACCATTGCTTTATCAGCGTTGTCAGCAGCTGCTTGGATGGTACAAATAACACGTGTACATCCCGAGAGATATACACGACGAGGAACAGTGAGTCGTAGACCCGTTGTGTCGCCTCCGTCTGAATCAATAGCAGCAACTGCATCAGGATTCAGTGCGATCAAATTACTTGCATCAAGATCTTTGGTGTCTGTCTGGTACTCCACTGAATCTTGATCGAGAAGCGGAACCCAGAAAGATGTGTCGTGTGCCGTGTCATCTGCAGAAGTTAGAGTCAATGTTGAGTCTACATCCTGGGGCCAGTACCTCTCCATGCCCGTGCACGCAGGGACCTCACCATATACAGCAACTACTGGGAGATCTGCAGTCGGAGCAGTACCCCAGTAAGCAAGGTAAAGTTCGAGGTGCAATCCCATTGAAGGTACTACGATTGGACGAACATGTTCGTTGTCATCTCCAGCCCCGTATACAATTTTAGTAGGGTCTGCAAAGTCACTCGATGCTGTCTTCGCATCGATGTTCATGACAAAGATTGTTGTCCCGATGGATGAAGAACCAGATCCAACTGCAGGGTTAGATCGATTCATTGCTCCGAGGTAATCACTAAGTACATCTGCCATTGTGAAGGGCTCCGTTGATTAGCAGGCGTAGTGCCCATTCCCCACTAGCTCGTCTGTGGGATGCTGTTTGGGTTGGGAGTAGGAACAGTTGAATCCCGTACTCATTCAGTAGTCTCATCAGTGCGTCGACTGCAGCTGCAGGTTCGGGCACATACCTATTTACTTTCATCATCTCGAGGGGAGTACCCTCTAGCATGAGGACCGGATCTTCGCAGGCATCTCTCATTCTCTTGAGGCATTCCACAAACCTGGGCCTGTCCTTCTTGGTCAAGCAGTTCTGTGCAATCTCTCGAAGAGATCCCTTACGTTCGATGATAGTACATTCTTCGAATCCCTTCAGCAAGTAATCTCCGGTAGTCAGGGTTTCTTTAACTGTGTGTACTCTGACTAGTCTGGTTTTCTTACTAGTGGGGAGGGTCTTGTCATCTAGTACTCGTATGTTGCCGGGGAATAACAGAGGCTTTTTTTCTCTGGTGTCTTGAACGATGGTCCAGTCTTTGATCATTCTGTTTCAGCCATCACCCTGGTCTTCACACCCTCGAGTGCTTTTCTTACTGCGGCTGGGCTCATGCGATAGAACTCTCCGATTGCTTCGGTCGAGAACCCTGCCACTGTAAGCTCAATGATCTTCTTTTCCTTGTCCCCCTTCGGTCTGATGGGTGGGTTGTAAGGAAGTTCTTCTCTTTCTGCGTAGTCATAGATCCTCTTGCGAGAGAGGTTGACCAGCTTAGATACTTCTGTGATTGAGTGTCCCGCCCACAATAGATCTCTGATCTTCTGTTGGCGCTCGATAACCGTAGGGTCTTTTGGATTCATGAGTGTAGGCTAGAACTTACCACCCATTGTGTCAAGCCACTCTTTCACAATCATACTCGAGAGGTATGCTTCGACCGTACATGTCTTGGAGTCTAGCCCAGTAACCTTGGTGGGCTACGTAGTTGATTGCTTCTTGAACTAGCTCCTCAATGCGTGGGATGTATTCCTTCTTGCAGTCTACGTACAAAGCGTCGTAGATATTCAGGAACATATACGCTTGAGGCTTGCGTGCGTTCAGAGATTCCATGTTCTTATGCAGGTGAGTTTGGATTCTCAGTAGCGTGTTGCCTGCTGTGGTTTGAACAGGGAAGTTAACGATCTCATTCACGTCCCACTTCTCACCACCCATGAAGTAACGTGACTGTCCTGTCAAAGGTAGACACACATACCCGTTGGTCCGTGCCTCCTTGATCCTCTCTTCCTGCCACGCCCACAGCCCCGGCCGGTGCTCCGCACGGCTGTCGGCTACGTTCTTAAAGAATTCCAAAGGGTGCTTCTGTCCAGTCATAGCCAGGAGCTGCGACTGCATAGTGCTTGAGCCAGACCTGAAGAGGTCGGCAAAGTTAATCATCTTGCCTGCTTGTCTGAAGTCGTGGAACTTAGGGTCACTCTCAATGTCAGGTCCGAAGATTTGTAGAGCTCTTTGTTTATGAAGGTCAACTCCTTCAGAATAAGCTGCCATGAGTGCTGTATCGCCTGAGAGCAGAGCCGCGACTCTAAGTTCAACCTGGCTGAGATCGAATCCGAGTATTGCACCACCTCTGAAACGGGACTGCATACATCGCTTGATCTCTTTGGGGAAGGTTTGGGCTGAGGGTTTCTTGCAGGTGATGCGACCTTGGAGTGTGCCTCCTTGTGAACCACCTGAATCTTTTGCGTATGTTGGGACGCAGTACCACGTTGGGTAGGCGAGCTCAACGTCTCCATGACTTTGTGGGATGAGGATTGATGAACGGTCATGGGGATGATTTCTTCTGTGTCGTAGCAGCGGATAACAGTAAGAAGATAAAAGCTTCTGACTTGCGGCGTGTCGCTTTGAATGTTTAAGTGCTTTGCGGAGTGTGTGTTGTTCAGGTAGAAGATCAGTTAATAGATTTCTGTTCTCTTCCGAAAAAGAAATAATCTTCTGCTTGGGCGTAATTGTTAGAAGCGGATTGTCCCTGACTGAAGTTCCACTTCCAGACATCAAAGATACAGATGATGATTGAGATAAGGATGGCACCGATGAGGATTCGTCGCACTCCTCTGACGAGGTCATCAGTTTCTTGCATTGTTGGTACGTGTTGCATTCTTTGTCTCCGTCTATGACATCGCAAAGGAGTTCTATAAACTCTGTCTTTGCCTTGCCTGATCCAGGTCCTTCTAGTAACAGGCCGTACTTCTCCGTGCACACGAGATGAGATCGTGAAATTCTTTTGACTAGTCTCTGCTCTAAATCTGATAGCTTCCCGCGGTTCATTGGGATACCAGCTTCGGACATACGTATGCACGTCCAGATGGTATCGGAATAAAACTGCAAACACCACGGCTCAAGTTTTGAGGAGTTTGGAAAGTCTTTACAGATCCTCCTTGAAAGTTCCCGCACTGCAAGCATGGTGTTGTGTGTGTCTTGAGCGTTGTAACGCAGGAGCTTGTAGTCTTGAGGACTTCTGAATCGATGATGCTTCAATGTTTCTTTGTATGAATGAGTACGAAGCACAGGACCCAGAGACTTCAGTGATTTCTCTGGCCTTGTTTCATCATGCAGATAGTTAAGCACAGACAGGTCAATTAAAAGATGAGACCCGTCAAGCACGAAGCGGAAGTAAGGGTCAGCTCTTAGATACTGCAGGTCGAACTGCAGATTCATCCCCACTATTACCTTCGAGTGCGCTATCCATTTCCTCAGTCTCTCCTTCTCCTCCATCCGGTGTGTCTGAAACACCATTGTCTCTGAGGGATCCAATGTCTGTAGCGATATCCATTCCGAGGGTGAACAATCCTCTGATGATGAGCGAGAGTGATGCGAGTTCGCTTGAGTTGATGGCTCCCTTTCGTCGCATGTCTTGGGCATCGTCAAGGATTTGTTGGTACTTGTCGACGGGATCGTATTTCTTTTGTTCTTCCATGATTCCTCCTTGGGGATGGTGATAGAAGCAGTGAGTGTAATGTCTTCCAATTTAATCCGATCAGTATACATAGACCGATAAGGATTGAAGACAGTTTGTTTGTTAAGAACGGTGCCTTCGTGATTGGTTTCACAAGCACCGTATGTTTCAATGTCCAGGCTGATAACTTGAGGGTCAACTAAGGACGGAGATACTCTATCCATTCTGTTTCCATCCATCCCTTTGCTCCTTCCAAAGAACCGTAAGAATAAGAACAGGGTGCTGACCACTTAGTATCGTTGATCATGATTGCCGGTACCCAGATTATTCTCTTGGGATTCTTACGTCTTTTAGATTCTAGTTTCCAACCTGTGAACTTGTCTTGAAAGAACAACCCATGATCTATAAGAGTTGGATCTCTCAGCTGATTCTCTTTTCTCCACTCTAACATATGTCATCCTCGTCCTCGTCTTCCCATTCATCTTCATCATCTTCTTCAGGCTCTTGTGCTGCAAGTACTTCATTCAACCGGGAGGTGATCTGACATCCATGCCTCATGATCCAACCTTCAACCAGGGGGCTAAGGTCAGCATACACATTGTCACCCATCTCATCTCTAATCTCATCCCAAGCTTCGTCGATATCTTTCTTATCCTCTTTTGCTTTCTCTGCAATCTCTTTCCATTCATAGCTTCCGATGTAATGTTCTTCTACTGCGTCTGTAAACTCATGAAAACACATGGGCTACCTCCTTGGGGAGCGAGTGGGAACGATGTCAGGTTCAGATGGTTCAGCCATCGTTCCGTCCAGGCAGTCGGACACAAGCTGCATGTGTGACTCGACTGCGTTGATGTAGTTGTTGTTGCGCATTACTGCAGCGGGATGATAGGTAGAGAACACGAAGATCTCTCTCTTGAATACATCCCACATAAATGATTTGCCGTTTCGATTGAATGCTTCTGTTAGTGATACTTTCTTTTGATCGAGTACGTCTTTATAGAATGATGAAGTTGCTGGTGCGCCTAGAGTTACGACAATGAACCGGCCTTTGTTTTCTTGGTGGTACCACTGGTTGACCAGGTAGTGGAGGTCACGTGTGGTGTAGGGCACACATGATCTGTAGTGCCGAGGCTTGGGTGTCTCGTTGCTTATGGTGTGGCAGCGGACACCGTTGGTTAGATAGATGACTGCTTTATCTTGGATGTTACATCCACCAATGTAAGCTCTCTTTACCATGTCACCAGATCTACCGATGAACGGTTCGTTCTTCTGGTCCTCTTGAAATCCTGGGTTCTGTCCTATGAATACCACGATGTTGTTACTGTCCTGATTGGAGTCAGGATAGATGACAGTAGGTACACATACAGACTTGATCTCCTCGTGTAGCTCGCAGTCCGTGCAAGCTGGATTGTTTTCCATGCGGATTGGGAGATTCATGTTGCCTCCTTACAAGTCGTTGCCGAGTGACTCCAAATGTTTAACGATTCTTATCTCTCTAACCTTTGCATCGAACCTAGTCTTAGGCCAGTTGCGCATGTTAGTTCGTAATCCTATATGATCCCGAAGATCATGGAGGGTGAGACGAATGGGTACCTCTCCTTCTGTAGTCCAGGTAGAGAGATAGGACTTACCCGCATCAAAGAAAGAATCCAACCGATAGATCCACTCCAATAAATTAGTGGGGGATATATGGTTGAGATGAATACCAGATGAGGCCATAATAATACCGGTGGTTTTGGGATTCATACGCATCATCATGCCGTCAGAAGTACGTTCCCAACCATCATCCTTTGCGAGATCGTTAGAAAACTCTGAGTATTCCCAGCAAATAATGTCTGAGTGTTTAATGTTTGAGAGATCTGCTTCGACTGACATTGCGTATTCCAATTGGACTGCCTCCTTATGAATGATACCAATAGAACTGACCGAGAGAAACTAATGAATCGTGCAGAACAGATTCACTACAACGAGACATTGATTTCAATGGGACTAGGAGACACAGTTGGAAAGATAATTGACAAGGCAACCTTTGGAAAAATTAAGCCTTGTAATTCTTGCGAAGAAAGAAAGAAGAAACTTAATAGTCTCTTCCCTTACAAGAAGAAGTCATGTCCAGACTGTGAAAAGAAATGACCCCTTCCCCCGAGAGGGAAGAGGCCAGGTTGGAGAGAAGAGGGTAGTTATCCTATCAATTAGTCACCGAGAAGGTAGTCGGTGTTCAAGCCATCCAGACTTTGAAGGATGGTTCGTCCTGCTTCAGTGCTGGACAAGGATGCTTCAGCAATCTTAGCTGTTGCTTGACGTGTCAGTGAAGGCAGGTCATGAAGAGCACGCTGGTTCTCAGCCAACTTNTCGGCTGACTGACGCAGTGAGTCNTTCATCTTATCAATAGCCCAGTAGTCAATGTACAAAGAATCGCATTCATCAAGCGAAAGAAAATGTTCAGTGCTTTCATGGGAGGGACGGAAGGAATGGGAACTTGTGCTTTCGGAGGACACATAAACACTATGAACAGTCTCGCCTTGGTCATTCTCGATGACGTTGCAGTCTTTCACGTCTGCTTTGATGCTGATCTTGAGTGCTGATGCTGACTTGTTGAAGTCTCGAATGCGTTCAGAGAACCAGGAGAGACCACGCTTACGTGCTTCACGCTTGAGTTTGGATTCTGAATCCTTGATCTCACGTTGAAGAGTACGTACTTCTCCCTGCCATTTCTTGACCTCGAGTTTGTACTCTCGTTCTTTGCGGGAAGCAGCGATGGTTACGATGTGATCCATATTTACATGCATGTCTACGCCCATGTCATGAGTCAGCATCTGTCCTAGTGTTTGATNTTGGTTACTCATACTTCTGTCCTTTCTTGTAAGTGGNAATCGGAATCTCAAGAGCCTCGCACTCTAGCTCGATATACATTGCGAAGCGAGGGTGTGTTTTCTTCTCTTTGCATCCAACAATATAGTGGGATGCATCTTCTACTCTGTCTAGCCATCTATTATTGTGAGGACCCAGTGAACGGTAGTAGTTACGCATCTGTGATAGCAACGTGGTTTCTTCCATTGCTTTGTACAAGCGCTTGAAGTTTTCACAGGCACCATGAGTAGAACCACTACCACTTTGATAGTGGGGTAGTCCTGCCTCAATTAGGTAGTCTTCCATTACACTCAACAGGTATCTAAAGATGTCGATAGGTACGTCACCGTTACGCATCCTACCTCTCTTGTAGTACTTACCTTGGTTGGCACGTCTCTTTATCTTTGAGGGTGAGTATTCAAAGATCTCATCATCACCCCACCCAGTAGAGAAAAGACCACAGACTGTCAACGCTGAGTCTGAAGGAGGATTAGTAAGGTAATTTCTTGTGGAACATTTTATTCGACCATGCTCTTTGCACAATTCAGTGAGTCTCATGTAGTCCACGGGTTTCTGGACATAAGGAATCAGGGTAGATACACGTACAAACTCTTGTTCGTAACGGTCACTTGATTTGTCGAGTACAAAAGAAAGATCATTATCCAAACCGTTATCGTATTTATTACGCAACAGTTGGATCCCATCATNAATGTCATGACAAGGCAANGTNACTAGACCTGGTTCAGATAGCGACTCAATAAATTCGTCTTCACTTTCTGTGTACTTGTAAGCCAAAGTGTTTTGTCTATTCGTCTCACGCTGTACTAGATAGTTCATTGGGGTTCCTTTCATCGACATAACTATCCATGAAAGAACGAAGTTTGACTGAGAAGTTGCCCCCACTAAAGGGACTCTTCGTCCTCTGATGAGATGTGAATGCTTGAACCATGTTGGATACATTGCGTTCCTTGAACTCTGGATGTTCAGGGTTGCGCCAATGCTCACGTACATGAGGGATGTCACGCCAGTTGATGACGTTATCATCTGCTGCTTGGACAAGGAGATCATGTTCTTCTTTGCGGCTGTCCAACTCAGTGTTGTCCCACCGGCTCCAAGTCTCATAGATATCCTTAGCTCTCACGTGGATACTATCGAACATATCCCAAGCACCATTACGCAAATCAACAAGGGTGTGCTTGGTACTCTTGCGTATGAATGCATAATCTGAAGACTCAATCCCGTTAGTGCAAAGCATACACACGTCACCTGTATGGAGACGAACGGAGATCGATTGGTTGGTGCTGGTGAGCATGAACCCACACATCTCATGATTGGGACGAGAATACCTACGGATGTCCTCGTTATCAGAGAACGCACCACGCTCATGGTCCTGTTCCAGGGTCCATGTAGCAAGCAACTTGTGACCTTCTTGATCCAAGAAGAATCGCCAGTTGTCATGCTTGTAGTTACGTGCTTCGATTACCTGTTGAAGGGTTTCGATTTGAGTAGACAAAGCAATCGGGTTATGTCTACTGCCTAGTGGTTTCGGAGTGGGGATAGAGATGAGGTCGTCTCTGTCTACCTGCTTACCCCACCTCCCCATTACATTAGTCTCGGTTGCCATCTTCTACTCCTTTTGCGTAAATGAGTCCTGATACAACGCAGAAAGCAAACAATGCTAGAACAAAATAAGACATGATCACCCCCCGAACTTTGTAACGCGGTGGATGCCTGGGTCACTGAACACAAACTCTTGTTCGTGCGTGTCCCAGCCTGTCTCTTCGGTTCCTTGTACTGCGAAATGGACTGTGAAATAGTCGCCACGGGTTACGGGATCGAGGCTCATGAGCATGTCATTTCCCCACTCATCAGATCTAGTCTGGAGTCGGACAAAGAATGACAGTGCATCTTCGATTGATTTGTTTTCTTCATCCATGAGATATGAGATGAGAGTCGTCATGCAGGGAGGAAGTTCATAAGTGATGGCTTCACCGCTATGCATGGGTGAGGTCCAGAAGATGCTGACGATTTCCTCACCGTCATATGCACCTTCCATCTTTACTTGATTGTCATCCGGTTGCTTGGGGGTGTAGATTTCTTTGAATGCGTCGACCACAGGTTTGACATATGTTTCATAGACATTCTCATCTCGCATTTAGCTGCCTCCTTGGCTACTTGTTCTGTGACTGCCTCATACAGTCGATTGGTTGCTTCTGGTTGTGCTTCCAGCCAGTCCTGGAGTTCCTCATCAGTACACGTATCGATGAGTCCAATCAAACATCTGATTCGTATTGCTTTAAATGCGCTGAGTTCTGATAACTTTTTAGGTATGAGATTCATTGTTATTCCTCTGGTTTGAGTTCAACCATGGTGGTGAGTAGGGTGCATTGCTCATCAGGTTTATGTACCTGAAGTGCACGAACTGGTACTCTTTCGTGGTCTCCCGGGTTGAATTCGTACTCGCGATCTCGAGCCGCGATGTCTTCATCACTCGGTAGAAGTTGGCCTCCACGGTACATTGTAGTGCCTTCGCTTTGAAGGGGGTTGGTTATAGTGGGATCAAATGTGCTTTTAGGTTTAGCACCTTTACGACCACGACCCGGACGACCAGTTCCTCTAACTACAATCCAGTTACCGTGCTTGTCGAACTTGGTACCTGGTGGTGGGAACTGTTGCTTGCGTTCGTACTCAGATTCGGGTGGTCTCTCACCACATGGGTTGGGGTCAATGCCCGCAACACTCTCATTGTCAACCTCCCAAGGTATGTTGGATACCTGTGTGAGGTCCTTCTCACGGATATCATTTACTTTAGCTCTGTACATGGTTCTCTCCAAACAGAATAAGTATTAGGCCCACGGCCTCCGTGGGAGGCAGGCCGTGGGCTTGGTCTAATTGGATAGCGTGTTCACATTAACTGTATAAAAAAGCCAATCAGACGATGGGTTGAGGGGCCGGTTAGGCGTCCATACCTAACCAGCGAGGAGTAAAAAAATAGGGTACTGACCAGTTAAGGCCAGTACCCTGAGTGGGATCAGTCGATCACAGCGGGTTCTTCGTACTTGTCCTGGGTAGCCTTGATCACCTCACCACCTTGTTGGTGCTGCTTGTGCTTCATCTCCATGGTTCCGAATGCTGGTGCACCGTCACCTTCGAAGGGTTCATTCTGGAAGTACTGACGACTCATTGACATGTCCATCGTGATGGGTTGTCCGTCGATGTTGAGTTGCCACTTTTGTGCGTACGGGTAAGGTGACTGTACCGTAGCCGTCTTGCTGAACCATGACTGTGATTGTCCAGTCTTCTTGTCGACACGTACACCGTCGCTGTATCGCCATCCGGTGTCGTTGAATACTTCGAGAGTGGGTACACGGACTGCGAGAATCACACATTTCTGTGTCTTAGCAACCGCTTTACCGTCCTTGTCGGCACGCACCATGACTTCGCCGTCACTGTCAAGTACCTGTACTTCTGTGACTTGTCCCTTGATGTACCGACCTGCTGACGCACCCAGAAGTGGGTTCTGAAGGTCAATCACATTTGCTTCGATATCTTTGAACTTACTCATTTTGATGTTTCCTTTCATGAAACATAGATAAGAAATATTCGAGCCGTGGGGGCTCACAAGAGCCCCCCCACGGCCTGTTCTATCTTTTAGAGGACTCCGTCTTGTTTCAGTTGACTCATTACTGCTCCTCGTAGATACACGGCTCTGTTGCAATCGAATGGAAACTCCTGTTTCCTTCGTTCTATTGCTTCTTCGATCTTCTCTACGAGCCTTGTCTCTAGTCGTATTGAGTATATAGTGTGTCCCGATTGGTTGTTGTTGTCTGCTTCTGTCATGTTCTGTCCTTTCAGAGATGGCCCCGGCGGTACAAGTAGCGACCGCCGGGGCACAGAGAGAGAAGTCAAGAGTATTAGTGACGATGCCAGTCATCCGGGCGAAACAGTGACTTCTGGCCGCGAGGCTCAGAAGCGAACTCTCTGTCTTCCCAGTCTTGGCAGATATCAGGGAGGTCATCGAAGTCGATACGCTTGTTGTTCCATATCTCTTCGAACTTGCACATCCAAAGTTTGGATTCATGGGATGCTTCCATGAGTAACTGTCTCGCACGCTGATGAAGTCCTGGGATATCGTTGAACTTGTCAGGTTCACGGATATCGTTCCAATCACGGTTCTTTTCCATGAACCGGTCAAGGGCGTCATTGATGTAATAGGCAATGTTGAAAGCACCAAGTGCTCCGTGCCAAATGCGATGAGGTAGGTAATCCATGTTGTGTCTCCTTTCAAGAGATCATGATGAGATGTCGAACATCGGCTCTTCGATGTCGTCGTCGTCGCACTCGTCGTGCTCAGATGGCCTGTTGTCGTCGTAAGGGATGAGATCGAATTCGTCACAGTGCTCGAGGAAGCAGTCGAAACCGTGGTCGTCTGCGTCGAGTTCTGCGTTGTTCTGAAGAAAAACTGTGAATCGCATGGGGTGTCTCCT
>JGI24006J15134_10000805_pt1 | contig 18530 bp, 14 predicted proteins | sample LinPmetageLP53_FD_15134 | JGI IMG/M metagenome (IMG submission 15134)
ACAAGTTCTAATACTAAATTAGATACATTGTCTGTTGAGTTTTCAATACGCATTGGTGCAGTACCTGCTGCTGTATCTGATCGTACCCACATGTGTTCTACTTGGACATGATCTGAATGTTTTAAAAATCTTATAGATGAACCAGATTGTATTTTTACATCTACGTTTTTACCTGTAAGGCCTGAAGTAAATTGCCAGGATCCATTAGAATCTGTAGTATCTGTTGAGCCTATAGTTGTAGTAGTACCAGCTTCTAATGCTGTTACTGTAGCGCCTTGTACTGCTTCTCCAGCATCATTATATAAAAATCCTTGTAATCTACTCATTTATCTTCCTATACTAAATTTAGAATAATCTTTAAAATTAAGTGCTTCCCTTACATAAAATGTAGGATCTGCCAACACATCATCATCATCTAAGAATATAAGAGATATGCCCTCTCCTGCAAGTATCTCTCTAGCAAGCAAGTCATTTGCTATGTTTACGCTGCCTTGTTCATAGTGATAATAAACACCTTGCACATTTATAGCTAGTCCTGGAGGATTGCTAAATAAAAAATCAATTACTAAACCTCCACGTTCTATTTTACCACCTGCAAATTTAGATTGAAATTCGAAATCTTGATTAGGTTTTAATCCAAGCCTAAGTAATTGATTAAAAACTATATACTCTGGCATGCTTCCATTAAAATCAGCAGGAACTTCTGGTATTGACCTTCTTTGCCCTTTAGCTGTAGTAGTAAAAGCTCTTGATACCATTATGGCTCCAGCAGTGTTAGTGTTCTTTCAAATCTATCGTCAAGGCCTGTCATTTCAAATCCAGATAATTGTGCAACATCGACATAATGCGTGTAGTTTGCATCATTGTGCCTAAACGTATAAGCCAATAGTTCATTTGATTCTACGATTGATCTTAGTGAATCATCTAATTGAGATGGTGTTTTGCCTTTATATCCTTTTTTGCCACGAGGTCTTGTTAAATCTATTGTTACTTGCCAACCATATTTAGCTTCTAATTTTCTTCTAAATTGTAATTCAAATCTATTTACATCTGGTGATACTTTTGTGCTTGTAGCTCCTCTAGCTAACGCAAATTTAAACCTAATTGATTTAAATTCTAGTCCTGAAGGTACTGCTGAACTTGGAAAATCATATTCTGTAATTCCATTAGAAGTTATAGATCCTAAAGATGTATAAGAAGTACTTCCATTTAATGCGTAAGACACAGCTACTGTTTCTGTGCTTGTGCAACGTGATGTCTGTATTTTTAACTTTAATGCAAGCTTAGTAGATGTAATATCATTAGCATCAAAATCTGGAGTTTCTAAAATGCCTGATTCTCCAAATTCAAAATCTGTAATTTGGTCTGGGTTTATTACATCTTCACTTAATGCGTGATAATAAATTCTATCTGTTGTAGCAAACCATAACCGATATTCATCGTAGGCTGAACTTACATGAGCAGCAGTTGCAGCTTGTTGTGCCGTATCACCTGCCCATTTAACTTCCCAACCTAATTCATTATACCCAAGTAAAGATGAAAGACCTGATGCTTCAATAACCTGGCTTCTATGCCCTGTTGAAGCTCCTCCTGATTGCCACACATCTCCTTCGTTACCTGTAGTTCCATCTACAAGAGCTATTAAATCATTGTGTGTTCCTACAAGTTTTCTAATTGTTCCTCTATAAGCAGAAGGCAAACCATGATCTCTGTCTGGCCCTACAACCTGTAATGTGCTAGTTTGACCTACTTTATATTTATATACTGCTAAACCTACTGGAAAATAAACTGAATCTCTCCATTTTATAGAACTTAATCCACCAAACCTATTAAAAGGTAAACCTATTTCTGTTTCTAACCATTTAGTATTTGCGTTATCGTGTACGAATAACCCTACTTTAGTATTTGCATACAAGACAGGATTAGCGTTAGCATCCCTTCCTACAAATAATGCAGTAACAGAATCAGTTGGTAATGGTAGTTGGGCATCATTAGTCCAGGAAGTTAAATTAGATGAGTATTTTAAATAACCATCTTCTGATATACCCCATAACAAATCATTCCAATAAGCTAAAAATTTAGGAGTAAATACAGAATTTGCTTTATTTGTGTAATCACTTCCGTTTGATGAATAAGTGTAACCTTCAGAATTACATGCCCATACTAAATATGTTGTGCCGCTTATTCTTACTTTAATTACATCTGTAGCAGTTCCTTGTAATGTATGTAATGCGCTACCCCATGTATCTGTGTTTGCCCATTTCATTATTTTAGTTCCGAACGCTGCGTATATTTCGTTTCCTAAGTCAGCTATAGTGTCTACTTGACCAGATTCACCAGATACAGCAGTTGCTGAAGTTAAGGCAGGTAAAACAACATGCTCTTTAAATCTTAATTGTGTAGTTGCAAACCAGGCTCTGTCTACTGTGGAAGAATCAACACCTCTTTCTATACCTATTCCACCTCTGAAATCATTAAAAGCTAGTGTAGATATATGTTGTGCTGCAGTTTGGTCTGTTTGACCTATTGATATTTTAGGTGCAAATAAAGATGTTAGTACCCTTCTAGGTGGCCCTTTAATTGGAAACCTTTGCCCATTAAGCAAAATTTCATTTTTATCTACTACGCTTCCTACTGATGAAACCATTATACAGTTGGAACTCCTTGTGGAGTAGATAACCCTCTAAGTATTCCTTCAGCTAAAGCTCTATATTGCCCTGCTGCTGACCTACTATCATCTGGATCAGTTACTCTACCACCACTAATTGACATAAGTAATCTATATGATGCTAAATAAGTTATTAATGTAGGATTAATTTCTATAGCAGTTGTGTCATTACTTAAAGTTGCAGGTTTATCAAAACCAACTATTTTAATTTTTTTATTAAATATTTTACCTCTGCCTTGATTAGATACATATAATGTTCTATCTTCTCTATTTACTTTCCAATAATAATTATCAAGTGTTTCATAATGCTCTGTTTCTGTTCTGTAAGCTTTTATATTGTTTATCCATAGTTCGGCACTATCTAACTCTGAAGCATGGTTAGAAACGAATTTTAAGCCACCTATAGATGTATCTAACTCTGGATTCGCTAATGTAAGTTGTACTCTAGTCCAGGTTCTTGCTGTTAAAGCAGGTATAGATAGTGTTTCTCTTTTAGTTCCTAATATATTTGTTTCGTATAATTCTAACTCTAAACTACCAGCAGTTAATGCAACAGAACTTTTAATCCAAAATTCTAATTTATCCATGTCAGATATGTCTGAAGCTGAAACAGAATCTGATGTAGCCAGTACTGTACCATCTGCAATACTAGAACTTGCATTTAAAAGATTTAAAGAATTATTACCTTCTCTGTATTGTGTTGAATCGGTAGATACTGTTGTGTAAGTGCCTGCTGTCCATTTGCTTGAACCAGCATCATTAAGCTCATCATCATCAACAGAATGTCTATATTGTATTTTAGAAATCATTGAAATATTAGATGGTATTGTATATGTCTGTTGGTTTAAATCTCCATATAAAGAAGTATCTTCATCTGGAACCAGGACTCTATCTGACAGTTCTACAATACAATCATTAATTACTCTGTTTACTTTTGCAGGATTAAATTCTGAATCCCATAGTTCATAAGTATCTGAACTGCTTGGAGTAAAACTTAATGCAGATTGTAACGTAAGTGTTGAAGAACTAGAGGTGTTGTCAGTTACTCTACGAATTTCTGCTGTGTTATCAGTAGCATCTGTAACTAATACCCATTTACCTATGTGATCGTCATCTCCACCAAATAATGTTGTAGTGTCTACTATAGTTGTTGTACTGCCACTTGTGGGTGTACTTATGTGTACAGCTCCAAGATGATCTCCTATAGCTTGTCTAATTCCTGCTCTAGTTTCTGATTGTATTATTGCCATTTTTTAAAAATATAATGTTTTGTTACCTAGTTTTTTCTCTCTCTCCCATTCAGCTCTATTTGATAGAGCTTGTTTTAATTCTTTAACTCTATCAGAATAACCAGGTTTATTTCTAATTTTATCGAGTTCTTTTTCTTTTTCTTGTTTGCTTTTGTAATTATCGTGAGCTATTTCATCTTGCCATTCAAGAATATCTTTTAATTGAATAGGATCAAGAGTGGGTGCATCTGGTATTTTCACAGGTTGGCGCCCACCCTCTGGTCCTACAATAAATACAGTTGGATCTTGCGTAGCATGACTATCTATATATTTTTTAGATATATGCGATTTTCCTGCCGACATTGGCAACCATATATTAGTCATTAATCTATGTTCAAAAATGCTAAACAGTAATCTGTTGTAACTGCCACTACGTTGTGAACAACACCAATTTCTTGTTCATTTTCATCACTACCATCTCTGTTTAATAACTGAACAGCACCTGCTGCAGTTGCTCCTGCAACTCTTAGAGGTTGCCCTGCTACAACTCCTCCATTAACAAGTACTGATGCAAGTCCTTTAGTTTGAACAAAACCATAAGCATTAGCAGCAATAAGTGTTGGTGGAACACCTAAAGTTCTGTTTGTAACAGTTGTTGGTGATACAACAATTCCAGAATATGGATTAACTGCCAAACCTGACAAAGTGTCACTATTAAGAGCAACTTTTACTTTATCATTTGGTGCAAGAGTAACTTCTAATGTTGCAGATGAATCTGCTGCTGGGTTACTTGCAATTCTGTAAATTTGTCCTTCACCTTCATCAGCAGTTGAATCGTTAGTGTAAATGTAACCATCTGCGTACTGATCTGCAGTAGCTGCAGTACCTTCTAGAGTAACTGTAATTGAACTTGAATCTACTGCTGTAGCAGCAGTAACTAAATCCATGTTGTGGTGTTCTATCATAAGTGCTGATGAGGTAATTTTACCTGAAGAAAGTGCAGTACCTCCAGCTAAAGCATATTTAAACTCACGCCCATCTGGCAATTCTAGAACTGTTCCTAATGCTCTTTTTTTTGTGGTGCTTGTTGCTTTTTCAGCACCAAAATCACCATATATTCTACTTGGAAAACTCATTGTTTTCTCCTTATTTTAAGTTAACAGGCTCTATGTCCTGTGACTCGCCGAAAATATTATCCTGGACTCGGCCAATCGTAACATCCAGTTAGATGCAACCCTAAATTATTGGGTTACCATTTTTATCTAAGGTTGCATCTTTAATAAACGAAGGATTAATTTTAATTAATGGGTGATCTGAATTAACTTGTTCTTCAGGAGGTGATAATTTATAACCCCTTCTAAAGTATTTTTTTAAACTGTCTGCATCACCTGGTAGATTTGGAGCAGGTAACCATTGTTTAACATGCTTTCCTGTCTTTTTATCTACTACACCTACCTCTCGATAAAGTGTAACTCTTGGAACACCACCATAAGTTTCTATATCACCTATAGCATATCCTTGTAATGTAACTTGTTGTCTTAATTCAGTATCTACCATTATTTATCCTTTATTATGCGCTAGTTGAGTGATTACCCATTTCATAAGTCAAACTTGCACCTTTAGAATCGTCAAGTTCAAACATTCCGTAATCCTCTGTCATTACCATTTCAGTAGCTCTAAGAGAAGCATCTCTTTGTCTTTCAACATTTCTTCCTGCTGAAGTAATGTATCCCATAGCTCCTGATGTAGCAATTACACCAACAGCTGCGTTATCTCCAACAGATTGTACAATGTTTCCATCTTCAAAGAAAGGCACTCCAGCAATTCTTACTCCTGTAAAGAAGTCTTTAACTGGTGGCTTGTTGAATACATCTGGCAACGGATATGTTGCTAATGGTGTTTGTAGGCTTTGTGTTAGTTTAAAGATTGCGTTAGGGTGGTGAACAATAAATGGATTCAATCCAAACTTATCTCCCTTTGCCCTTGCAATTACTGAAGTAGCGTTAGCTAAGCTAAAAGCTGCTCCATCAGCACCTAAAGATGTACTGAAACCTGCAAAAAGAGCTATAGCATCAGTATCTTTCTTTCTTGCCATAGCATCTCCTGCCTGTCTACCAACAACTCCCATTACGTCTTGATTGAATTGTCTTGATAGTTTGTCAGTTATTATGAATTTAAGTCCAACTTCAGATGTAGTAGCAGAAACAATAGAAGCATTAATATCTTCTGAATCTGTCAAATCAACACCATCAGTTAAGTCAGCTGCTGTTACTTGTCCAGATTTAGGAATATCAAGCTGTTTCTCGCCTTTACCTAAAGTAAACTTTTCAATTAAACCAACAACTGGCATGTTGTGTTCTTCTGTGTATCTCATCTGTGCAATAATAGTATTCTGTATAGAACCTAAATTCCCAGATGCAATACCTTGCGTGTTAGTTGCCATAATTTAATTTTCCTTTTTTTTCTATTTTTATGTTAAGCGTGCCAATTAGGATTAGTATTCCTCATGGCCCTTTCATACATTTCCATAGTAATCTTAGGATCACCACTTGCAAATCTGTCAATTACATCATCATCATTGCTTGGTATGTTGTCAGGTGGCACGTCACCAGAGGTGTTAAGTTGTGGAGTAGTTTCTTTAACAACTCTATTTTTTTGCGATATTGCAGAAGCATATTTTTCCATTTGGTCAGGCGTAGTAAATCCTTCAAGTTCAGTAGCAGAAACATTATACTTGTTAGCTATTTGATTAGTAACAGTTAATTTAGCTTGACGATCTAGTTCAGCTCTTTGTTGCTCTATTGACTGCCTTTCTTGATCCAATTTTAATTGGCCCATTGCAGTTTGAGCAGCAGCTTCACCTTCTTGCCTAGCTTGGGTTCTTGCTTGTTGGTCATCTACGCCTTGTTGCACTAACCATTGAGTTTTGTCCATAACGAATTTCTCTTTGGCTGACACTATCTGTTGTTCAGAGTATTGTTGCGTTGTTTGCGTAGTTGTTTCTTTAAGTTGATTTACTTGTTCCTGCAACTGGCTAATAACTTTGTCATTATCTGCTGCACGTTTATCGTAAGAACTTTGAATTTTCGATACTTCTTGATTTGTATAAGTACGATTATCTTCTTGTTGTTTAGAATTGTTGTCTGTAACCTCTGTAGGTTCTGCTCCCTGATTGCTTTGCTCAGACTCCCCTGAATCAACAGTTTCCTTTGCTCCTTCTGACAATCCCTGTTCCACTTCAACTGCAACCTGTTCCTCTGGTGTTTTGTCAATAAGAAGATTAGAATCCTGTTGTTGAGGCTCCTGTGCGACAGCATCTGAAGAAGTTCTTTCAGTTGTCATCTTTCTCCTGTACTAAAATATTTACACGACAAATATGTCGTTTGTATAATCCTAAATCTAGTTAGAACCATTTGTCAATTATTCAACTGGATTCATTTCTGGTAATTCTGCAAAACTTCCACCAGTAAGTTGTGGTGATTGGAAAGTAGGCATTAGTTGTTCTATAAATTTGCCAGGTTTTTTTAATAAAGGTCCAGGATCTACTCTTAAATTAAATGTCCTGGAATCCCAGAAAAAACTAGCATTTGGATCTAAAGCTGTACCTGGACTACCTGCTTTTTCAAATCTTTCTCTGGCTTGTTCTGACTTTTGTCTACTAGCATACCAATACTTTAAAGGGTAAACTCCACTCCTTCCTGCCTGCAACATTCTTTGCAAAACTTGTGGTTCGTAATACAAATCGTTAATATTTCTAGTTACATATTCTCTTTGTTCTTTTGACCAATTACCAACTATGCTCCCATCTTTTAGTTTTATTTGTTCTCCACGAAATAAAGCATCTTGTATGTTGTATTTTTCTTGGTCTGCTTTTTTAAGTTTTTTGTCATAATATAATTCACCTAAGTCGTACCATTCTTCAAGAGCAATAACATTTTCAGAAGTTTCTTCAAACGAATTTTCATCAGAAAATGGGTTTCCTTCATTTAAAGTAGCTCCATATTTTGCTGTATAATAAAAATCGTCTGCATCTTTAACATCTTGTGCAAACATTTTTATTGTATAAGTTTTTTTATCTTCTCCGTACCCTCTTTTTAAATAAAGTAAATATTGACTGTGTTGATAGAGTCTTTCTTCTTGCAATATTTGTAAATCTGTTTGTGCTGGCTCTGACGAAATTCCTATTAATTTTCCAGCTGCCCTTGCAAGACCTTCTCTTTCTTTTCCTTTATAAGTTTGCTCTACAATATATTTAAAATCTCTTTTTTGATGTGGTTCTAATCTTAAATAATCAAATCCTCTGTTTTTTGCTTCTTGTATTAAAATGTCAGTATATGAATTATCAGATGACATTATGCCACCAAATTCTAACAATGCTTGTGCAGAATTTATTCCATAATCTTTTACTAATACTCCTAAATCTAATGCTTTTTTTTCTGACTTCCAATATTGTTTTGTAGCATTTACATTATCTGTTAATTCCTCTCCTAGATTTGCTAATGAAAAAGGTGCAAAGGCATCTACAGAGTACAAAAGCATATCTGCTAATTGTTGGCTTGCAGAATCTGTTTTATTTCTTATTGGTGTTCCGTTCCATTCTTCATTTGTTAGTAGATCCATACTTGTTTTAAATATTCCTGAACCAACGCTACTTAATGTATCTTCTCCAGTTTTTAAAGCTTTTCCAAGACTTTTTGTTTGTATTGCATTAACAGTTCCTGATATAAAATTAAATACATGACCAGGCACATTAATTACTGCGCCCATTGGTGTATAATCTTTACCCCAAGGGGTTCTTATTGTCATAAAATTTCCATTTTTTCTTAACTTACCTGTTTGTGTATCTTTTACTATTGGACTGTAATCAGTTTCTCTGCCTTGCATTGCATTAATAGCAGTAACTAAAGTAGCTGTGTATAAAAAGAATTTTTGCATCCTTTTAGCTAGTATTCGAGCTTCTAAATCATTTGATAATCCTTTGCTAACGCCAAGCACACTACCAGTTGCAGTACCTTTTACTGCTTTTTGAAAAAACCTTAATCTTGTTAAATAATATCTTTGAGCAAATAAAAAAATACTTCCAACATCTACAACCCTTCTATACCGACTACTGGTAGTAGTTGTTCCACTTAAAGTATTAGCTATACGAGCTATATCATTTATTCTTCCACTTTCAATTAAGCTTTTCATAGTATGCCCTCTAGCTAACTCATCAGCTAATAAATCATCTGCTTCTGCTAACCTGTATGTATTTCCAAAAGTTGTAAAAGCGTCATCAAATGGTAATTTATCCATAAATGCTTTTACTCGACCTTTTGTTTCTGTTACATCTAATCCTCCACTTTGCAATCTAACTACGTCAGTATTTTGAACAAGTCCAACATTTATCCATTGATTAGATGTAAACCTTCCTGTTTTGGCTGCTTGTGCATTAAATTCTATGTATGCTTGCCCCATCGCATCTTTATTATTAGCTAACGCTTTAAGGTTGGCCTTTACTGCTACTGCCCAAGTTTTTGGATTTGTAACTAATCCTACTAACCCTTGTATTGCAATTCCAGAATTATCTACTGTAGATTTAAATCTTAGATACACAGCATTATATGCTCTTATTAAAGCAAGTCCTGTCTTTGAATCTCTTGGCTCTATATCTTTAATAAACTGATTAAAACTTTTTGCTGCAGATTTATCTAAATACATATCATTTAATTCTGCATAATTTAAATCTTCTAATTTTTCATATCCTTCTATCTCAGGAGATACTGTTTTTTTTGCATTATCATATTCTTTTGTTGCTGTTATAAGTTTTTTTTCAACTATTTTAAGTTCATTTTCTATTTCTTTTCTAGTCATTCCAGAACTTTTTCCAGCTTTAATTACATATTGTTTTTTCTGTATAATTTCTAATATTTTATGTGCATCTTTTGGTTTTTCATTTAAAAGTCCATCAACAAGTTCTTGTGTTCTCACTTCTAAAACATTTTTTAAACTGGTAAGACGTGTAAATTCTTTAACAGCTTCTTTTTTTCTTTTAATTATTTCTGGAAATTGTTCTCCAAAAATATCGTCAAATGTTTTAAAACTTATATCTCCCTCAACATCTCTTATATTCTTAGCTGCTTTTTCTATAGCATTTATTACATTTTGCATCATTATTTGCCTAATATTTGTAGATAATGATTCTGCTAAACTTTGATATTGGTATCCGTTATCTATTGCTTCGCCCATAGAATCAAATATTGCTGATTTATTCCATGCTTTTGCTTTATTAAAATTTTTAGGAATTATAAATTGTTCTACATTTCCATCTTCAAATGCACCACCTCTAGGCATCCAAAATCCATTATCTTTATTTATATCTTTTCTAACTGTTGTAAGGTTTTCGGCATATTTATATTTTTTATATATTTCAGGAATTTCTTTCCATAATTGACTTACAGGTATCATAGTTTCATTTATAGAATCAAGAGTTGTTAGTTGTTGTTGTGTTAAATTAAACCTGCTTGGATCTGCTGCTATATCATTTATTGTTGGTCTAAATTCTTTAATTATTGGTTTGCCGTTTTTTAATACAACTTGCCCTTTTATATCTGTTACTTGTTTCTCTATAAATCCTACCCCATTTATTAAACCTGTTTTTTTATCTACGTTAAAATTACCATTAACTCTTGCTGTTATTTCTGCTGTCATTGCAGCTGTTTTTGATTCAATATTACTTCTTGCCTGATCGTAAAATTTTCTAATTCCATCTATAATATTTTTTTCTTTATGCAGAAGGTCTAGTTTTTCTGGATTTAAACCTGGTATTCTATTTAATATTTTATAAACCCTGTTTATGCCTAATTGATATGACGACAAATGTAATTCAATTGTAAAATTACCTATAAGATTGCGAAATGCTTGTGTTGGAACAAGTCTTGTTACATCGTTACTATCAAGAATGTCTTTTTCTTTTATAATAATTTCTTTTTGTGTTGTTTCTACAATAGGTTTTTCGTCATGCCTTTTTCTTGCTGTTGCAGTCATTGGTATATCAAGTTCTTGACCAGTATTTATTAAAGGACTATCAATATTATTCCTGGATGTACTGCTGTTTTTAGGGTTTAGGTCAGATTCTAGTTTATTATTTGTAGTAGCTAAATCTTCATTAGATGTGTAATTACCTTCTTCTCTGACTTTTTTTTCTAATTCTTTTTGATCTTTTTTTGAAACAGGATCATCAATATCTTTATCAAAATCTTTATCATCTATTGTTTTCTTTTGATATTCAATTTCTTTATCTAGAGGGTTAAGTAACCTTCCAGTAGCTCCAGTATTAATTTCTGTTCCCTCTGGTGCAGCTTTTTTTATAGCTTGTTCTAATATTTGCAATTTGGTTAATGGTTCAAACATATTTTGTTGACCAATATTTTCTTCTACAAGTTCTTCATATTTACTAAATACGCTAGATATTTGTTTTGATGAATTAGAACCTTTACCATGTCCATTAAACAGATTAAGTAGTTGAAGCTCTACAGGATCTGATGCAAATTCATTAAACATTTGTGTTTGATTTAGATAAACATCTATTGCTGTTTTAACACTTTGATTATTTTTTCCTGCTTGTTCTTTTAAACTCCTAAACCTTTTTATAGCTCCAATAATTTCTGTTGAAATATCATAATCCGTTTGAGATGTAAATTTGTTTATTTTTCCTTTTATTACTGCAAGTTGTGGCAAAGATTCATCTATAGCATTAAATAATGATTTAGTTTGTTGATCTGGTAATTCATCAATATTTTTTATTAAGAAATCTGCATTGTCTTGTCCAAATATTCTTACTCTTAATCCTTGTACTAATTTAGTTACACCTTCTTCTGTTAATTTTCCATTTTTAAACCAATTTTTAGAATTAGGATTACCTTTCACATAGGACTTAAAGGAATTTATTACTTCTGAATTTCTAGTTGCTTTAAGTGTTTCCTGGATTGTTTTACCTGTAGGAATTATTCTGTTTAATAAATCTGGGTTCCATCCTTCTGCAAGTTGGCCTGCTTCTTCAACAGCACTAAATGCTTCGACTTGTGAAGTGTTTGCATCAATAACGTATGGAGTCAAAGCATCATCTGGTAATTTTGTTTGTCTTTCTCTAACTATTACAGGTATATTTTCATCTAAATCAAATCTATCTAAATCAGTTTTAGCTATTCCAAATTCTTCTAACCTTTCTCTCAGCCTTTGAACATAATCATTGTATACATCTGGAAAATCTTTTTTAGCAAGTTTTATTGCCATCATTCTTTTATTTCCACTTTCAACATGCTTATCGCCTATTATTGGCATACCTGTATCAAGCCTAGAAGTATTGTCAATTAAATCATCAGCTCTTAAAGTTTTTGCTAAAGTTATTAATTCAATTTGTTCTTCTCTTGTTGTTAGTCTTTCTCTAGGTTGTTTTATTTCTGGGTATCTGCCGTCTTTTGCAAAATTTGGACTATACGGATCATTAGAAGTTATTATTTCATTAGCATCCATTAATTTAATTTTAAAATCTAATCTTTGAAACTCTCCATTACCAGAAAATCTAGGATCAGGAGAATTTCCAGTAGTAGATGCGCTTGCATTTCTACCATAAAATTCAAGAGGTTCAGGATCAAGTGATGCTCCACCTATAAGTGGTCCTTCGTTAACAGGTATTATCCTGGTTGGCCTAGCTGCGTTTACTGCTGCTGGATTGTTTAAATAATCACTTAATTTTGGTGGGTTCGCCCTAATTCCTTTAGTTGTATTAATAATACTTCTGCCAACTAAATTAGTTGCAAGAGGTGCAAGTAATCCAAACGCTGGCCCTCCAAGTTGTGTTGCTAGTTGAATAGATTGGTCAAAAGCCATTTCTGCTGCAAATCTTCTACCTGGATTATCACTTTTTGAAATTGGAGCTGTTATTGCTTCTAAGGCTCCAAAAACTTTTTTTCCTTTACTGTTTGTTATTTTTGCACCTGCGTACTTAAAAGGAGCTTGAACTGCTTTAGATGCAAAACCAACACCAAAGCCAACATCAAGAGGAGTAAGACCTAGTGCAACATTTTGCACGCCTTCCCCTAAAGTTTTATCACCAAATGGTAATTGTGCATTAAAAATTCCTGATGTAAATAAAGGATCAGTTTCTTCTCGAAATCTTTTTGCAAATTCATCTTCGTAAAACGGCTTAGTTAATCTTTTTTCTTGAATAGGTGCTACTGGATCTTGTAAAGTTTGCAATACGTTTTTAGCTGTTCTCGCTAGATATTCGCCAAATATAGGTCCATAATCTGTAACTGGTTGTAGTATATTTCTTGATTTTTTAAGTTCTTCTAATGAAAAGCTTGGACTTGGACCCATTACCATAATGAACTCCTAAAATCCGTATAAAAATCTTGTTGGAGGAGCTAATGACCTAGTGTAGGGCGATCCTGCTTGTTGTTGAATTCGTTGTGATACAGGAAATTGATCTAAAAATTCTGTGAATGTAGTTGTTGGTGTTTCTCCACGTCTTGCTGCTCCAGCTATTTCACCTAGAAATTCGTTTTGAGCTTGTTGAAATACATTAGATATTGTTTCTCTTTTTCTTTTTTCTGTAGCAAAAGGTTGCGCCATAGACTGAAAAATACCAAATTGGCCTTGCGTTGATCCTTCTAAATAATCTAAAAATGGATTTTGAAATCTTGGTTCTAAAAATTGATTAGGGTAACTTTCGTTAAAGTTAGGCATTGTCATAATTTACCCTCCTAATCCGTATGCACCTTGTAACGCCTGAGCAAAAGTTGGAGCTGTATCTTCCCCTGCTTGTGATCTACCATAATAATCTTGATATAAATTTTGAACAGATGGTAATTGGTTACTAATCAAATTAAATGCTGCACTACCAATTCTATTCTTTAACGCTTGTTCAGCTAATGATCCAAAACCACTTAATAATTGTGCATTTTGTGCTTGTCCTACACCATAAGGTGTGTTTCTAGGTCCAGTTCCAAGAACATCTGTAAATAAAGATGCAGCAGAACCTGGAGCAAATGTATTGTTACTTATTCCACTTACAATTTGATCGAATATATTTGCTGCACTCTGCCTTGCTTGTAATGGATTACGCACAGTTGCTAAGTAATCTTCGTAACCAGGAGCAGATTCTGTTATATCATCAGCAAATCCTGCACCACGCAATACGTTTCCAAATCTAAAAGGATTAAAAAAAGTTGGAAATGATGACTGTTCTAAATATTGTCTATAAGGATCTGTTACTTTTCTTGCCGTAAGGCCCATCTGTCTTTGAAAAGCTGCTTGTGGATCTAATTCTCCTAAGTTTAATTCTGGAATTGGGTTTATTTCTGGCATAATAGAAGAAGTTCCAGTCATTCGATTAGAGCCAGGCTGATTTACCAAAGGAACACCTCCCAAACCAGATCCACTATTCATAGCCGCTGCTGCTGCTGCTGCTGCTGCTTCTCGTTCCGCTGCTTCTCTTGCTTCTTGTTCCGCTGCTCTTAACGCTGCCGCTTCTCCTGCTAAATCAACAAATTTTTTATTGTCATCATCATCACTTAGTGTAGGCCTGATGCCAAAACTTCTTTCTGGTCCTGATTCATATATCATGTTTCCACTATCATCTAGTGTGCCAGTAGCCGTTCTTGTAGTTATAGGCTGATTTGAACCTGCTTCAGTTACGTTTGCAACTGAGCTTCCTGATTCTTGTGCATCTTCATTAGCTATTCTTGCTGCTTGTGCAGCTGAGGTTGCCCTTATTGTATAACTTTGTCCATTTGTTAAAGTAACTGTATATTCTTGCATTTAATTATCCTCTAGCTCCTGGTCTAGGTTGTCCAGGCGCTCTAGTGTTGTTAGGTGGCGTTGTTCCTCTAAATAAATCATACCCACTTTCTGGTCCTGTTACAACTCCATTGTTATTTTGCATGCTTGGTCTAGGATTTTGTGGTGGTTGACCTGGTGGTTGACCTGGTGGTTGACCTTGTTGTGGTTCTGCTCCTTGTGGTGGCACACCTTGCTGCATCATCTGTAATTGTGATTGCAACTGTATTATTGCCTGTTGAAACTGTAGTTTCTGTATGTATTCTTCTCTTTGTTCTTGTGTATATTGACGTTTCATTTGATCTAAAAAGAATTGCGCTTCTACTGGTCTTTGATTTTCTAATAAACCTTCCCACATATTGTAGGCCATAGCTTTAGGTTCTGACCTAGCGCCTTGCTGTGCAAAAATTTCTTTCTTCCACTTGTCAGGATCTTCAACATCCAACACTTCATTCCAAATATAACTATCTGGTGCTAATGGAACTGGCCCTTCTCTTAACATTTGAGCTGTAGAGAATCTCTGTGGATCCTCCATTCCAAGAGAATTTTTGAACATAACTTCTAAGTTTCCTGCTTTTTTTAATTCTTCTGGTTCTATTTCTTCTTCAAAATATGTTTGTGTTTCGCCCATAACACCATCAAAACTTAATTTGCCAAACCTACCACCTTGATATTGTGATCTTAAAATATTTGCTATTTGACTATAAGCGTTACTTAAAGCTTTCATTCTGTGTGCTACTTGATGTTGCGCACCAGACCTAAGTATGTTTGCTGCATGTCCAGATAATTGAAATTGAATATCTCCAAAAACAATATCAGGTACAGTACCTTGTTGTAATTCGCTGTTAACACTACCAATAAAGGCTCCTGCATCAGCTACAAGTTTCATTTCTGGTGCTAATTCTATATTTTCACCATCTTTTAATGATATATTTGCGCCTTCTCTATAAGGATCATCCATAAGTCTAAGGTTTCCATCCCTACTTCTTAGTATCATAGGATGTTTAACGGCACGTCTTACAAGTGTTTGCCAGTCTGACATAGATTTATTTTGATTATCAATTAATCCTCTTATGTGTCCAAACACGCTTTCACCAACATCACCCCATACGTTATCTCCAGAGTAATCACCTTGCACGAATGGTTGTGGTCCTACATAACCTATAAATGCAGGTACTATTGGCTCTCCATTTAAGTTTTTGTTTTCATGTTTTTCTGGTTTTATTAAAAATCTTCCATTAGCCACAACACTTCTTGTGTATCTATCAATATATTCGTGTACATCTACTCCAGTTTCGTAATCACCTGCTGAAAAATCCATATTAATTCCATAGGTATCTTTAATAAAATCAGGGGTTCTAGAATGTGATTTGGCTATCCATTTCAAACCATTAGAATCAAACTTCCAGGTTGCGTTCATAGGATCAAATGGTTCTATCTCACACTTAATTGATCCGTTTTCCTGCTTGTTAAACATAGCTCTGCCACAATACCAACCTCTTACGGCAATATACCAGGATAATTGATCTTGCAGCATTGGGGATAACATGGAGGTTAGTCGGTCATCCCCCATACGAATACAACCACGAATGAATTTTTCGAGAGAAGTTCCAGATTCTGCGCTTTCTGGATCATTGCGATCATACCTTGTTCGTACAGTCATTGCTGCTTCCGTTAAATAACTTATAATTTTATCAGCTGTTGTACGAGGTTTATTGCTTGTGTACGATTGATAACCTTCCCCAGCATCGTATTCTTCTAGGGAATAATAAGAATAATCTTGTTCCCATCTATCTCTAAGTTTCAAGTATTGAGGTTTTTCTTTTTCCTCATTTACTATCGAGTCTATTTGTTTAGCAGTTAATCTTTTTTCAGTTGTCATATTTTACCAATAAGATATTGATGGTTCTCTTGGACTATAAGAACTTGGTTCTTTCGCATGTCCGAACTCATGTATAAGTCCATAAGTTATAGCCTTTACTGCATGATTGTACCTATCTCTTGGCGTTGTGCCAAGTACGTTACCTTCTCTGTCTGTCGCCCAAGAGTAAACTTTAGTCTGGCCATTGAAGGGATTAGGGCCTCCACCTAGTTCGCTAATTACCCCTTTACAGTCAGGGGAAAAAACAATTTTGGGTTCTTTCATTATGGGATCTATCTTTAAAAAAGTATTAAATCTTTCAACACCTTCAATAATTCTTACATAAGTTGGATGCAAATATAATCCTGTTTCTTGTTGCCAAACTTCAATTTGAGAGGGCATAGCTTGATGCTGCGCACCTGCCTGATCTATAGCTCCGTACTTTTCTGCCTTATTCCACCATGACCTTGTCATAGCTATCTGACATATTTCAGAACCTATTTTCTCTTGTTCGTATATTTCATCAAAAACTCTTATCTGGCCGTCTATAATCTGCGCACATTCTACGGAATATGCAGATTCTGTAGCTCTTGAATAGCCTGGATCTACCCAAATATACACAGGNAGTCCTTCTACAAAGTCTACATCTTGAATATGCACTTCATTTCTAAACATTTCATGCACTCTACCTTTTGGAGGACTAGGTACACCTGCAAATCTTTCCATAAACCATGACTCACTATGCGTGTTTTCTAGTTTTAATATCTCTGGATCCTCCCTGCCACCAGGAAAAAGTTCCGTATTAGTCCACGTTGGGAGGGAGAAGCTCTTTACGTTCTCGGTTTTCTGGACAGCAGGAGAGGACCAATGAATATATTTTTCTGGATACCATCCTAAACTACTCTCAAACGTACCTTCTAACATAAGCCATCCACGTTTCTCTACTAATCTCTCCTCTAAACGCCAGAAACTTTCTAAATCTAATTGAGAAGCCTCGCATCCTATTATTCCAGCAGGAGCTTCCATAGCTAAACTCTTAAAATCACTCGCCGACTTAGTTTTTATAGCAATCTTTTCATGGCTGCATCTTGATTCTCCACATACGCATACGTTTAATCTTAATATTCCTGGATTAATAGGCTTACTCATGTCGCCTAATAGGCCTAGATTACCTAAATCTGTACCAATATAATTAAATTCTGCCCTCGTTCTTTCATAATCAGCAGCTACTAACCAGTATATATCTCCAGGATTAGCAGTTTTATTAGCAATACTTTCTAAAATTTTTAAAGTCATATAAGCACCAGCTAATCTGCTCTTACCTCCTCGTACACCTCCTGCTATCAATTTATAACGTGAAGCATCATTTAATATGTCTAACTGTGCTGTAGAAGGCTTTAAACTCATCTGAGCTAATAATTTATCTCTAGTATGGGTATCCATAATTAATATTGTACAGATAAAATTAAATCTATGGAATAGTACTCTTATACTTTTCCTAACTGATTCCTAAGCTATACCCCCCACCCCAGCAAGAAATATTGTTGTCGCTACGCTCCTTTATGATTATAGGCCCAACCCCACCAGCAAGAAAGAAAGAAAGAAAGAAAGCAAACAAAAAAGCAAACAGGAAAGCAAAAAAAATAGCCTAGCAAAATATTAATTCTACTAGGCTAATGTTTTAATTAATCGTTATTCCCTAGATAATATGTATCATCATTATTTAATCTAGGTTCTTTTAATGTTCTAACGCTTGGATAAAAATCTAAATTATTATCTGATAATTCTTGTATTACATCTAATATCTTTTCTTTGTTATCCATTCCATTAATTGTAACTTCCATTATTACTTTATTTTTTTCTGTAATCATTTTTATTTATTCCCCTCTATCCAATCACTATTAAAAAAAGTCATTAATTCTTCTTTTAAACTTTCGGCAGTGTGTGAACA
>JGI24006J15134_10000814_pt1 | contig 18424 bp, 22 predicted proteins | sample LinPmetageLP53_FD_15134 | JGI IMG/M metagenome (IMG submission 15134)
AACAGCCTCAGGTAATATACTAGCTAGTGGACATATATCTGCAAGTAGCCTTATATCAGAAACACATATAACAGCCTCAGGTAATATAAGCGCAAGTGGAACTATATATTCAAAAACTCCAAAATACTTTGCAGTAGGAGGTTGGTTGAAATCAACAGATGCTGCTAATTATTATGGACCACATAAACAAGGAACAAACAATTCTACTTGGAACAAATCATACGGAACAGATCCATCAGGTACTATATCAAGGCTTTTCTATAATTCAGGAATTATTGTTCCAGAAGATATAGTAGTTACAGGTTTTAAAGCTACGTTTATACCAAACGGAATAGCTAATTCAGAATATTATACAGCTTCTTTATACGTTGGACAGGAGGCCTTAAACAATCAGGTAAATAATCCATCCTTAGTATTCATACAATCTGAAAGCGTAGTTGGTCCTGCAAACGCTGGTAATGCTAATTATATGGGAACAATGGTTGAGAATTATGATTCACAAGAATATCATGTTAGTGCTAGTTCAATAATATATCCTAGATTTAAGTGGAGCGATACAAGCGAACAATTTGTTAATTTAATTGTACAATACTATAGGATAGAAAGATAAAATTATGGCAAGAGCAAACAAAAAGAAATTCACAGACATAGCAAACGAATCCGATTCTAAATATGATAAGGTTAAATTGCAGGTTGCTGCAATAACAGAAACATTTTTAGAAGATGATGATGGACCCGGTCATAACGAAGAGGCATTAGTATATTTAAAACTAAAACTAGAAGATGTAGTAGACGATATAAATGTTTTAGCAACAGATGTTGTTGAAGCAAATACAGCCAAGACAGGAATTACCTCTACTCAAGCAAGTCGTATAACTGCAAACCATGCAAAGGTTGGAATATCAACATCACAAGCTTCAGCAATAACTGCTAACACAGCTAAGGTTGGTACTGAAACAGATTTATCTATTACTGAAGGAATGATACTTAAAGCAACAGTAGCAGAAAGTAGAGGTACATATACACTAACGTTTACTGTAACTCATGGTAAAGTAATAAAAACAGCAAACATAACAATGAGTTAATATAATATATGGCAACTACAATATCATTACCAACACAGATAACTGGAGGCCCTGCAAGTTTTAATGGAAGTAATATGTTTGCTGATAATGGCCTTAACACTTCAGGCCTGTGGCAAAGCGGAACTACTGACGTTACTATAAGAGGATTTAATCAACTAACAGTTCCAACTGGAGCAACTATTAATGGAATAGAAGTANTTGTCAACGGTCAAGGTAATACTGGAGCTGGTGCACCAAGTATGAGAGTTTACAATGGAGATGGTTGGAGCAATAGTCTAGAGTTCCAAGGCANCTTTGGCAAGGGCAACGCAGAGTATGATCCAGGTTGGGGTTCAAGCAGTAACTTATGGGGNCTGGAATGGACTACATCAGCTGCACAAGAAATTCAAATACAAGTAGATAATAGTAGTATACAACCAACTGGTACACAAATGTATTGGGATTGGGTAAGGGTTAGAATAACATTTACACCTGGAGAATTCTCCAATGGAACAATATCACTAATAATGGGAAAAGTATCACTAACGGAAGGGGCTATTACAATATAACCTAATATTTATTAGAGGAAAAGACTATGCCAGGAATACACGACATAAATGATGATGCATTTGAATCAGTAAATACTGGATCACATCCAATGAGCTTTCAATGGTGGCATGAAATCGCAGAAGCATCTGATCGAGATAAGACGATGGTTAAGTCTGGAAGATATATAAATTATGTATTATGGAAAAGTGTATCTATTGATAAACAAATTGTTCAACAATTCCATTACAAACAAGTTAATAACAGAACGGTAGAATATAGTAGTTCATTATACTCACACGATTATAATGATAACATTCCAACGTATACATTTAGTTTGATAGAATAGAAATGGCAGTATTATATTTAGATCATAGAGCTACTGGTAATGATGATGGAACATCAGTAACTAATGCATTTCCAACATGGGCTATTGCAAAAGGTGAAGTATCTGCAGGAGATGTTGTATACATAGCTCCTGGATCTTACCATGAAAAGGTCACATTAGCTGTAGATGGAACAGCAGCTGCCAAGATCAAATGGATAGGAGACGTAAATTCAGAGATATTCACATTAGTCACTCCTGGGATTGTAATGTTAACGCAAGCAGATACAGCTGGAGTACTAGAACCTGCTACTGATAGTGGTCCTACATTAAATCTGAACGGGATAGATTTTCAAGAATTCTATAATATTACGTTTGTTGGACCAAGCTGTGCAGATACATCTGAGACTGGAGATGGTACCGCAGTATATTACTCAACAGCTGAAGGTGCATATTTTAAAAACTGTCACTTCCAATCAGGATATGCAGGAGTTGCATACGTTAAAGATGGAACATTCGTAGATTGTTTATTTACTGGATGTTATGTCGGCCTATCTGGAGTTGGATCATCTAACAGACCCACAGCAGTGAATTGCGTCGCTGTATGTGGTTCGGCTGGCTTTTTACTATGCGCTGTATATAATTCATTAGTAATAGCAGGCAAGAAAGGATTTAATAATTCCCACGCATGGAATTGTGCTATGGCTGGAGGTGAGTATGGGTACTATACAACAGCTAACAATTCGGAAGCGACAAATTGCATCAGTTGGGCCAACTATTTTCCATTTGGGGCTAGTGCAACTAACAAGCTAAATCTAAAAGGAGCGTTTTCATACGGAGCATCCTACCGAACATTCACAAAGACGTCGGGTTCGGGACATTATATGAATCAAGGACAAGACGCAATAACACATAACGCTCACGCAGATTTTGTAGCACATCCGGCAACATTTGTAATCCCAGACTATACAAAATTTATGTCATTAAGAGATGTATTTATTCCATCCCACGGTAAAGGTATGGTAGTATCAGCTAGTACACCAATAATACAAGACCCCCGATATGGTCCAACCGGTTGGACTCCATTCACATCAGCATCGGATCTGGACGGTAATATCATAAATCAACTAGATCATCCATATGAGCCATTCTACAGTCGTGATCATAGAGGATCAGAACGAGTTATATCCTCAACCGGATTTCCATCACCTCCAGGTCTCCATGCCACTGTTCCTTTACAAGCTATTGGACTGGTAGACGCGACGAGTTCAGCTGCAGCAACTGGAATGGTATCCCAAAGTGCACCCGCCATTGTACATCGAGGAAGAGGTGAGTCGGTATTTGAACTCCCTATACCAAGTGGATCATATTTTACAGCAAGTGTAAATATGAAACACACAGGATCGACGCAGGTATCACTTGCAAGAATGGTAGTAAGTAGTTCAAGAATAAATCAATCATCTGGGTCAATATTTGGCCGATTTGCAACAGCATCTGCACAACATAATAATAATTTTGCATTCACTAATGTAGAATTACGAATAGACTCAGTAGGATATGATACAACCTATGTATTAAAACTACAAGCACCGTCGACAGGGTCATATGCCACTGCAAGTTTCAGTGATTTAACAATAAGTTAACTATTTATATAAGATGATAAAACTAACAGACATATTAAACGAAGGAGTATACGACCCAGGTATATTTAAGGCAGTGTTTACTGCTGGAGGACCGGGTTCAGGCAAATCTTATGCGGCATCAACGCTATTCGGCATGCCAGAAAAAATGCCATTCGTATCAGCTCAAGGACTAAAAGGTGTAAACTCAGATTCAGCATTTGAAACGTATATGGACAAAGCAAAAATGACAACTAATTTGCAAAAATTAACTGGTAGTGAATTTAAAAAAGCTATGGAATTGAGAGATAAAGCAAAACGAGTTACTGTAAACAGAATGAATGATTTTATCAATGGGAAGTTGGGGATGCTAATTGATGGTACGGGTAAAAACTATCCTAAAATTGAAAAAATGGTATCTGCACTTCAAAAGGAAGGATATGATTGCTACATGGTATTTGTAAATACTGATCTAGACGTAGCATTAGAAAGAAACAAAAAAAGAGAACGTACACTTCCAGAAAAATTAGTAAAAGATTCATGGCAAGCAGTACAAAACAATATGGGTAAATTTCAATCACTGTTTGGAAGTAGTAATATGTTAGTTGTGGACAACTCAGAAAAGAAAAAATTTCCAGATGTAGTTAAGAAAGGTGCAAATAAATTTGTTAGAAGACCAGTAAAGAATCATATTGCCAAGAATTGGATCAAGAAAGAATTAGAGTTAAGGAAATCATGAGTTTAGGTAAGTATTTAGCAGATCAACTTCTCAAAGAAGAGACAACCATCAAAACGATAGTGGCAATCTATCCAGGTAGATTTCAACCGATGGGTAAACACCATGCGGAAACTTATAAATGGCTACAATCCAAATTTAAAGATGCTTACGTTGCAACAAGTGATAAAGTTTCATTACCTAAATCACCATTCAACTTTGCTGAAAAAAAGAAAATAGTAAACTCGTATGGGATATCAAAAGTAGTAAAGGTAAAGAATCCATATAAGGCAGAAGAGATTCTGAAAAAGTATGATCCAGAAACAACAGCAGCTGTATTTGTATTTGGTAAGAAGGATGCAGGAAGACTTTCGAGTGGTAAGTTTTTTCAAGACTGGAAAGGTAACGCAGAAGTAGGATATAGAGATGGAGCTTATATATTGGTTGCACCTCACGTTAGTATGAATGTACCAGGGTATGGAGAGATGAGCGGTACTGCGATTAGAAAAGCATTAGGTGATGTAGACTTGGATCCAAAAGCTAAGAAAAAAGTATTCAAGGGTATATTTGGACATACTAAATTATATAACATGATTATAAAGAAACTAGAATCGTTAAATGAAGTAATGGAAAAATTCTGTACAGAGTTTAACATAACTAAATTTATTACCGAGTCTACGAGCACTGGAACGGGTGTAGACGATGGACCAAGATACTTTAGATCAAGCATGAAGGGATATAAATCGGATACGAAAAAACAAGCCAATAGATTAGGATGGTCAGTAGTTGATTATATAGTAGGTGGATTGGAAAAATTAGAAAATCATGCAACTGACTACCCAAGACGTGTACATAGTACAACAGGAGCTCCAGTTGGACCGGTTTCATTTGCACCTGCAGGAATAGCTGAACCTACTGATAGGCTAGATCGTACAGATTTCAGAGGAACCCAATCATATACTCAATGGAAACAACATATAGAGAAAATTGTAAACACTCTAGGATGGAAGTTTGTGGATTGGAGTGGTCAAGATAAGAAAAGCATTGTCAATACTACTAAGAATGAGCCTAAAAAGACGGAACGAACTCCAGATGGAAAAGCTGGATATGGTAGTGCGATGAAAGACCAAACAAAACGTGGTAGAGAAGCTAAAAAGCTATCGGAAGGTCTTATATTAGAAGGAGGAGCCTATGGACACATGTCTCACCCATTCGATGATAGAGGATTAACTTTTGGAGACTTTAAAGAAATTGTTAAAATATCACTGCAAGGTAATTTAGATCTAGAACAAGGAGCGACTGAAAAGACTGACGGTCAAAACTTATTCATAACATGGGATGGTAAGTTGAAGGCTGCAAGAAATGGAGGAGATCTTAAAAAAGGTGGGATGGACGCAAAAGCAGTAGCATCTAAGTTTGCTGGTAGAGGTAATATTGAAAAAGCTTTCACCTATGCAATGAAAGATTTGTCTAAAGCCATTGGTAGTTTAAATGATAAGCAAAAAGAAAAAATATTTGATAGTGGAAACAATTGGGTAAATATGGAAATTATGTATCCAGCATCTCAAAATGTTATTATGTATGATGCACCATATCTACAATTCCATAACGTCTTGCAGTATAAGAATGGAACAGCAATAGGAGCAGTATCTGATGGAGCAAGAACTCTTGCAGGTATGATTCGACAAGTCAATCAAAATGTACAAAAGAATTTTAGTGTAATAGGACCAAAAATATTAAAAGTTAAACCACATCAAGACTTTTCCCAAAAACAATCATACTTTATAAGCAAGTTAACTAAGTTAATGAAGCCATATAATATGAAAGATACCTCAACTTTTGCAGAATACCATCAAGCTTGGTGGGAACAATATGTGATTAAAAATCTAGGCGATCTAAGCAATGAAGTAAAATGGCCACTGATTCGCAGATGGGCATTTTCAGAGAAATCGTTTAGGTTAAATGCAAAAAGTATTCCATATCCAGATATTCTTGAAAAAGCTAAACAGATTGATAAGCAAAAACATCAAGCACAAGTAAAAAAGAATATGTTACCGTTTGAAAAATTATTTTTTGAACTAGGCGCAGAAGTGTTAAAGAATGTTGAAAGCTTTTTAGCAGCTAATCCAGATAAAGCAGTTCAAAATATTAGAAAGCAAGTAGCTGCAGCTGTTAAGCATGTGCGTAAAGGAGGTGATCTAAAAAACATTAACAAGTTAAAAGCTCAATTGGAAAAAATTCAAGGTATTGGTGGGTTCAAAACAATAGTACCTTCAGAAGGACTAGTATTTATATACAAAGGAAAGACATACAAGCTTACTGGAGCTTTTGCTCCAGTCAATCAAATCACTGGAATGTTATACTTTTAGATATTTATATAGAGGATAAAATGAAAGCAAATTCAGATATAAAATTAGATGCAATGCTCAAGAAAATATCAGAAGCTACCGTAACTGGTACTGGTGGTAGTGGAACTGGTATCTTAACGGGAGATGCTTGGCCTGATGGTATATATGTAAAAGCAGGTAGAAAGAAAGTAATATCACCTTCTGGATTGATGAGAGGGATGACTCAGATGGATTTCCCACTAGCAGATGCAATATATGATAACGATGAAGAATATGCTGGTGAACTTAGAGATGATACTCCTCCATTAAGTCCAATCCAACGAACTTGGAGAGGTACTGGTCCAAACGAATATCAAATTCCACCTGAAAGTTTGAATGGAACTCATTTGGCAACTGGTAAAGAAGACGGTTGGTGGTGGGCAGGACATATTTCTCCAGATAGCGCACCAGAACAAGGAACTCCAGAAAAGTCAGGAAGGGATGGTGATAAGTTTACTTCAGATTATTTAAGGGTACAAGATAAAAATACGTCTATCCATAAATTGGATAAGAAGAAAAGATATCATTCTGGCACTACCGTAAAATCGCAAGCACCAGTTAAAAAATATACAGATAGAACTAATTTCAATAAATCTAAATTAAAAAACCAACCGAAAGATTGGTGGAATTTAGGAGGAAAGGGTAAAATGCAGGATGGTATGATAAAATTAAAAGATTTAATATAATAGGAGAACAATGATGGGACGAATAGACTCGTATAACACAGTAGTAGATGAAAAAGCTGTACCACAATTATCTGCATTAGGAATTACATCAAGAGTGCATGTTGTAGCAGCATCAACACAATTTGATTTAACTGGATCGGATGCAGGAAATTCTGCATTCTTTATCACAGGAACGCCCAATGCAGGAACAGTATTAACATTTGCAGATGGATCAAGTGTAACAGCAGCAGCAATTGCAACAGCAGCTACAACATTAGCTACTGAATTCAAATACACATTAAGTAAAATAGTAACACACGCTGATAACACAGTAGTGGTACTCTGGAAATAAGAAACATATGAAAAAGGCTATTTCAGAAGCCAAAGTTCAGCGCATGCGAAATCTTGTCACTGGCAAGCATAGAGCAAAAACTGCAACACAAATTGGTTATAAAACAAAAGACACTCGACATATTGAAGGTGATGTGTGGGAGGAACGAGGAAAGACTTGGACTATTAAAAATGGCGTCAAGCAAAATTTCACAAAACTTAACGAATTACGAAAGGAAATTAGGATGCCACTATGCTGTCCTGAATGCGGTACTCGTATGAAAAAGCGTTTAGATAAAAAATTCTATAAACTTAGACGTAAGTGTTTTGACTGCAATATTGCAGATGAACATAAGATGAGAATAGAAGGAACGTACGAACAGTATGAACGTAATGTAATTGGAAAAAAACTTGATACTATATATGAAAACGTAAAAGATTCACTTAACGAATATGTAGAAAGTGTGAATAAAGATTACATAACAGAGTCAGGACACAAGGAAGAATGGTATGGTGGATTGACTAAAGAACAATATCAACAGTTATCAGCCGTTGAATTAGATAAATTAAAAACAAAAATAGATAATTATAAAAAAGGATCAGAGTAAGTATATGAAAAAAATGTGGAAAATTATTTTAGGAATTGGAGCAGCTTTAGTTGGTATCATGGCATTACTAGCATCTAATAAAAAAACACCATCAAAAGTTTTAAAAAATAATAAAAAGATTGATGAGCTTGAAGTTAAACTTGTAAAGTTGAAAGATGATAAACAAAAAGCTGTTAAAAAAGTTAAAACGCTTAAGAAAAAAGTTGATGGTAGAAGTAAAAAAATTAAAGATGCAAAAAAGAAATCAGCTGCAGTTGATTCATCTATAGAAGACTTAGAATCACAATTAGCTGATATCGATAAAGCTTTAGGAAAATAATCATGAAAAAATTATTAATTATTCTATTTACAATTTGCTCAACAATATGCACAGCTCAAATGGATTCATTGGAATTATATAAAAAAGGATATAGTATTGCAAAAGAGCTTAACATTGAATATAAATATAAACTTGAAGTATCTGAGGGTATCGTATACGAGCAAGAGCTCCAGATAAAGGATCTTCAAGACGTCTCAAAAACGCATGAGTATATATTATATAACGACTCATTACAATTAAGTATTCAATCACAACAAATAAAGTTACTTAATGAAAATCTTAACATATATCAAAAGGAATTTAATCGACGAGATAGATTCTGGAATAAGCCAGTATTTGGAGCGGTGTTGGGAATGGTAGGGACTGTAGCTCTGATACACGTAATAGGTTACACTTTACCACAATAACATACCGTAAGGTATCAAGAATATATATTTATATATAGTATGGCTAAACAAAATCTCAAACAAATAATCGCGTCTGAGTACACGAAATGTGCAAAGGATCCAATATACTTTATGAAGAAGTATTGTATGATTCAACATCCAACCCGTGGAAAAATAAACTTCGACTTGTATAAGTTTCAAGAACGAGCTCTAGATGAGTTCAAGGATAATGATTACAATATTATTCTAAAGTCCAGACAGTTAGGAATCTCCACTCTATCAGCAGGATACTCATTGTGGTCAATGATATTCAACCAAGATTTCAATGTATTAGTAATTGCAACAAAGCAAGAAGTTGCAAAGAATCTAGTAACAAAAGTGAGAGTAATGCACGAATACTTGCCTAGTTGGTTGAAGGGTAGTACTGTAGAAGATAATAAGTTAAGTTTAAGATTTGCAAACGGATCTCAAATAAAAGCTGTATCAGCTGCAGGAGATGCTGGTAGATCTGAAGCACTATCACTCCTTGTAATTGATGAAGCGGCTTTTATTGATAAGATCGACGAAATATGGGCATCATCTCAACAAACGTTAGCAACTGGTGGTAAGGCTATCATTCTTTCAACTCCAAATGGTACAGGAAACTTTTTCCACAGAACTTGGGTGAAAGCTGAAGCAGATGAAAATAAATTTAATACTATACGCCTACATTGGTCAGTTCACCCAGAACGAAGTCAAGATTGGAGAGATGAACAAGATAGTTTGCTAGGTCCTAAGATGGCATCGCAGGAATGTGATTGCGATTTTATATCATCTGGACATACAGTTGTTGATGGAACATTGCTACAATGGTATAAAGAAACATACACCAAGGAACCGCAAGAACGTAGAGGTCTCGGAGGAGACTATTGGATCTGGGAATATCCAGACTACTCAAAAAATTATATGGTCGTAGCCGATGTTGCAAGAGGTGACTCTAGTGACTATTCAACATTTCATGTAATAGATCCGGAATCAGTTACGCAAGTAGCTGAGTTCAAAGGCCAATTGACGACCAAAGAATTTGGAAACATGTTGGTGAATGTTGCAACAGAGTGGAATAATGCATTGTTAGTAATAGAGAATGCAAATGTAGGATGGGCAACAATCCAGGTTGCAATAGATAGAGAATATACAAACTTATATTATACATACAAACATGAAGGTGTGACTGATTTTGACATAGCTATGGACAAAGGATATGACTTGAAGGATAAGTCTCAAATGGTACCAGGATTCACAACATCATCAAGAACAAGACCACTTTTGATCTCTAAACTAGATATTTATTTCAGAGAAAAAGAATGTGTGGTTCGTTCTACACGATTGATAGACGAAATGTTTGTCTTTATTTGGAATGGATCTAAAGCAGAAGCCCAACAAGGGTATAATGATGACCTTGTAATGGCCTTTGCTATAGCTTTATTTGTAAGAGACACAGCACTTAAATTGAGACAACATGGTTTGGATCTAAATAGGGCAGCATTATCTTCAATGGGTAGTGCAAAAACAAAAAGCGTGTACACACAAACAGACAACCATGTTCCAGGACAATGGGACATGCAAATAAGAGATTCTAATGAGGATCTCACTTGGTTATTATAGGAGAAAATTAAAATGGCAGATACTACATTTTTTGGAAGATTAAAAACGCTATTCAATACTGGCACAATAATGCGTCGTGGATTGGATGGTAGAGTACGCGTAACAGATACTAATAAACTACAATCAGTTGGAAACTTAGCAACTAATAAGATTGTAGATAGATATTCAAGACTGTTTGGATCTCAAACGCAACAATCATCGTTCGGGACAGCAGCTAACTTCCAAACACTACGTATACAATTATTCAATGATTATGAAGCAATGGATGAAGATTCAATAATCTCATCCGCGTTAGACATATATGCAGATGAATCATCGCTAAAGAATGAATATGACAACGTTTTAAGTATTGAATGTGAGAATGAAGAAGTCCAGAAGGTATTACATAATTTATTTTACGATGTTCTCAACATAGAGTTCAATCTTTGGCCTTGGATACGAAATATGGTTAAATATGGTGACTTCTTTTTGAAACTAGACATAACTGAAAAGTTTGGTGTAACAAATGTATCTCCAATTTCATCATACGAACTCTTCAGAGAAGAGGGATTCGATCCTGCCGACCCAGAAGGCGTACGCTTTGTTCATGAAACTCTAATGGGCACTAGTATGGGACAAGGTGGAAAAGAAAAAAATCATTATGAAGACTATGAAATAGCTCATTTTAGATTACTATCAGATACAAACTTTTTACCGTATGGTAAATCAATGATAGAGGCTGCAAGAAAAGTTTGGAAGCAATTAACTCTTATGGAAGATGCAATGTTGATTCATAGAATCATGAGAGCTCCAGAACGAAGAATTTTTAAAATTGATATAGGAAATATACCACCAAATGAAGTAGAAAATCATATGCAGCAGGTTGTAAACAAGATGAAGAAAGTTCCTTTTGTTGATCAGCAGACTGGACAATACAATCTTAAATTTAATATGGAAAACATGTTAGAAGACTACTACTTACCAATTAGAGGTGGACAATCAGGAACTGAAATCGATACTCTAGGTGGAATGGAGTATGGTGGAATAGATGATATCGAATATTTAAGAAATAGAATGCTAGCAGCATTAAAAATTCCAAAAGCATTCTTAGGATATGACGAAAATATCGAAGGTAAAGCTACACTAGCAGCAGAAGATGTTAGATTTGCAAGAACTATTGAGAGAATACAAAAGATTATAGTTAGTGAATTGACTAAGATAGCAATAGTTCATCTATATTCACAAGGATTTGATGATGAGAAATTGGTAGATTTCCAATTAACACTAACAAACCCATCAATGATATACGAACAAGAGAAAATTTCTCTTTGGAATGAGAAGGTAAGTCTAGCAGCATCAATAAAATCAGATAAGATACTATCATCCGATTGGATATATGAAAATATTTGGGGAATGAGTAAAGAAGAAATAGAAACTCAGAACGAAGGTATAGCTAAAGATGCAAAACAAACCCATAGACTTACACAGTTAGAGGATGAAGGTAATGATCCACAAGTAACACAGGAATCTTTTATTAATGGAGAGCCAAGATATAAATCAGCTTTCGATTTAAGTGAGTTAGAAGAAGATGAACACGAAGAAGGAGCTTTGGGTAGACCAAAAGAAAGGACTAAATACAATACAGATAAACACGTCCGTGATAGAGACCCGATTGGTAAGAAAGCTCGTGGAAAAGGAAGAGATGCTGATAGAACTATATCTCATAAGTATAAAAACGGTAGTCCAATAGCTCGTGAATCTAAACTAGCAGCTGCAAAAGCAATAAAAAATACTATGCCAAGCACATCAGTTAAGAATATAATAAAAGAAACATTTAACGATAAGACGAAACAGGCTAAATCAAACCTATTAGATGAGCAAAACCTAATAGACTTGGAATAAAATACAATAAAACTTGGGTAAATACATATTTATTTATAGTATGTACATACCTAAATTAGGAAAAGAAACTATGGCTAAATCAAAACATTCAAAAGTTAAGAATACGGGCATCTTGTTTGAATTATTAGCTCGACAATTGACAGCAGATACGCTGAATGATATCGCAGACCCATCTGCTATTAAAATTATTCGCGAATTCTTTGTTAAGAATACCGCATTAAAAAAAGAACTCCAATTATACCAAAGCCTAATAAAGCAAAAATTTGATAGCGAATCTCAAGCAGCTCAATTTGTAGATGCAGTATTGACTGAAAGACGTAAACTTGTTAATAAGACATTAGCTAATCAAAAATATAATTTAATTAAGGAAATTAAGAAGCATTATAGCTTGGAAAAGTTCTTTGCATCACCAGTAACTAAATACAAACAATATGCATCAGCATATCGATTGTTCGAATCTTTAACAGATAGTAATATTAACGATCCAACAGTCATAATGCAGTGTAGAATTACTTTAGTTGAAAATATAACGACTAAGCGTGCACGAGGTGGTAAGGTAAAACAGACCATTGTTGAGAACTTTGCATCTCAAGATGAAGACACGAGATTATTAGCATATAAAATTTTAATAGATAAGTTCAATAGTAAGTATGATGGACTATCTAAAGACCAAAAGAGTCTTTTAGAAAAGTATATTAATAACGTATCTAATAAAAAAACGCTAGCTGAGTTTGTAAATAAAAAAGCAACTACATTACATAAAGGATTAACTTCAAAACTTAATAAAGTAAATGATAAAATTGTTACAATTAAATTAAATGAAGTAATCAAACACTTAAAACCATTAACAGAAATAAAATCCATCAAAGATAAACATATTCTTAATATGATGAGATATTATGACCTAAACGCGGAGTTGACTAATGTCACTAAAAGACGAACTAGACAAGTTGTTTGAGGATTATCTTAAAGAAGATGATTTAGAAGAGACTTCTGTAACGGGAAATGTAGCTGGATATCAAACTCCAAATGCATTTACTGGTGATAAGGAAGAGAATGAAAAGAAGCGCAAGAAATCGGCAACATCTGCTACCGGATATAAGATAGTAGGAGAACGAAAAATGAAACACTCAGATATTATTAAACACACCTTAGGACTAAGTGAAGTAACATATAAAACTTATAAGCAAGACGAATCAATGTCTCAGAAAAAAAAGGTAAATATTGCTATTAAAGAAATGAGTAGAAAATTATACGAAATTGAACGAGCAGTATCCCAAAATATAAAGTTAAAAACGGAAGTAGGTGTAGAAGGACGATCATATTGGAAAGCTACAAAACAACGATTGGGAAAGATATCAGAACGATTAGTAAAAATTGCAGGAAGTATTAGAGAGTTAGGATCATAAAAATGCAACTCAACGAAAAACTATCTACAGCTGCTAAAGTAGCAATCGGTGCACTGATATATCAGCAGGTGAAGCGTATGAAGTCGGATATAAAATCCGCACAAACAGCTGCACAAGATGCTCAATCAGATGTTGAGCAAAAGGATAAAGAAATAAAAGATCTCAACAAGAGATTGAATACAGTTGCTTCAGCAGGAGAAGATTTAGGAAAATCAATAGCTGCGCAAAGTGGAGGAGACGGATTTGAAAAAAATCAACTAGATCAAATACGAAAAATGATCAGAAAAGAGGTCGGTCGTATTCTTTTTGATATTTATAAACTAAGAAATGCTTGGGCAAACAGATCCTAAAGAGATAATAGATGGCAAAAGAACTTTTAATAGATTATACAACATTCCAAATAACACCTCAGATGATTAAAGAATCTGAAGAAGCTAATGGAGGTCGTGTTATTGTACAAGGAGTATTGCAAAGATCCGGAGCAAAGAATCAAAACGGAAGAGTTTATCCAAAAGATATTTTAGCTCGTGAAGTAGAAAATTATAAAAAGGTTCAAATAGCTGAGAGAAGAGCTCTAGGTGAATTGGATCATCCTGAATCATCTGTAGTAAATCTACAGAATGTATCGCATAATGTAAAAGATGTATGGTGGAAAGGAGATGATGTAGTAGGTAAAGTAGAAATATTATCAACACCATCTGGAAATATACTAAAAGAATTATTAAAAGCTGGAATAAAATTAGGAATATCAAGTAGAGGATTGGGATCAGTTAAATCAATAGGTGAAAACACAGTAGCGGTAGAAGATGATTTTGAACTTATATGCTGGGATTTTGTTTCTAACCCATCTACACATGGAGCTTTTATGGCGCCAGTAAATGAAAGTGTAAACGGCAAAGCAAGTGAATGGGATGTATGCGATAAGTATTGCAAGACAAACTCAATCATTCGCGATATATTAGGAGATTTATAATGAATGAATATGTAAACAAAAACGGTACCTTTAATCATGGCAAGTGGTTAAGAGAAAAATCCAGTAACAATGAAATTAATGAAGGCATTAAATCTAATATAATGCAGAAATGGGATACTACTCAAGTAATAGAAAAGGATCTTGTAGAGTTCATTAATAGTGCACAAGATGCAAGTGGAGCGGAACTAACAAGTAAAATATATATAGCATTAAAGAATGCAACTGAACATGCTAGACGAGTAATACGAAAGGGATAAAATGAAATTAAAAAAAATATACGAATCGTTTGAAAATGATTCACCAAAGATGACGAAAGAAGATAGAACAGCTTTCTTAGAAAACATTAGCAACTTCTCCTCGTTTGGAAAAAATATTTATAGAGAAGCATCTCTAAAAGAAACAGTACAATCCATCAAAGAGTTGACAGAAGCAGCAGGACACGTAGCTTTAGCAGAGGGTGATGAATGGTTTGATAACATGTCAGTAAAAAGAGACATGACTGAAGTATCTAGAGCGACAAAATTATTTGAAAAAACAGCAAAGGACATGAGTGTTTTGCAACAACGTACTGAATCTTTATATGAAGAAATTGGTATGAGATTGTCTAAATATTTTGATATGAACGAAGCTGTTGATGATATTGATGATAAAGAAGCAGCAACTAAATTTTCTGCGATGCAAGATAAAGATGTAGATAATGATGGTGACTCAGATGAAAGTGACTCTTACTTACATCATAAATTAGGTGTAATTGCAAAAAAATCGGATAAATAAATACTATGGCAGATGGTGTAAACAAATCAACCCTTAAGGGATATTTCGCGACTGGTAATATCCCATCACAGACGAATTTTGAAGATTTAGTCGACTGTAATATCAACACAGCAGAGACAAATCAACAATTTTTATCTGGATCCTTGGTTACACATATAACTGGAAGTTCTACATATGGATCTGGTATACAAGGGACGGGTGACTCTTATCAATATCACGTAGCACAGATAAACGGTGAAAAAATCACAACGGTTATAATGGACCTTCAGGGGTTGAGTGGATCAGCTACGGATAATGCAATTATAGGAATAAGTGGATCTTCAGATGCATCTCTCTTCCAATGGGATACTGCAGTTCATGGGAATCTATACAAAGTTGACTTAGGTTGTGGAGAAACCTTAGCTGGATCGGTGAATGATGTAGATCTTGCATTTTCAGCTTCAATTCAAAGTACATTTGCAACTGTGACTCAATCCAATGCAGTAATACTTACTTCAGATTCAGCAAGAGACTCGGGTGAGTTCAAAACTACAGAAACTATATCAGGAGTGCCATCTACCAATGATTATATATACATGACAAATGGTACATCAGGAGCTACGGGTATATACACAGCAGGAAAACTTATTGTAAAATTTTATGGAATATAGTTGCAAACTCGATAAATATTCCTTATATTAGTATCAATAATTTAATTAACTAAAACTATATGCACATGCAAAAAGATTTTAAGGCTGACAGCCACAAAGGGAAGAGAGATAATGCTCCTCCACACAACAGAAGTTTCAATAAAGGATTTCGAAAACCAAGACGTGGTAGACACGAATATTTTATACCAGGAGCAATTGGTATTAAGGTACTGGATGGTAACATTGAGTTAGCACTCAAAAAACTCAAGAAGGAGATGAAGGAAATCAACGTGATTGGGGAGTATAGAGATAGACGATATCACATCAAAAGCTCACAAAAGAAGAGAGTTAAGAAAGAGGATGCTATCCGATGGCAGAAGAAATTGGATAAAGATAGACTTAGATACGATCGAAACACTGTCTGGAATATAAAAAAAATACGATAAACATCGTTAAATAACAAAAAAGAGTAGAGAAATCTACTCTTTTTTTATATGTATATATATTTATATGGGAATACACTATCAAGATATAGTGTCTACTTGAATAAATTCTATTATAGCTCATCAATAGCTATATTTCCAATTAAACATAATATAGGAGAAAGTAATGGACAAATTACTAAAAGAAGCAATCGCTGATGCAAAGGCTGTTAGAGAAACTGCTATTGCAAACGCAAAACTAGCTCTTGAAGAGGCGTTTACGCCAAAACTTCAATCTATGCTATCTGCAAAAATTCGTGAAGAAGATGAAGAAGAAATGGAAGCACCAGTTGAAGAGCCAGCAATGGACTCTGAAGACGAAATGAGAGGATCAGACGAAATGAGAGGAGCATCTGAAGAGATGGGAGCCGAAGACGAAATGAGAGGATCAGACGAAATGGATTCTGAAGACGAAATGGGCTACGTACCAGAAATGGACTCAGCTGATGAACCTGAGGATGTTGTTGAAATTAATGGTGTTAAATATGCACCAATTGTTTCAGAAGAAGACGAAATGGAAGCACCAGAAATGGAAGCTGATATGGAAGCTCCATCCGAAGAAGAAGAAGCACCTGCAGACGATTTAGAACTTGAAGCAATCATTAGAGAACTTGAAGAAGAAATGGGCTCTGAAGACGAAATGGGACACGAGGAAGAAGAAGTAACAGAACAATCTGACTCATCAGGCATTGGTAACGGCGACAATAAAGTTGTTGTAGCAGATGGTGATGATGAAGAAAAAGCTGAAACTGAAACTTCAACTGGTAACACTATGGGCTCTGAAGACGAAAACATGGATAAGATATCTGAAGGCGAAGAAACTGAAGAAGAACCAGTTGATCTAGAAGAAATCATCAAATCATTATCAGAAGATCAGTATACTGCTGGTGTAGATGATAACGAAGCAGGTGATTCAGTAGAAAAACCGGAATCTCCAGTTGCAGAAGTAAAATTGAAAGAAGCATATGCTACTATCAAATTTATGAAAGATAAACTTCAAGAAGTTAATCTATTGAACGCAAAATTATTATTTACAAACAAATTGTTTAGAAGTAATGGTCTTGATGAAGGTCAGAAACTAAGAGTGATCGAAACTTTTGATAGAGCGGGATCAGTTAGAGAAGTAAAATTAGTTTACTCTACATTAGCTGAATCGCTTAAATATGATGCAAAAGCGACGAAACAAGTTAAAAAAATTACTGAGGGTTTAGCATCAAAACCATCAAAATCAACTAAACCTGCAGCTAAATCTACAATTATCAATGAAGGTAATGTAATGGCTGATAGGTTTAAAAAACTAGCTGGATTGATAAAATAATATCAACGGCTTAAAATTTTAAGAGATAAAATTATGAATGTAAACGGCTTAATACAAGATGCGGGTAATACTTACTCTAAGCAACTTGATAAGACTCGTGCGTTAGTAGGGAAGTGGGACAAGACTGGATTATTAGAAGGTATTGATCACGACTACGACAAGCACGGAATGGCGGTATTATTAGAAAACCAAGCTCGTCAATTAATTGATGAAGCTTCAACTGGTGGCAGAGGCGCAGGTGCTTCTGGTTACGAAGAATGGTCGGGCGTTGCTCTACCGTTGGTTAGAAGAATATTCGCTGAAATCGCTGCAAAGGATTTTGTAAGCGTACAACCAATGAACTTACCATC
>JGI24006J15134_10000815_pt1 | contig 18410 bp, 12 predicted proteins | sample LinPmetageLP53_FD_15134 | JGI IMG/M metagenome (IMG submission 15134)
ACTAAACTTAAGTTTGAAAAAGGTAAGTCAGGTTATGAAATAGAAAAAATGAGAGTTGAATCTCAAATAAAGCGTGAGCTAATGGATCTAGAGTTTAATTATAATATGCAACTGGGTGAGCAAAAGATTATAAAAGAAAAACAAAGAGAACAAGAAATAGAAAACAGAAAAGATAAGCGAACTAAAATAGTTGGCACACAACAAAGCGCTATGATAGATCAAAAGAAAAATGATCTAACACCTATAGACTTTGAAGATGAGCAGGGAGCAACTGCTTTGAATATTTAATTATTTATATTATATTATATTATGGCAACAAAAATAGAAAACGAGGAGGCTAGTAAAGGCTCTTTAAAAATAGAAAAAAAGAAACCTGGTAGACCTAGAAAAATGATAGAAAAACCAGAAGTAACTAAAGTAGAGTTAAATAAAAAGGAAGAAGATGCCGTTTCAAAGCAAAGCACAACAGTCGTGGATGAAAATAAACAAACCACATCTTTGGAAAAAGTGGAGGAGAGAACACCCGAGCCAAAACTTGAAAAACCTACCGAAGAGAAAAAACAAGAAATAATTATAGAAGCTGTACAAGAAGAAGCTAAAGATTTAAAAAAAGAAGCTGCAGAAGCTATTAGAGACGAAAAAGTTTCAGGAATAACACTACCTGAAAACGTTGAAAAGTTGGTAAACTTTATGAAAGATACTGGCGGATCTGTTGAAGATTACGTAACTTTAAATAAAGACTATACTAAATACGATGATAAATTACTTGTAAAAGAGTATTATAAAAAGACTAGACCACATCTAAATGAAGATGAAGTTAGTTTTCTAATGGAAGATAACTTTACTTTTGATGAAGAAGTGGACGAAGAAAGATTTGTGCGTAAGCAAAAGCTAGCGTACAAAGAAGAAGTTGCGAAAGCCAAGGACTTTTTGGAGCAAATGAAGAGTACATATTATGATGAAATCAAGTTGAGGCCATCTGTTACCAATGAGCAGAAAAAAGCTATGGAATTTTTCCAACGATACAACAATGAACAACAACAATTAACACAAGCTAGGAGTGAGTTTGTAAATAAAACTGAATCATTTTTCAATACTGAATTTGAAGGTTTCAATTTTGAAGTAGGAGATAAAAGATTCAAATATAAAATATCAAACCCTTCCGCAATGGCAGAAGCTCAAAATGATGTTTCCAAAATTATTAGTAAGTATACTGATAAAACTGGCAACATTGTAGATATGAACGGATACCATAAAGCATTATATGCTGCTAGAAACGTTGATAGATTAGCTGAACATTTTTATGAGCAAGGTAAAGCCGATGCAACTAGAAATATTGTAGCAACATCTAAAAACATTAATAGTGATCCAAAACCCGTAGACACAGGGGAAACCTTGCCAAACGGTTGGAAGGTCAGAGCTATAAGTGGAGTTGATAGTTCTAAGTTGAAAATTAAAAAGAAAAAATAACATACAAAAAAAATAAAACATGAGTTTTACAACAGGAGGTTCGTTCCCTGCAAGTATTGTACCAATGCCAAATCAAGTAACTGTCCAAGACAATTACATAGATTTCAATGACAATAACTTTAATCAGTGGGCGCAACAATATTTACCTGAGCTTTATGAGCAAGAGGTAGAGAGATACGGAAACAGAACATTATCTGGTTTCTTAAGAATGGTTGGCGCTGAAATGCCAATGACATCGGATCAAGTAGTTTGGTCTGAACAAAATAGATTACACATCGCTTATGATAGTGCCGCTGTAGCAGCTAACGCTGGTTCAGGTATTACTATAACGATTACACCAGGCGCTGCTAACCCAGCTACTTCTGCAATTAGAGATGGTAACACTATATTAATAACTGACAACGCAACAGGTTTATTATCTGCAAAAGCTTTAGTAACTGACAGAACTTCTGGTGGTACTACTAACGGTTACACAATTGATTGTGTATTGTATGAATCAACTTCTGCTGCTTTACCAGCTGGTATTACAGGTGGAACATGTAGCTTATTTGTATATGGTTCTGAATTTCCAAAAGGAAGTAACGGAATGCAAGGTGCAATTGAGCCAGGTGTTACAACTTTTACTAATTCACCAATTATCCTTAAAGATAACTATGAATTAAGTGGTTCTGATGCTGCTCAAATTGGTTGGATCGAAGTTGCTACTGAAGATGGTACTTCTGGATACTTATGGTATCTAAAAGCTGAGTCTGAAACTAGACTAAGATTTGAAGACTATTTAGAAATGGCAATGGTTGAAGGTGAACTTCAAGCTAACACTGTAGCTTTTGGTGGAAACTTTGGACCAGGTGGTGCTGCTCAAAACATCAAAGGAACTGAAGGTTTATTTGCTGCTATCGAATCAAGAGGTAATGTATACTCTGGTTTTGCTGGTGCTGCTGCTCCTGGTTCAGGTGCATTAGGAGATTTCGATGAGATCTTAAAGCAACTAGATAAGCAAGGTGCAATTGAAGAAAATATGTTATTCTTATCAAGACAAACTGCTCTTGATTTTGATGATATGTTAGCTGCTACAAACGGTAGTTACGCTTCAAACAACGCTGCTTCTTACGGTTTATTTGATAACGAAGCTGAAATGGCACTTAACTTTGGTTTTTCAGGTTTTAGAAGAGGTTCTTATGACTTCTATAAGACTGATTGGAAATACTTAAACGATGCTACTACAAGAGGTATGTCTAGCGCTATTGATGGTGTTATGATACCAGCTGGTACATCTACAGTATACGATCAAATGTTAGGATCAAATATCAGACGTCCTTTCTTACACGTAAGATTTAGAGCTTCTGAGACTGAAGACAGACGATTCAAAGCTTGGATCACTGGTTCAGTTGGTGGTGCTTACACTACTGATCTTGATACTTTGAGAGTTAATTTCTTATCTGAAAGATGTTTAGTTACACAAGCTGCTAATAACTTCGTGTTATTCAAAGGAGCTTAATTAATTATTAACATTTAAAATATAGAAATTATGGGTTTATTAAAAATCACACAAGATCAAGTTATAATGGCCGAAGGCATATTACAACTTACAGCAACAGTATCAAGCAACACGCTTACAATTGATGTTATTTACGCCTTAGACATGGGATCAAGCAAATTAGCGAAAGCTAATATTGTTTATACCAAAGGTGGTTCTAACTCTTTCACTATGACTGAGGCAGAATACTTAGGGGAATTTGCAAGTGCATTTGGTCTTGCAATGGGAACAAGTGGACCAGCATTAGTTGGACCAATTGTTGAACAAAAAGTCACAGCTACTGGAGTACTAGTAGGAACAATTACACCTGTAGTTACATTAAAGCTTTCAGGAGCTTTAAGTTAATCAAGGTTATACTTAAGATCCCGCTTCGGCGGGGTCTTTTTTAATTATTATATTATATTATATTATGGAAGAAACAAAAGCAAAAAAGGCTCAAGTCAAAAAGGCTGCGCCTGTAGAAAAAAAGCCAGTAGATAACTGGGAATATAAAGATAGAAATTACTATCTTATAGGTAACAAAAAACCTTTAACATATACTTTACCTAGTAGGCATTCTAAAAGATACCCACTAGTTTGGTTTGATAAAGATTTAGGTTATGAAAGAGAATTAAGATATGCAACTAATCAAAAAAGCATTTTTGTAGATCAACAAGAAGGCCAAGTAACAATGAAGCATATTATATTTGATTCTGGACATATATTTGTTCCTAAAGAAAAAAGAAATTTACAAGAATTTTTAGAAAAGCACCCACATCATGGTGTTATATTTAAAATGTTTGATCCAATAGTAGAAGCTGAAGATCAGTTTGACTATTTAGAAATTGAAATAGAGGCTATGAATATGGCTTATGAAATGGATATAGATCATGCTGAAGCTATACTAAGAGTAGAAGTAGGATCAAGCGTTAGTAAGTTATCTTCTAAAGAATTAAGAAGAGATTTACTATTATTCGCTAGAAAAAATCCTCAATTGTTTATTGATCTTGCAGAAGATGAAAATGTACAATTAAGAAACTTTGCTATTAGAGCTGTTGAAGAAAAAATAATAAACTTAAGCGGTGATAATAGATCTTTTTTATGGGCTAGTAATAATAGAAAACTCATGAACGTTCCTTTTGATGAAAACCCTTATTCAGCTATAGCCTCTTGGTTTAAGACTGATGAAGGATTAGAAGTTTATCTATCAATAGAGAAAAAATTCAAATAACAAGTGATTATAATTAAAGGTGGTTTAATCGCCACCTTTTTTTTAAATATATAAATATGGCAATTAACGTTAACACTGTATATACAACTGTATTAAGTATTCTTAATAAAGAGCAAAGAGGTTATTTAACTCCTGATGAGTTTAACAAAGTAGGTACACAAGTACAATTAGAGATATTTGAAAGTTACTTTGAAAACTTAACACAACAGTTAAGAAACCCTCAAAACAATACTGAGTATGCTAATCGTGTTAAGTTGCTAAGAGAAAAAATAGCTACATTTGAAACATCAGCAGTCGCTACTGTAACTTTATCAGGTATATTTGGCCAAGCGACTTTACCAGCAGATCTACATAGATTTGGTATGTTAGAATACACTAATAGTTCTAAATTACCAGTTGAAGTAGAGAAATTACCACGCCACATGTTTTTACAAGCAAGGCGTTCTCAATTAACATCCCCATCACAAGATTATCCTATATGTTATATAGAGGGAAATAAATTAAACATATTACCAGGTATAGCCACAGTGGCAGCTAATGCCGGCAATGGCACAGGTGCTCAAAGCTATATGGTAGAATATGTTAAAAAACCTACATCTCCAATATGGGCTTTTACAATTAATAGCGTAGGTGGTTATGTTTATAATTCAGTTGGATCTGTAGATTTTGAAATATCAGATGTAGATCAAACAGAACTTATTACAAAAATACTAATGTATACTGGAGTTATAATAAGAGATCCAGAATTAATGCAAGCCGCAGCTGGAGCATCTGCTGCACAAGATCAACTAGAACAAAGCTAATAAGATATGACTAAAACAGCAGCTACAATACCTATAACAGAAAACGATCAACAATACTACGCTGGGCAATATGGTCCATTAGGAAATACTACTGGTGGCACTAAAGATGTATGGGAGTTTCCAGATTTAAACACAACACTTATAAGTAATTTTGACACTATTGGTGGTACTCAAGTAAGAGATACTGGTAACTTTGCTGTTCATGCTTTAGCTACAGCTACTACCTCACCTAGTAATGCTAATTTAATTACATCTAGTAATGTTATTGTAACTGACACTACTAGCAATACTATAAAAATAAGCCCAGCTATTGCTAATGGTGCTTTTATTTTTTTACAATTAACTGATATAGCTAGAGGAGATAACTGGGGTAGTTACAGAAATTTAACATTAAATGATGTTATTAGTAATTTTTTACTTGCATATACTGGAGAAGGTCAAATACTAACTACAGTAAGTAGAACACAGGTATTATTTCATGCTAGAAGAGCTATGCAAGAATTATCTTACGATACATTAAAAGCTTTTAAAGCTCAAGAATTAACAGTTCCAACAGGTCTTTCTGTTCCTATACCAGTTGATTATGTAAACTACGTAAATGTATGTTATGCTGATTCTAATGGTATATTACATCCTATATACCCACTTGATGGACTTAGTGGAAACCCAACCGAACTACCTATTCAAGATGGCGCAACTGGCATACCTACTCAAAGTTCTTATGATACCAACTTAGAAGCATCTCAATCAGTAATAGAAGATAGATGGAATAAAGCAAATCAAAATGATATTAATGGTGATTATGATATTTTTGCTCAAAATGGAGTTTATGATTACACTTGGTGGAAACAAGCGTATGGACAGAGATACGGGTTAGATCCTCAATACTCTCAAAGTAACGGTTACTTTAGCATCAACGAAAGAACAGGTACTTTTAGTTTTAGCAGTAATTTAGTTAGTAGAGTTATAGAATTAAAATACATTTCTGATGGTTTAGCTTATGATCTTAACTCTCTAGTACCTAAGTTTGTAGAAGATGCTTTATATTCAAAGATAATGTACAACATATGCGCGCCTAGAAGAGACGTAGATGGTGGAACAAAACAATTTTATAAAAGAGACTCATACGTTAAAACAAGAAACGCAAAAATAAGATTATCAAATTTAAAGCTTGAAGAAATAACTCAAGTTTTTAGAGGTCAATCTAAATGGATTAAACATTAAATTAAATGCAACGTAAATTTAACCACACATTTACTAAGTCTAAAATGAATAAAGACTTAGACGCTAGATTATTAGGGGCTGATGAATATAGAGACGGTCAAAACGTTGCTGTATCCAGATCAGAGTCTGATGACGTGGGTGCGTTAGAAAATATTTTAGGTAATTTACTTTTCAATCAATTAACTTCTGACACTTCAGGGGCTACTAATACTAATTATTTACTACAATTTATAGGTTGGTTTATAAACGAAAACACTAACAAAGTGTATATATTTGCAACTGACTTTCAAGATAGTTCATCAGATCAAATATCTTTATTTGCTTCACCAAATAGCTCACACAAAATAATTGTAGCAGATTTAACATCTAACACTATAAATACTATCGTTTCTGGTAGGTTTTTAAATTTTTCATATAATAGTCCTATTTTAGATACAGCTATGATAGAGAGCCAGTTGTTTTGGACAGACAACAGAAATCAACCTAGAAATATAAACGTTGAAACAGCAGAGTCAGATCCTGGTTATTATACTAATGAAGATCATATATCGCTAGCTAAATATTACCCTCATAAGCCAATACAACTTTCTGAAGAGTATTCACAAATAGCTATGTTTACTACTACTAGTGCACAAAGAGTTGAAGGTTACATTACATTTGATTCTATATATCCTTATTTTTTGTTTGACAAAAATGCTATGAGTGCTACTATGATAACTGCGCTTGAAGATAATATTGGCTTGCAAGGTTATGTTAAAGGTAACGATAATAACAATTGGGAGTTTAAAGTGGCGTATGTTCAAACATTAAGTGGTTATCCAAACGATCCATTCACAGGTGGCAATGCTTTAGCTGTATTTATTGATAGAGACATAAGTGCTCAAGTAACTACACAATCAGATCCTGATGGAGCCACATTTAACTATACGGTTTATTTTGTCGATCAAACATCAAAAGATGTATCATCTCCTTGGTTAAGAGAAGATCAAGTTAAACTTAAACTTAATAATGTTAGCGCTAGCTCAAGTGGCTATGTTTATACAGCCGGTGCTTCAGGTGCTTACGACTATGCACAAGCATTATATAAGTTTGGTACAAGATCACCTTATAACTATTTAGAAAAAGTAACAGGTGGTGGTGATTGGGAACCATTCCAAATAGCAAACCATTTTCCTAAAAACACTAGTACAGCTGCTATAGGTTTTCCTAGAATAACACATCCCGGTTTAAACCCTAATAAGTACTATGTAATAACAGATGTTTTAGACCCTGCGGCGGCTGAGAAAAGTTTTGTAGTTAGCGAGCTTAGCGGATTTGTTGGAGGTACTTTGACACCTATAAATTCTAATTTATTATTTTCAGCAGGAGACGTTGTTACAGTTCATTGGCCTAACAAATATTATAACTACAACTTTCCAGGAGATCAAAAATTTTTAGAAGATAAGTTTGTAAGATTTTCATATAGGTTTAGGTATGACGATGGGCAATATTCTGTTATAGCTCCTTTTACTCAAGAAGTTTTTATTCCAAAACAAAAAGGATATTTTTTAAAAGATATTAATAAGCAAAAAAGCACTGGAACAGATGATAATAATTATGTTCCACAAGAAAATACTGCAGGTCAAAACACTATAGTAGATTTTATGGAAAATGAAATTACTGAAATTAAACTAAGAATACCTTGTGAATATAACATAAACACTTTAGCTAGTAATTTAAAAGTAAAAGAAATAGACATACTGTATAAAGAGTCTATGGGCTTAAGTATTAAAATTGCTGAAACAATAGATATAAATGATACATCTATAACTTCTAACTCAACTAATTTTTTAGAATATATATATCAGTCTAAGCAGCCTATTAAAACTCTTAGATCTTCTGAAACCACTAGAGTATACGACAACGTGCCTGTCAGAGCTAAATCATTGACATCGTCAGGTAATAGAGTTTTATTAGCTAACTTCTTTGATAGACATACTTCACCTGAGAGTTTAGCTTATTATGTTTCAGCTGGTAGAAAACTAACACTAGGCAGTACTTCACAAAATCAGTCAAATGCGATAAGCAGTAATTTACCTGGGAAGTTTAGTAATATAGCATACCCTAATCATAGTTTAAAGCAAAACAGAACATATCAAGTAGGTTTAATACTACAAGATAGATATGGTAGATCATCTGATGTTATATTGTCAAGTTTTTCTGATACTAATTTTACTTTAGCAACAGGTACATTTGCTGATGATCCACAAACATTTTTTGGATCAACACTGTTTCATGGTTATTTACCTTCTGTAATGACGCCTTTAACAGCTAGTCCAGCTAGTAAAAATGTAGTTAATTCTGGTATTGTTAACTGGCCAGGTGATTCATTAAAAGTTTTATTTACAGAACAAATACCTAGAACTATAAACTACGCAAGTGGTTATCCAGGTTTATATGAAGATCCTTTAGCAACAACTACTATAGTTACTTCTAACACTACTAATGAGTTTATTGAAATAGCAACTGGTGGCGCTAGAGACTCAATACAACCAGGAGACATTGTAAGATGGACTGCTTCAGGCATTGTTTACGAAGTAGTAGTACAATGGGCTATTGCACCATATCCTTCTAGTACTAATAATAGATACGGTATAGTAACTCAAAATGGAGAAGATCCAGCTGTATATCCAGCTGTTTCACAGTCTGTAGATTTTATCACCGCTGGCAACGCTACAGGGTGGTACAGTTATAAAGTTGTAGTAAAACAATTAGAACAAGATTATTTTAATGTTTATTTACCTAGTTTACTAAATGGAACACCAGTTATTAAGCCGTTCAATTTAACATGTAGTTTTGTTAGTGGTAGTAAAATAGTTACTGTAGATCCTATAGGAACTATTGAATACTTAACTTTTCCACTTTTAGAAGGTATGAAAATTGTTACGCCTGGTGGTAAAACTTACTATATAAATAATATTTTAAATTTCACTCAGTTTGAATTAACTTCAGCAGCTACAGCTACAGAAGCAGCTGCAGATTCTGTATTTAGTACAGAGTCTAGCGCTGGCGTTTTAAACGTTACTACTTTATTAACTGATAACGCTAATAAGGTTCCACCTGCTTTAATGGAGACAACTCCTGTACAACAGCAATATTCTACTAGTGATGTAAGATTAATACCTAGAGTGGGTAAATTAGACAGTTCTTTTGTCGTGAGTAGACCTTATTTTATCTCTTCTGATACTGCTTCAGGTCCTGTGTTTCCAGGATTACAAACAATGAAAGTACAATCTATAGGTAATTTTGATAACTTATTTAAAAGAGGTAGCTACAATGGTTTATACAATGCAGACACAGATCCACCTACAGCAATAATACAAAATTCTTTTAACATAGGTTCAGATTCTCAAACTGCAAAACCTTCTTCTCAAGCAGAGTTTTTACCTGCAATATATGAAACTAATCCTACAATAAGTAATATAGAGATATATTATGAAACAAGCACATCTGGAACTGTAAAAGAATTAAACACTTTAATAAGAGATAATTTAACTGTACCAACACAGTTTGTAACATATCCATCAAGTGGCGGTGGTACTGGTACGTCTCCTTTAGGTGTTGTAAGTTTTAACGAATCTTTACAATATTCTGCCGGTGCTACTATAGTTAAGTTTCAATTAGTAGATCAAAATGGTGTTTTAGTAACTTACGCAAATGCTATAGACTTTGCTGTTAGCACAGCTATTTATCAAAATGGAACTTCAATAAGTCAATCTCCATTTACTGTAACACAATCCGCGGTTTCAAGTGAGCAAGCTGATAGTGTTTATTTATTAAAGCCAACAGCTACAAATCCAATGTATAGCTCAGGTGATGCTAATTTAGATAATGTTAATTTTAATATTAACTTTAACTTTTTACAATTTGGAATACTACCCGTACCGTACAGCATTAACGTATCTACTTTTGTAAATAATATAGCTCCAGTATTTAATACTTCTAGAGTAAATGCAGCCAGTACTGTTTATTATGCAACACAAAAATTAGGAACTGGTGCGCCAGTAGCTCCAGGTCCTACTAATTGGGGCAATGCTGATAATAGCAACAGCACAAAAACTAAAGCAACAAATGGTGGTAATACTAGTAATTTTGGCGCTGGAACAGGCGTTGCTTGGGATTTATTTGTTAAAAGTTCAACCATGTTTGGAGAAAGTAACTTTATACCAGCAAGTGCAATAGAGGGATTAGGATTAAGCTTAATAGTTAATGGTGATTTTTGTAATTTAAGAGTTGGTGCTTACAGCGAAGAGTATGTAACAGGAAATATAAATGTAGAAATAAGAGCTACAGACCAGAGCGGTAATGGACTAACAACAGTAATATCTCAGTTTCTTTTAAGATTGAAAGAAGGTTAATATAGTAAATTAGTTAATAAAATAAGTGATTATATAATATGGCAAACAAACTACCGTTAATAGAAGTAGATTACTATAATTCTATTTGGAATAAAAGAATTTTAACGCCTCAACCAGTGAAGCAGACAGGAACATCAGATGCAGTACCAGGCGGTGCTGGATCAGCTGCTAATCTAGGTACGTGGCCTATTAATAATGTATTTGCACCACCTCTTACATTTAATCCTGGTTTTATTATTAATGCATCTGATGCTGTTGATGCTGATCAGTCTATAACTCCACAGAACTTCTATATTGAAGAAATGTTCATTAGAGGCGGCTTTAACAATAACTCTATGTCTTATGGTGTAAGGGCTTACTTAGATGAAGACGAGCCGTTACAACAGCATAGATTTAACACTATAATATATTCAGGTGTATTCAACTCTAGAACAGGTACAAACAGAACTAATGAGTTTCCTGTAGGAACTAACTTAACAAGATCTGCAAATCCTCAATATGGTTCTATACAGAAAATATTTGCTGATGAAAATGATATAGTTGTTTTACAAGAAAATAAATGTAGCAGAGCTTTAATAGACAAAAATGCTATATACAATGCTGAGGGTGGTGGTAGTGTTACTAGTCAAAGGCAAGTGCTAGGTGAAATAGTTCCTTATGCTGGTGAGTACGGCATAAGTAATAATCCAGAATCTTTTGCAGTATATGCTTTTAGAAAGTATTTTGTTGATAGAAATAGAAACGCAGTGTTAAGGTTGTCTGGAAACGGTATAACTGAAATATCTGAATATGGTATGAGAGACTTTTTTAGAGATAATCTAGCCACAATGAACGACAATTATACAAATGAATATACTCAAGATCTAAACGTGGAGCGCATTCTTACAAGCCAAAATAATCCTGTAAGTTTTTTCTCAGTATTAGCAACTCCTACCTTAAATAAGTCTAGTGTAATACCAGGGTCTAAAATATTTTGGTCTGGTGATTCTGGTGCTACTTATACAGATACTACAGCTACCGCAATGGGAGTTGGTAGTATAGATAGCGGGGCTGCTTTGTATTTATTTACTGATAAAGTGCTAGATAGTTCATTAATGGATGTATTTACTAGTGGTAGATTAAAATTAATAGCTCCATATAGAAGTAGAGCTTATGGTGGTTGGGATGCTTATAATAAACAATATGTTGTTTCTTTGCAGTATAACAACGCAAGAACAGGTGATCCAACAGGAACATCAAGCTCGCTACCTAATCGTGATACTACATTTTATACTTTAGGTTTTGATGACTCTGTTAATGGTTGGCCAAGTTTTTATAGCTACATGCCAGCAGCTATAGGTAGTTTAAAGAGTAATATGCTAACTCTTAACAATCAACCATATGCACCAGGTGTTTATACAGGTAGTGTTACTCAGTTGACAGGTTTATATACACATTACGAAATTAGTTCTTCACATGGAAGTTTTTACAGCACAAGCAATCCTTCTACAGTTTCAATAGTAGCAAACTCTCAACCTTCATTGCAGAAAAACTTTTTAACAATAGACTACGAAGGTGATAGTGGTTGGAAAGCTAGTGTAATAACTTCTGATCAAACAGGTAAAAATATAAACAGAACAACTGGTGGAGCTTTGTCGGGTGGTTTTAGTTTTAGTGACGATAATGCCAACATTGTAAACAGTTACGTAGAAGGAGCATATGACAGCTTAGGTAACGTAGGTACTGCAGCTAACCCAATAAACACACCTTTGTTGAGAGCTGGTTTTGATAGAAAAGAAAATAGATACGTAGCAAACTTTATTAATAATTCAACACAAGCACCAGGAGAAATAATATTTGGAAAATCTATGAGTGGTTTAAAAGGTTATTATTTAGATATAACTTTTTCAACTGATACTAACACAGATCCAGGTGGCATGAAGGAATTATATTCAATAGGAGTAAATTATAACGTATCGTCAAGATAATTAAATTAAATGAAAATAAGAAAACTAACAAAGTCTGATTATAAGACTTTAGAAAAATGGTGGAAAGGTTTTAATTGGGAATCAGCACCAAGAAAAGATATATTACCAGAAAATGGCACAGGCGGATTAATGATAGAAAAAGAAAATAAAGGTGTAGCTGCTGTTTTTATATATAATACTAATTCTAGTCTATCTTGGATAACTTGGCTTGTTTCAGACCCTAACTACAAGCAAAGAGATAAAGCGCTACTTATTGAAACTCTTATAAAAGGTGCAGAACAAGTTAGTGAAAATATGGGTAAAAAAGGTATGTTTGCTTTTGGAAAAACTAATTCAATAGTTAACATACATAAAAAATTAGGTTGGTTTGTGGATGAAAACAAACCAGGAAAAGAAATGATAAAATTAATATAAACATTATGGGAGAAGCAGCAGGTGCTATTACTGGAGCGGTTACAGCAGTAGCAGGAATAACAACAGGCGCAATAGCAGCAAATAAAGCTAAAAAAGAAGCGCAAAGACAAGATGACATAGCGGCTGAACAACAAGCAGCGTTATCAGCTTTAGAGGCTGATAGACCAGTTATGACAAACCCGTATGAAAATATGACAAATCAATTTGAAAATTTAAGTAATCCTTATGCTAATTTAACTGTTGCTACTGAAGCTTTTAAAATGCAAGCAGAGCAAGCTGATCAAGCTCTTGCTAACAGTTTAGATGTTATGATGGAAACTGGACAAGCTGCCGGTGGTGCAACAGCGCTTGCTCAAGCTGCTCTTCAAAGTAAGAGAGGTATAGCTGCTAGTATCAACGCACAAGAAGCTAACAACAATAAGATGAGGGCAGAAGGCCAAGCTAGTGTTGAAAAAGCAAAAGCTCAAGGAGCTCAAAGATTACAAGAAATGATGGGGGAAGCAGATATGACAGTTCAAAAAGATGCTATAGCTTTTCAAGAATCTAAAATGGATAGAGCTGCTACTTTAGCAGACAACGCCATGCAAAACGCCGCTGATGCAAGAGGTGCTAGAATAGCTGCAATATCTGGAATAGGTCAATCAATAGTTTCAGCAGGTGGAAGTATAGCAGAAGCCACGCTTGAAGGATAAAAAATAAAAACAATGAGTTATAGTAATCCACAAAGAGTAATAAACAGAGAATTTGGTGCAGCAGTAAAAGGCGCTGGTGACATACAGAGATCATTAGAAAACACCTCTGCTAATATAATGAATATTGTTAAAAAGCAGAAAAAAGAAACTAAAGAAATTGAAGAGAATAATATCGTTAAGGAATCTCAGTTAAGAGACAAGGTAAATGAATTTACAAAACCAGGCGCTGGTAATATGGATAATAGTATTGTTGGGATTTTGGGACGAGAAAATAGAAGCTTACGTTAACAATATGAACATGGCCGCTAACGGAGAGATAACAAATAGAGAAGCTATGATCCGTAACAAGCAAATAGAAAGTTTAATACCTCAATTTAAGAGTGGAGCTGGAATAATTGCCACTAATCTTTCTGGCTTAGAGGATGCTGTTGAAAACGGTACTCTATCTAGCACTGGATCTGTATCTTCTAAAATAGTATTAGATAGAATAAAAAATAATGGTGATGTTCAAATAGTAGAACAAAATGGAACTATATATTACTGGGCTCCAGACAGAGACGAAAATGGAGATATTGTAGGAGAGTTTGATCCAAAGTCTTCAAACTTTATTAACGGTACTGTAATGGCTGCTAATCCAGAAAAACAGTTGTTTAATAATAAAGCAGATATAAGTGGTATAATAAGTCAAGGTTATACTAAGTTTAGTCAAGAAGAAACTGGTTTTAGTGAATATTATAAAGATATAGCTGTTAAAAATGGTGACATTGACCCAAGAGATCCAACTGGTAAAACAAAAATATCAGGCATGGAAGATGGTTACGAGCAATTAATTAGAGTACCAAGTTCAGATCCTGATGCTAAAAATAAATTTGTAAATGAAGTTGAATCTAGCGCTTATCTTAATAATGTAATAGGTAATCAAGATAAAATGTTAAGTGTTTGGCAAGATGAAATACCTGATGGTGAAGCAGATGAAAATGGTCAATATCCACCTAACTCACTTGGTTTCTATGCTAGTGGAGGTGATCCTACTTTAGACATCAATTTAGAAGAAATGGGATACGTTGGCCCAGACGCAATGGAAGAATGGCAAAATTCTGTATATGGTGAATATCCAAGTAATGCTACTCCAGAACAACAGTCATTAATAGATCAAAATCAAAAAGCAGTATCTAAAAGATATATGGCAGCTCAAATGTGGGATCAAAACGCAATAACAGTTCCAAAAACTCTTAAAGGTAAAAGAAAAATTGAAGAAAAAGTAAATAAAGGTGGTGGTTCTGGAACAAAAGATGATACTAAAACCATGTGGCAATTAACTAAAAACAATAGAGAAGATAGAACTGAATTTGAAGTTACATCTAAAAAAAGAGATGATTTACAAAATAAGTTTCAATTTCTACCAGAAACAATAGATGAAGAAACAATAGAAAAAGTTGAAGCTGATATGGGCTTTAAGCCAGGTGATTTTTCTGATCAAAAAGGTGCGAGCAAAGCAGAATTTGAAAAGTTCTTAATGGAGCAAATCGGTGTAGATGAAAAGTTTAAGTTAATTGAAGATAGCAAAATAAGAGAAGATGTTAAAAAAGCTAAGCCAGGGTCTACTATAATTATTGCTGGCAAGAGTTACAAAGTAACAAATAAAAATGGTAAAAATCAATTAGTTCCAGTAAAATAATAAAATATGGGTTGGGAAGATTTAATAGTAGGTTCTGATACAGAGACAAACCAAAATGCAAATAGTAATTCAAGTAGTGACTCTTGGCAAGATTTAATTGTTCAAGAAGAGGAAGAAGAAGTACTTTTACCAGACGAACAAAGCGCTATTGAAGATGAAGTTGTTGATAAAACTATTGAAATAGAAGAACCTGAAGATGAAACTATTATACCTGTTAAAGTTGCTGATTTCATAACTAACGAACTAAGAGATGGTAAAGTGCTTTACACTTGGAATGGTGAAAAAACTGTAGATGAGTTATTAGCAAAAGAAGACAACTACAGAGATTTATCTAGCGACGATAGAGTTAAAGAATTAGAACAAGCTAAAAAAGAACATGGTATAGCTAGTCAAAAATCTCATGAAAAAGACGCTTCTGATAGAGCTGTTCAAAAAGAAAAAGATAAAAAAGATTTAAATAGAGATGACTTTGAATTAGAAGAAACTGACTTTGTAAAAGTAATGAATCAAAAGTATGCAGATAGAGGTATTACTTTTGAAGAAGCAAACGTAGGTAATGGGGTTAGTGTACTAAAAATTGATCCTGAAACTGGTAAAGAAATTAGAAAAGATTTTGATCTTGGTGGATTTGATTTTCATATAGGTGATTTTGGTAGACAAGATAAAGATGCTGACTTTGATAAACTAAAAACTTATGTTGATAGTATATCTGGCAAGCCAGCTGAAGAGCTAACTGAAGTTGATAAATTAATGAAAGGTAGACAACCTGAAATGCAGTCTACAGAAACACTAGAAGAACAGCAAGAGCAGTACATGAATTCTGTTAGTCGTATTGAACAATCAGACTTAACTCCAGAACAAAAATGGGCTAAAATTAGCAATTTAGCAAAACCTAGATATAGTAATATAGATTTTGATAAAGAATCAGAAAAGTACAAGTTTAAACCTACTGAAGAATTTCAAGCAAAGATTAATGATAGTTTTAAAGATATTATAGGTGGAGCGGGTTTTGCTGGTTCAAGCAAGTACGAAAGTGAAGCTCAGTTAATCGAAGATATAAAAAAGAGAAGAGAAGAGGTAATAGCTAACGATCCTATATTAAATAGGCAAGCTAAAAATATTCAATTAAAGTTAGAGCCAGATTTTAAAAAAATGGCAGAAGAAATATCTTCTAAGTATGATATGTCTAACGCGGAAGATGTCGAAGCTGCTAATAAAGAGTTTGAAAAAGCTAGAAGAGATCTTTTCAATAAAAATTTAAGAGAAAACAAAGTGTATAGACACATTGTTACTGACATTGACAATGCTATAGATGTTGCTGCTAACACAGCTAATATAAAATATAAAAGAGCTAACACTGGTAGTACGTTTGATGATCTTGTATTTGCAGGAGGAGATTTATTAAGACTAAAAGGAGCTGATACTTTAGCAGGCGGTTTAGAAGCTTTAACAACTGGTTTTAAAGCTCAAACAGGTAAAGCATGGAATGCCACGCAAATAGCTATGCAACAATTTGATGTTGAAACTGCTCAAAGTAATATTGATGAAACTGCTTTACTTAGTGACAAACAAAAAATAGTTGTTAACGCAGATGGATCTATTAATCAAGACAAATCAAAAGAACAGTTTGGTACTAATGGTTTTCAAGCTACTTTAACGCAGGCACCCGCAACTCCCAGATCAGGTAGATATAATTTAGATGGAACTATAGATACTAAAAAAAGAGATGTTTACGGAGGAGAGATGAAAACCAAAGAAATGACTGTTGGTGAGTATAGAAAATACCAAGAAGATAGAAAAGAAAAATTTAAAAAAGACATAGACCAAGATATAAAAGAATTAGATGCTTATGAAAAAACTTTAGAACTAGTTCCGTCTGCTAATTTTGATGATGGTATAGGTATTCAAGATATAATGTTAACAGTGGCAAACGTTGTGCCTCAAGTGGGTATTGGTATTGGAGGTGCTTTACTTGCTCCAGCTACTGGTGGTGGATCTATTGTTGCATCTACTATGTTTATGGGTATGCAGGAATTTGGTAACAACTACTGGGATGCTGTAGAAACTGGGTTAACAGAAGAATTAGGTAGACCTCCTACAAAAGAAGAAATAGCACAAGCTTTATCTGAAGATAAATACTCTGATCAAGGTACTGCAGCCGGTTGGGCTGCTGTGTCTTCTATATTAGAAACAGGTACAGGTCTTAGAGGAGCTGCTTCTTTAGCTGGTAAAGGTGCTAAGATTAAAAAAGGTTTAAATAGTACTAAAAGAATTATAGAGCAAGTATCTAAAAAATCTGGTTATAAAGGAGCTAAAGACTTGTTTGTGAAACAAGGTAGGAACATGGTTACAGACATGTTTAAAGATGGTGCAGTTGCTTTTAAAGACGCTGCTAAAAGTGGTTTTAAAGAATATTTAACTGAAGCTAGCCAAGAATTATCAAGTCAAGCTTCTGTCTCACAAGCATTAGGTGGTACTGCAATGGATAGATTAGATTTTAAAGCTGCTAATGAAGCTGGTATCGGTGGAGGTATATTTGGTTTTATACTACCAAGTGCTGGAGCTATGCGTAGAGGTGGTGTTAAAGCTGTAAGACTAGCTACCAAGCAAGCTTCTATAGGTTTAAACTGGAAAGGTGCAGAGTCGTATAAGCAAGCAGATAAATTTTATCAACAAGCCGTACAAGCTACAGATAAAATGTTAAAAGACGGTGTTTTAACAAAAGAAGAACACCAGCAAGAGTTAGAAAGTATAGCTGATTCTAGGAATGCAGCTCTGAAAATTCCTAATGATTTTTCCGCTACAGGCAGACAAGAAGCTTTAGAGCTAATGCTTGAGAAAAAGAGATTAGAAAATAATATTAAAAACAATGATGATGTTTTTGTAGATTTTCAAAAAAATAATTTAGAAGAAATAAATACTAGATTAAAAGTAATAAACAATGTTGAAAGAGCTCATAATAGCGCTGTTAAAGCGACTAAAGGAGCTGACATGAAAGTAGATGTTATTAGGTCTAAA
>JGI24006J15134_10000821_pt1 | contig 18338 bp, 5 predicted proteins | sample LinPmetageLP53_FD_15134 | JGI IMG/M metagenome (IMG submission 15134)
TCTATTTTTTTGTATTCTTTCTAATATTTTAAATGTAACACCAATATTATTTATTTCAGTCTTTACTTTTTTACCATTTTTAGTGTGTGTTATACTCGTAGGTAAAAGATTTTTAAGAAAAGAAAATAGAGCAGTTTCCTCATCTTGACCTTTGTAATAACTCTCTATAAACTGATTTAATTTTTGTGGCATTATAACTTTTCTAGCACCAACACCTCTATGCTTCAACTCAAGAACTTTATATTGACTAACAACTTTCAAAAGCTCTTTAGCCGCGAGCTTTTTAGATTTATCAGTTAAAGTCTTATTTTTAAATACTTTGTCAAGACTCGCCATAACCTCATCACTTGTTGTTGCGTTTGTCTTAACGATATCTTTAGCAAGTTTAGGTAAATTAGATTCAAATATAACTTGCTGCTCAACTGGCATTGACTTAGAAAATCTAAAAGGAGCTTTGCCATCGTTTAAAGCTTGTGATATTAAGCTACTAGGATTGTTTTCTACCTCAACAACAGCTTGATTAACAAATAAAACAACGTGTTCCATAACCGCCGCTCTAATTCTAGAACTTGTATTGTCTTCTTTTTTATAAAGATTATCTGCAGATCCTTTTGTTTCTGTTACTCCAAACACCTCTAATATAGCTTCTTTACCAGGGTTTTTTATTTTTCTTTGTATTTTTAAATTAACAGGCCTTTTAGCTTTTGTTTTAACTTCTATTATATTACCTTGCTCATCTTTAATAATATCAGGAACTTCTAACTCTTCATAAAAAACATCTTTAGGTTCTTTTAATTTGTTTTTCTTTGTCGGTCTTTCAGTCATTAAAACGTTAGTGGTTCCAGTAGATTTATTTTCACTATTATAGCCTTGTGGAAAATTACCAAATATAAAGTTGTAATTAAACTCTATTTTTAACTGAGCGTTTTTAATATCTGTTTTTGTTAAATTGCCTGGTTTAGGTACAATACCAAAAAATTTAAACGTCATGTCAATTATTTCCTGAGGTATAACACCTCTAACGTCTTTATAACTGTTTAAAAGAGATATGTCAATTTTTCCTTGTTTAATTAACTCTACTATAGCTAAGTGAATTTGTTTTGCAGTAACAGGGTATTTTGTTTTGTCGTTAAAAGGAACAACCCAAGGGTATTCATATAGTTTTATATCTTCGCCTTTTGACTCTTCTTTCTTTTTAGGTGTAGAAGTGGGCTGTTTGTCACCTTTTTCTTCAGCAACTTTTATAGAGAAAAATCCAGGTATTTGTCTAGCGGCAGCAGGTATTCTTAATGGTATTAAACCAAATAAATGCGTAGTTAATTTCGCTTTCATTGGGTTCCAAGTGTTAACCATGAAAGGAACTCCATTTTCACTCTCAACTCCAATAGTTATATTGTTGATTAAGTCGTTTCTTAAAGTGTAATCTTTTTGTCCTTGATCGTTTGTTCTCACACCAGCGTCTTCAGTTAGTTTTAACTTTATATACTTTAGTGTATATAGTTGCCACTCTAAACCTACTTGATAACCTATTATAAGTTTATCTTCTTTTTCTAATTTATTCCAAAAATCAGCTTGTTCCTCAACGGGTAGCGATGTAAAACCGCTAACACCATGTATAGACTCTATCGCCTCGTTTAAAGCTCTGTCTGAGTTTGCGAATAACTCATCTTTATCTTGATCTGTTTTTGTAGGCAAAGATTTAGAAAACCTAAACACATCGAACATCTCGTTACCGTATTTTTCAAAAGCAGCTTCAGGATCTTTCTTCATTGCATTTCGCATACGAGTAATTTTAGCTTTTCTAGACTTTATTAAATTTTTAACATCTTTAACATGTTTTGATAAATTACCGGTTAACTTTATTTGTTTACCATCCATAGTTGCTAACCCCTTCATTTGCTTTGTAACTATACCTTTTTCAAATTGATAATTAAAGTTTTTTAGAAATCTTACAACATCAGGACTACCTCCAAACCTAACTCGAATTCCTAGAAGAGCAAAAACTCTAGAAATCATATCTCCTATTTTTATTGCAAAAGACTGTTCTAAAGTTATGTCGCCAGTTCTTAAAGCATCTAAAAACAATGTTATTACTTCTTCAGCTTGGATTTCTTCTGGACTTTCTAAGTACAAAGCAAGTCTATCTCCTATTTCAGACGCAACCCTTTTACCGCCTAACTTATCTAGCTCTACACGTAAAGCATTGGCAATTGCCTCTGCTGTCTCAGGATTTTCATCTAAAGATTTTGCTAATACTTTATGTAGCATTTCGTGAGCAACAGTGTTTATAGCGCCAGTCTTAGAGGCAACAGTAGTGTTTATAAATACATTACCACTACCAACACCTATAAAACCATCAGATTGAACATGCTCTTCCACAGAACTCTTTATTTGTGCTAAACTTGATTTTTCAATTTCCTTACCCTTATATATAACAGAAAAGTCGCCATTTTTTTCTTGAGCAACAACAATATCGTTCATATCATAACCAAGGTCTTCCATAACCTCGAGATAAGCTACTTCTCTTACAGCGTCTAAAGTGTCTAATTCTGTTATAACAACTTTGCCTTTACCATAAATTTTATCAGACATACGTTGAGCTTTCTTAATGTCTTTCTTTATTATTTCAGCAGCAACATCTTTTATTATTTCTCCTTTTTTACCTCTTAGCTCTGTTATTTTGTTTTTAGTTTCCTTTATTTGTTTAACGTTTACTTCAGGTTCATATCCTAATATTCTTAGTATGTCATTTAAACTATCTATCTGACCGTTTATATCCATCACGATTTTTCTATCACCTTCGCTAAGTTTGTTTAGTATTTCTATTTCTCTTTTTACTTGTCTGTCAGCTACTTCTTTATCATATTCAGTTCTATCAAAATTTGCAATATTTCCAGATTCTTTTAATGCTTTTTCAGCTTGCATAAAATTAACAAAACTACCAGTAACCGTAACCTTCTTGTCTCCTAAAGTGTTATTTTTTATTTCTTTGTCTAAAGCCGCTTTAAAATCAGTATAATTTTCATAATCTACAAAACCAATCTGAAGTTTTCCTTGTCTTTTTCCTGTGTATAAATTGTGAGCAACTCCCATCCCACCAAATGCCACCTGAGCAATAGCTGTAACCTGTAGTAGATCAGTGGCAAACTCCCAGTTCATACCCTCCATCATTGGTCTACCCATTATAACATTTGATAAAGGTAGGTTTACTAATTCCTCAAATGTTTCACCCAAAACACCATCCCACGAAGCATTCTTTTTAAAATTACGCAAAGCTCCACTACCTTTCCAACCTTTTGAGTTTAAATAATAACCCAGGGTATATCTTTTATACCATTCAGGATTAGCAAACATTTTCTTACTCATGTATTTACCAAACATAGGTATTGATTGACCTAATCTTTCTGTAGCAAATTCAGCCCAAGTTATTCCATACGCTTTTGCAAATGCAGGAAACCACTTGTCACCAGTATTAGGAACAAATCTTGCTCCAAATTCTACGTTACCAAAATCAGTATCACCTCTTTCAACTCTATCTAAAATATTTATTAACTCATCACCCTCAGTGGTGTGCATAAATTTCATATCATCAGTCATATTGTCAATCATATGTTTGATATACTGCTGGGGGTTTGCTGCCGCTTGACCCATCGAACCAACTAAGAACGATGTAAGATCAACACCTCTACTAACACGTCTTTTTATAGCACCTTTACCTCCTGTTTTTACGCTAGCGTATTTAATATTGCCTAAGATATGCTTATTAAGCTGTTTTGTTAACTCTCTTTTAGTTGCACTTCTTATCCCGGTAAAAACTCCTGCTGTCATTATAAATTCACCAATATAAGGTATCATATCAGCTAGCATTGAACCAACTCTATGCCCTGTTGATAAATCGCTAACAACTTGCTCGTGTTGCTTCATTAGCGAGTACATGCTTAATTGGGCTTTTTCTGATGCCGTTAAGCTGTTAGGGTCTTTTAATTGCTTTTGGTTAAGTTCATATATATCTGCAGATTGCATAATTTGAAAACCAAAACCAAGAAAAGGTATTGTTTCAACACCCATTTTTCTAGCAAATGCTTTTCTAAGATTAGTAGCCCAATCACCATTATTAACCTCCGATTCTGGGTGCTCAAGAATCTCATCAGCAAACTTTTTTGTCCAACGTAAAGCGTCCATCTCTTCAAACTCTTCTTTTGTTTTGGGGTTCTTGTAAGCAAGCTGTTCGTATCTACTACCTGTCACTGTTGTTAAATCACCGCCCTTGTTATCCCAAGTAATATTTGTAAGCTTTTGGTATTCGTAACCCTCGGTTTTTGTTTCCATGAAATTTTTAGCAAAGTCCTCCAGTGCAAATGAAGTCATTTGTCCCTCAGAATCAGTCGCAATTTTTCGATAGTAGTTAAAGAAAAATTCTTGTTTCATATTGGTAATAACGTCTTTGTCAGTGCGCTCAGTTATCAAGCGCGCCTCCATGTCTTTCCATACATTATCTAAAACGTTTCTTTTAAACTCATTAGGTAAAACAACCCAATCAACATTATCAAGTTGCTCATCTATTTTGTTAAAAGTTTCATCATCTATTAACCTTGCCGGCATATATGACTCAGCCCATTCTTCCATAATTTTTTGAAAATCTTCTTGATACTTAACAGCCGCTCTTTCTTGTCCTTTTCTCATCGCGGTATTAGCGGCGGAGTAAAACCATTGACTCATTTCATCTTCAGTATATCCATCAAATCTACCCATTACAGCTTGCTCTTGAAACTCTTTTAAAAGCCTTTCCTCTAGCATTACCATACCTCTTTCAAGCGAAGAACTAAGCTCTTTTTGTAAACCAGCCATCACCTCGGATTGTTTCCCTTTAAGATCTATTTCAAAGTTTTTAGAGTCATTTTGGATTCGGTTTAAACTATATTCATTTAAATCCTCAATGTCATAGTCAATTTTTTGTTCTTTTATCAAATTTTCTAAATTCGGATCATCTGTAAGACCTAACATAAAATTCCCAAACTCAGCCTTTCTTCTAGCTATATAAGCTGTCATACCTTCTTTTTTAGCAATACTTCTTTCGCTCTCGCTTAGTTTGTTATAAAAATGATTTTTTTGTTTATCAAAATTAGCGTACCATAGTTTAGAATCAAACTTTTCTATATCTTCAATTGACATAAAATTTGGAGCACCTTTTACATATTTTTCATGAGATGGACCGTATTTCCAATGGGTATTAGTGGTAGAAGGCATGTCAGGAGCGCTTATAGTAACACCACTATCATGATATTCCATCCCATCTATACTTATACTAATAGCGTCTGGTCCTAATAATCCCTCAGGATCGTCCCAGTATTCTGAAGGATCTAGATTTGTTATAATATTTTCACCCTCTACATACGGAATACCTGACTGCTCGTATTTTGATATTTGCTTATCACGATCGGATATACTTTTATCAACTTTATTTTGAATATTTTCTTCTATTAATCTTTTCTTTTCTTCAACTTGAGCATTTGGATCGTTTAAGTTAATATGACGATAACCAGCTTTGTCAATCATTTTGAAGGTCTTTTTTTCGTTAATCTTCATTGGGAAAAACTCTTCTTCCTCCTCCTCTGTTAATAACCTGTATTTATTAACATTATTTGGCCCAGCATTATTATTAAAATTCTCTTTAGTGTTTGACCCATCTTCTGCATTTTCACTATTAGGGATAAGTATACCGTCAATAGTGTTTGTGTTGATAGTAAATTCATTAGATAAATCAGCGTTATTATCATCATGAAAAATTGGAGTAATATTTCCACTCTCGTCATAATCACCCATTGTAGCTGAAAAAATTCCCGATGGAACCTCGTTTTTATTAACTTTTTCTGGTTCGGTCCACATGCCACTATCATCAATAGCTAAACCATAAGTTCCTTTAGGTAGAGTTTTATTTTCTTTATTTAATTCGTACCAGTCTTTTTTACTTAGCTTGGCACCTGCTTTCTTTAACTCAGTAATAGCTCTATTAAAATCATCTACACCTGTTTGAGGGTCTATATTACGATTAAGAAGATTTAAACTTATATCGGTATTATCCCCATCAAAAACATCAGCATAATCATTATACTCTAAATCTATTCTATCTTTTGGATCAAGATCGTTTATGTATTTTTGATTTCTTTTTTTATAATCTTCAGAAGATTCATCTTCATATCGTTCAAGATTTCCTGATCTGTTTGGTGTTGGAAATGGCTCTGTAGCAATTACATCACTAGTATCTGTTTGTATGTTTGCGTATTGAGTAGTGTTATCATCTACAATAACCTCACCCATATCGTTTGTTTCAAAACCAGTGTTATCACCACTACTATTGTCAAAGCTTGCAGTAGAGTGTTGTTTTTTCACTCTTTTAGGGTCTGCTTTTATTTTTTCTTTGAATTTTTCTTTATCTTCTAGATTTGGTATTGGTGTGACTGGAATAGTGGGTATTTTTTTAGGTACAAAAACGCCCTGATCTGTAATATCATAACTCGAAAGATCATCAAAATTAATTTCTCTTGGTTTATTTAGTGATGATTTAAAGGCTGATGTTGTTGTTGTAGCTTTTCCACCTGGGTTTATAATATTACCCTCGACATCTGTAACGTTCATACCAGGTGGTGGCGTATAACCAAGATTAAAATCTATTGCTAGTTGTGGATAGTCAAAAGCCTTTTTAACTGTGCCAGAGTCTGGAAGTTCTACATAGGTATTGTCACTATTTTTTTTCATTTGATAAATAGTGTTGTATTTATCGTAATTAGCTATTCTTGAAGTATTAACGTTGTCTCTAAAACCAAAATGGTGGTGAGGTGTAACACCTTTCTTGTCTGTTTCATCTTCATAATAAACATCAAAATCAGCTAGCCATTGTTTCCCAGCGGGTTTTTTTATCCAATCAACTAAACTAACATCGTCACCAGATTTAACGCCAATATCACAAGCATTACCATGTATGTGGTCAGAATTAGGGTTTTTCTTAGACAACTCGTGGTCTTTACCCCTATACATACTAGTAATACGATAGCCCCCTTCAAAACCATAGTCTTTTAGGGCTAACATAGCTATATACGCTCTTCTATTAAGTCTTTTACCTGAGACACCAGATGATAATTCAGTTCCCGCCATGTATTATTTTGTTATATTTATTTAGATTCTTCTTGTACCCCTAAAGCGTTTTGAAATACTCTTTTTGTAACAGTTGGGTCTGTGTCTTTTCTTATTGATTGAAATACAACCCAATCACCATTACTCCATTTTTTAATTACGTAAACCTCAACACCATCATCTTCATCAGTTGCCATTTCTATTTTAGTTGTTGCGTTGCCTAACATTAGCATGTCGTTTGAAGTTGGATTTTCTATTGCTAAAAAATTATTAATTTTAGTTGTGTTATTTTTAGTTTTCTTTTCATTCTCAGTGAGTTGTCCATAGGTTTTTTCATTATTTTTATGGTGGTTTTCAGCAGCTGTCATTAATTTATCTTGCATCCACTTTTTTAACTGTTTTTCATACTGCTTATAATATTCACCGTTTGACTTAAGAAATTTATTAGGATTAACCTTTGGGTTTAAATAAAGTGGATTTTCAGGATTATTGTTTAGATCAATAAACTGATCACTAAATTTACCTTCTTCTAACTCTTTTATCCACAGCTCTGATAGTGTCTTGCCGTTTTGTAAGAACGAGTCATCAAATAAGGCGGTTTGGATTTGATCAGTTGTTCCTGTTGTTTGTTTTATAACCTTTTGGGTTTCATCTTTAAGCGCATTAAAATCTCCTTCTTTTCCAGCCTGTGTTGCGATTTTTTCTAAATGACCATTGTACACATCGCCTTGCCCATCGTCTTTCAATCTTATGTGCTTATCAAGATCTGACAATAAAACACCCTCTTTTTGCCAGTTTCTAGCATAACCTTTTCCTTTTAACGCTTTAATCTTTTTATTAATTTCATCTAGTTCTAGACCTGGTTTAACGCCTGTTTTTAAACTTTCAAGTCTTAATAGTTCTTTATGGTATTCCTGTTTTCTTTCTTCATCAGTAAACTTGTTGTCACTAGGATCAGGATCAGTTAAAGAAGATCCAGCTGTTAAATTTTTATCATGTATTTTTGGGTTAAAAAAAACTCTAACTCTACCCTCGCTATCTCTTTTTAAAGTGTACGTGTTGTTCTTCTTACCTGTTATTAATAAGTCTAGCATGTCTGTGTCAGCGCTTGTAGAATAATTACTCGATAACTTGTTTTCAGCATGATCTTTCAACAAATTGCCTAACTCATTCTGCGTGGCGATTAAATCAGCACCTTCCGTCTCAAGTTTTCTAACAAGTTTTTTATCACCGTTTGCTCTAGCCGTAGCAATTTCCGTGCCTAAACGACCAAACTCGTTAGTTATCCAATCTTGAGCACCCTCAGGCATAAGGTCAACACCAATAGCATCAGCATTTAAATTTTCAGCTTCTGTTGTAGCGTCTTCGTTTAACTTTACTTTAAAGTTATTGTAACTATCCATTGCATTGCCAAACTGAGTCACAATTTCTCCTCCAACGTCGAAGTTTTGCTGGTTCACATATGCTTGATTTGCGTTTAATAAATTTTGATTTGCCATAGTTTGTTTTGTTTATTCTGTTACAGGAGGTTTAGGAAGAAATGAATTAAAAAAGCTATCAATTTTTCCAGCACCAACAGCTGTTCCAGCATAGCCAGTTAAAGCTTTACCAACCCCACCTATTAAATTTTTAGTAGCTTTATTTTTAGCTTGTTTAGCTGCTGCGGCTCTTTGTAGAGACATACCATATAAAGTTTCTGTTCTTTCTTTTTCAAATTCCATTGTCTTGAAAGCACCTTTAGCTATAGCAGCTTGATTTGCAGCCTCTTGTCCTCTCTCTAATTGATCCATTTGCATTTGAGCACTTGTTGCGGCTCTTTGATTTTGTGCTTCTTGCATACCTATACTAGCAGAAGCTTCTTGACCTTTAGCAACTTTTTGATTATAAACTGTTTGCGCTAAACCAGCCACGCCACTTCCTCCAGCAGCACCTTTTAACGCATCTAAAACGTTAACATCTCTTTGTGCTTGTTGTTCTTTCATGAACTGAGCTTGTTTAAGGTTAACTGTTAAATCCTCCATAGGATTTTCCATGTTTTTATAAGGATTTGTTAATTTTTCATAAGGATTACTAAAGTCTAAGTTCATGTACTGCTGCTTCATTTCTTTTCTTTCAGCATTAGCAGCTTTAAGTTCCTTTCTTCGCTTTTTCCTACCGAATAAACTACCTAAAACTGTTACGCCTGTCTGTATTAAAAATTTTGATGTTACTGGATCTAATGACATATTAATTTCTTTGTATTATAATTACACTTATTTTGTTTTATTTACTACTAGGACCAACCTCAGCACTTACTGAGAATATCTCTGCTTGAGAATTTGAATCGTTTTTCATTTCGACTTCAGCATAATACCCTTTTAGTCCAGAAGTATTAATTTTTGTATCTTTACCAAAGAACACATAATCACCAGCAACAGGTAGTAATTCTGTTCCAGTTGTTTGCACCCCTATAGTATATGTTGTTAGTTCGTCTTCAGCACTTGGATTGGTCAATGCTATACACTCACCCAATTTGATCACATCTCCTATTTGTTTACCGGTAGAATAATTTACTTTACAAAAATACACAATATCCCAAGCTCCTGAATCCGGCGTATCTTCTGTGTCTGTTGCTACAGAGGCAGGTTTAGCTGTTAACGAAGGATTTATTGGTAGAGGTAGTTTTATATCTATTCTAGGCATTATGCAGAGATGTTTAGGGTTATAGTTGTAGTAACTGTTTGATAAGGATCAGCTGTTGTATATTGAAACGAAGTGTTACTACTGTTTCCATCGGCTGGTTTATACTGAACAGTTCTAGTTGAAGCATGTATTGTATTATTACTACTTAAAGTCTGCCCGCTACAAGTTATAGTTTGTAGGTTGTTTTGAGTATCTGTATACTTAAATATACCATGCTGAGGCATTACTGTTACTGTAAAAGTTATTGTATCACCCTCAGGATCAGAGGCAGCTAAAGTCATTGTCGTGAAGTTACCAGCTTCTTCAGCGGATATACTAACAACACCTGTAAACGAAGGTGCTGGTGGTTGATTGATACCTATAATACTAGCAGCGCTTAAAATACAAGCATCGTCACCAGTTCTATCAGAGGTACCTATTTTTTTAAAAGTAACCTGACCATAAACATGAGCAGCTGAGTAAAATGTTAAAGTAGTTCCATTAGCAATTGTGCTACCAGGCGTAACGTTAAGCGTTACAGAGGTGCCACTTACAGCTGAAACAATACATGAGTTAGTTCCGCTTTTTGATATTCCACTACCAGTAACCCTCATTCCTTTTACAATAGCGCTATTCGACGCAGCTAAAATGACAGCTGTTGATGCTGTACTACCCGACGTTACGGATGTTGTTGTTGGGTAAATCTCAACAGATAGATCGTTAAAATCTAATATAGTGCCTCCAGGAAGTCTTTTTGTTCCATCACGATAGTTTTGACCTGAAAAATCTGATCTATTAAAAGTTCCAACATATTTTAAAGGAACCGTTGCAGATTGAGTTGTTATATACCATAAAATAGTAGCGTCTTTATCTGGATTTGAAAAAGGCTCTGTTTTATAAGATATAGTATCGCCCGTCACTAAAAAATCAGTACCAGTCTCTGTTATTTTTATTTCTGTAGTTGGGTCTATGTATTGGCTTAAAGTAATTGTTTTTGGCGTGGGAAGAGTTAAAAAAGAGTTGCCAGCTATTTGTGTCAACACTATCGAATAAGTAGTGTTTGAAGTTCTAACAGGGAATGTTATTAGCTCTTCATATACTCCACCAGTTGGTATTGTTATAGTTCCAGACCCAGTAGATCCATCAGGAGCAACTCTTATGGATGTACTACCTCTCTTAAAATCAAGGGTAGCAGTAGCCGCGGCGTTATTAGCATCGCTCTCATCACCATATACGGTTAGTAATCTAGTTTCACCTTTATAAGATACCCAATTATCATTAAAGTTGTAGTTGTATATTTTTCCAACTGAATTAGCTATATCAAGTTCTGCTCTAGCAATAAACGTTATAACATCCCCAGTAACTGGCTTTAAAGGATATTTATATTTTACAACAAACGACCTAACAGTTAAATTACCACCAGCTATAGAACCAGTATCATTAATAGTAACTGTATAACTATTCTTATCAGCAACGTTGTTTAAGTTTATTGAAGGAGCTTTTTTAAAAATGTGGTTAGAAACCACGGTAAATGTTTTAGTAAACAAAGTAGCAGTTGCCAACGGAACGCCAGACAAACTAAAAGTTGATCCAGCGTTTTGTGTACAATTTAATAAAGATGTTTTTATTGTTCCCGCCATATTATGATTGAGTTAAAGTTGGTGTTACTACAAATTTACAAATAGAATCTATATTCCACGCTGGCATTGTCCCTACAACAGCAACCGTTACTTTTACAACATTAGTATGTAAACCTTGGTAAGAATTACTTGACGTCCAAGTGCCACTATTTAAGTAACCGTCTGTTTTTGTTACTGTCCTTAATAAGTTCAAAGGATCTGAAGGTGTTGTAACTGCTATTCCGCTTGCTTGAACGGCCCATTTAGCACCATTTACTACTAAAGGGTGAACATAAAATGCCACGGTATCATTTCCACCATTATAAGCATCGTTATCTATTGTTGTGTCTGCTGTGTTTGTAACCGAAGTCTTGAAAGTAGTTATTGTATTGTCATTGGACGATGTGTTTATTCTAAACTTAGGATATCTTGGTTGGTCTTGAGGTGTAACAGCTATAGATATATTACTAACTACACAAGCGACGTTTTTACCCTTAAACAACCAAACATCAGAACCTGTGGCCGTCCAAGTGTATGATATAACCCCAGTAACACCTATTCTAGCTTCTGCTGGCGGTATACCAGCGCCTCCAAAACCTACTGTTTTACTATTGTTATTAGAAGACACTGTAACATCTGCTGTTATAGTGTATGTTTCTCCGGGTATTAAATCTTCACATACATTTCTTATATAACGAAGTCCAGCAACTGCCGTACCAGTTATTTGAACAGCTGAGTTTACTGTAAAACCTGAGTTTGAGTGTGTTTGTCCTATAGCGCCTGGATTACCACTTTCGCTTGTTGGGTAAGTGTTTGGAATACCAGCGGTAGAGCCAGGATAACCAAACAAACCACCAACTAGAGTCACTGTTGGGTCAGGTGATTCTGGTGCATAAGCATAAATAGCGTGTGTATATTTAGTGGTATGAGTACCATCACCAACAGAAACACCGCTAGCAGGTATAGTTCCTAACCCCTGCATCGTAAACTCTTTAGTATCTACGTTAGCGTTTATGGTTTCAATACCTATAATATTGTTATACCATTTGTTTTCTTTTTCTTTAAATTCAACAACCTGCCCAGATTGCTCATCTGTTTCTATAGAATTTGCATACCAACCACTAGTTACTAATGTTACATCATTATCGTCGTTATTATAAATCCTAGACGTTGTTCCTTCGTAATTTAATGTGTTAAAGTTTTTGATTAAGGATGGTTCGTCATTAAATATAAGTTTTACAGAAGATTCATATTGTGTTCCATAGAAAAAGTTTCTTAACAAATTAGCATTATGTTGATAGAGCTCACCACCATACACTGTATAATAATCACCGCTTACAGAAAACCCTGCTTCTGGTAAAAATGACTTTAAACTAGTCCACCCACCAACACGCTCTGAAAAACTAGCTGTTTTACCGTTGAGTGTTAAATTGTAAATGTCTTTATCCTCGTCATAACTACCAATGATACTATCAGCGTTTGATATATTTTCTTTAAAGAATACTGACATTCCTTTGTTTGATATGTTTGTTATACCATCATTAGAAAGTCTTAAAACTGAGTTTCTATTTTTATCAGTGTAGTAAACTCTATAGCCAAAACTAGCAAAAGACTCTGGGTTTTTAGATATACCAAACTCACCAACAAAAGGAACTGTTTGACCCAATACTTCTTTTGTTGATGTAACATTTGTAGACCCATCAGCATTAAATAAAGCGTCTTTATTTGCTAATACTTTTAAAGTTTTATGCTCACAGAAAGTAATAACATTTGTATTTCTAGTAAAAAGTTTTTGTATAGAACCATAAGAAGGATTTAGATCTTTTGTTATTCCCTCAGCCATTATAAACTGATTTAAGTTATTCACAGAACTAGCGCCGTTGTATATTCCTGAAAATATTATTCCATTAGGTTTTGTTTCTTCTTCATATTGACCCATGAAAGTCGTTGAAACTCTAGGCCCTTTGTCTATAGTTGGTTCATTAAAAGCGTCTTGTATTCTATTAGACTCAACACCGTTGCCATAAGCGTAACAATTATACCAATATAATGGGACTTTATAGTAAAAATTATTTCTAGCAGTACCAGTATAGCTTGACCCCTCATCACTACTTCTTGTAATGGTACCCGGTGCTGCTACTCCATTTTTAATTAAAAGTTTTTGTTTAAATTTTATGTTACTATTAGAATCTTTCGTATAAATAGTTACATAAGAACCACCCTCGACATGCTTAACTTGCTCGTTATATGGCGAATCACCTTTTATATAGAAAGCAGGTTCCATTAAAGCACTATCAACAATTATTATTTGACTGTTTGCAGCAAAAACATTTGAATCTGTTGTTCCGTTTGGCTTTATAACATCCCTTTCAATATACATATCATCTTTAAGTATTAACGAAGCTTTTGGTGTTTCATAGTACAGATTTAAATCGCTTATTTCTTTTGGTAAAACCTCGAAAACAGCAGGGCTATCACTATTAAACGTTTGACCTTCCGTCACTGATTCTAATATCTGTAATTCAGAAGAGTTTGCTACTAACCCAGAAGGCGTCGTTCCATAATATGGTTTTATTTTCCCAGGATTATCGACCGCTCCAGAGTTACTCTCCGTGCTCTCATCATAGTATCTTTGGCAAGGAGACCACTTTATAGGTTGATCTAATTCTAAATGAAATCTAATACCTTGATTATCTCTACGTGTATAATCCTCGTCGCTTGAAATATTCGTATGGTTATTTATATCGATAAACAAAGCATTTTTAACAGTATAAACAGTGGCAGTAGGATCATTTGTCCATCTAAAGCGTATTCCTGGTTTTTGTAGTTTTTGAAATAATGTAAAGTTTTCAGTTATATGCTGTCTACTAGGACCAGTTTTTTCATGAAACGAATAACCACCAGGAAGACCAGATCTAGGCGGGACTTTTGGTCCTAAATTAAATATTCTAAAATCACAAGTAGTTTGTCCAACAACAAACCCATGCCCCATTGATCTAAATCCCGTCGGTTTATCTAAGTCGTTAATTGAAATAGATGAGTTGTTTGGAGTTTCAGATTGAAACCAACTCCAAGCTTGGTCAATAGCCCATCTTTGTCGACCAACTAATTTACCTTCATAATAAATTTTATCATCTACATGCCCTCTATAACCCCAATAGTTTTTCATTGTTCCTGGCACCCAAATACTTGGATCATCACCATCTTCTGCCCATATATTTAAATCATCTGATATTTTTTCTCTATATTTAATTCTATGCTGTTGATCGTTCGTAAATGAAAAACTATCAGAAAATTTAAGTGAGATTTCAGGAGGATTATCGTCATCAGGATTAATGTCTGTCACAACTACTGGTTGTAATGCGTCATCCAACACGTCTTGCCAAACATAAGTCCCCATTTGCAGAACTTGTTTTTGAACTTTACAACCAATAGCAACGCCATCAATATTGTCATAAATTATTTGATTACTAGTACCGCTCGTTTGGTTAACTTGTATTGTTATGCTGCTCGGCCAACTATAAGTTTTTAAATAACTAGCATTCATGTTACCATGAACATTTGTATTTGCTGCGTTTGCACCAAACCCAGTTTCCTCATTAGCACCAGAATTAGCATCAGACGTGTGTATGTTTTGAATCCAATATGTTGGCTGCGTAGAAATTATACCATAACTCATACCATCAGAACCTAATGCTGCAGTTACATTTTCTCTTAAATAATCATCTTTCAATACTTTTACAAAAAATCTACCTTGAAACTCTTCGTCATACTGTTTTAATTCTTGTTCATATAGTTCAAAATACTCTGTTCTACTCGAACTACCAGGCGCCCCATGCATAAAGTTTATATCACTTCCAAATGGTTTTTTAAGCATTACTTCAAAATAATCTTGACTATCTACAAAATCACCATCATCATTACTATCAACTTTCGTTATACTTTCAACCTCATAAAATGCAGATACTGTATTTTTAACATAAGATCCTATTCTAATATATCTATCAGAAGACGTTGCGTCTGCTATGCTTGAAAGAGAAATGTTTGTAGCAACACCGTCATTACCTCTTAATCTAACCACTATACCACCCTCTACAGGATAGCCAGTGGTAGTATCTCCATTTGTAGCAAATTGTTGGTCCTCTAATCTACCCACAAGATTTCTCCTAACTTTTATAACATCGGGAGCCATAGATTCTTTAGCTAGAATTTTATACTTCATTGTTACAGGGATAGGAAGTATAGGATCACTAGTATCATGTGCTTTTTTTAATACTATTTCGTCTCCTTCGGAAATTTTATTTACGTCACTTGAAGGGAAAGAAATCCAAACAAACTCTTCTGTCTCGGCTTCATAAATCCTATCCATAGTGATATTGTAGTATTCTCCTTTAGGTTCTTTTATATAATGTTTTATATGTGTAGCCCAATCTGGATAAACAAAATCATTTGTAACAAAAAAGTTGTTTGCAGTATAAGATTCTTCTTGACTAAGTGCCACGGTACAAGTGTCTGCTTGAGAATATACGGGTGTTTGTCTACCAAACTTGTCTAATAAGGAAGCCCCTAATTGATAAGTTCTTAATGATTTTACTGATTTCAAAGCTTGATTAGCTTCTAATTTAGAAGATTCTACAGATAATTCAAATTTAGGTTCTTCATCAACACTATATTGATTAGTGTAATTTGCGTATAAAAGTCTATTAGCCGTTATCTCTTGGGCTTTGGCTTTTTTAGGCACGTTGTCATAAGGTCTTAATATTTGGTTGCTAGGAAGCATAGCGTGTATTTGATCAGACGTTATCTCAAAACTTGTTAATGAAGCTAAATCTGTGCTGTCTATTGTTTTGTATTTGTATATACTTTGACTATCTGAAAATTTAATCAATACGTCTAAACTTATAACATCTTGAGGTAGTGTGTCAAAATCGCTTAAAACAATCTTACTAACAGTATTTTGGATATTTGTATTAGCACCTAAAGCAGAGTCAAAGTCATAACCATCTTCAGTGGGTAAAAAAGCTACCTCGGAAAAAGCTGATATACAAGAATATTCATTGTCTGTATATTTCCATCTGTAAGCAAATCTTGGGAATTTATCTTCAAATATAGATGTGCTTGTCTCTCTAGTTGCATTCCAGTTTTGAAGATCAGTCGTTTCCATTGCTAAAATATCCTCGTCTATAGATAATATTTTAAAATTAAATACTTTTCTGTACTGATTAGAATGAACTGGATCATTCCATATGTCTTCTGACAACAGTCTTATTCTAATATTAACCTCAGCATTAGGCGAGGTTGAGGCGAGTGTGTTTGGGGCTGATAGAATAACAACATCGTTTTCAATAAAATTAGGTCTTGGATTAAAAACTAGTTTTTGCACTCTAATAGTGTTGTCGTTTTCGTCAAAAATAGTTGCACCAGTTTCATTTAATAAATTACCATTTGAAGTGGTACCTTCTGGTTTTAACTGGAGATTACCAGATTTATCTATATATTTCCAAAAAGAGTGGTTTCTATGTGGACCTAGAGACCATCTAAAACCAGCTTTTACATTATCCCCTAGTGGCGTGAAAGTTAAAGTTCCATTTGTAACAGAACCTCCTGTAGTATTTGCAGATAACTCGAAGGTCGTAGAGTTTGTTATAGACAATATATACGCCCCAGCTGGAATACCTGTACCACCAACGTAAAGACCAGTGACAATTCTAGTGTCAGCATCGTGTGTTACTGTAGGATCGTTGTTATAATCACAAGTTGCGTTTGTGAAAGATGGGGTTGCAGAAACAGTCAGTCTATGGTTATCATCATCTTTAGCCGTAACACCTATAGGAGTGTTATCAACCGTGTTTGTAATAGATTGTCCAGTGTTATCAGTTAACGTCATACCCACAACAACGTTGTCCCAATATGGGCTAGCACTCACATTACCACCATCATCAGTATTGTTAAATTGGATCGTTGTAGATGTTGCAGCCCCTTCTAAGGTTCTAAGAAACGTAGTATTATAATACTCTACAGAATCAGTGGATCCTGCTCCAAATATTGCGCCCCAAGAAGTTCTTGTTGTATTTGCAGGAACATAAACAGTGCACGAGCTAGGATCACCAGTGCCAGCTATATCCCTATATAAAGCTAAAGTCGGGGCATCTAAGGGGTATTGCTTAACTACAGTTACATTTTCTTCTAAAACATCATTTGAAGTAACAGTGTTGTTTGCATCTACAAACTTAAAAGTAGTTGTCCATATATTACTAGCAGCAACACCTTTCTTAAATCGATCTATATTTATTTTTTTAGGCTCATTCTCACCGTCTGTCCAAAATAACATACCATCAATAACATTTACACCTGTTATTAAATTATCAGTACTAAAGTTTAAAAAAGATGGGTTTCCACCGTGATTATCAACAAGCACAGGTTCTACTTGTTGGGTTGATTGATCATATTCTGCTATAACATCTTGACTTGTTCCAGACACAAACCATATTATCTTTTGGTTTTCTGGATTTAATATACTACCAATACACTTCGCTCCAGTTATACCCAAACTAGACACTTTCACGTTACCATAAGAATTTTGCGCTGATCCAACGTCACTACCTTCTGTTGTAGTAATGTCAATATTCAACGCATCCCTGTATTCATTTTTAGGTAATAATCTCTCATCGAGATCTTTATTCATTTTACCCGATGTGAAATTGTTTTTAATCTCCGGCATATATTAGTGTTTTATGTGCTTAGACTTACCTCTCATTGTCTGAGTAAGTTCTTCTAGTTTTAAATTTGATAACCTTAGTTTAGCTGTTCTTATAGACGCCCACTTTTCTTTTTTAATTCTTCTAACTAAATACTCCTGGATATTTGCTAGAGAAGAGACACATGAGTATGCTATACACTTGTACATAGCTTCTTCAGCATATTTAT
>JGI24006J15134_10000823_pt1 | contig 18335 bp, 29 predicted proteins | sample LinPmetageLP53_FD_15134 | JGI IMG/M metagenome (IMG submission 15134)
CCGCACACGTAGAATGTTGAGCTTTAACAACAGGGTCTTCAGCGCAATTTCGACAAACAGGTCTACCGCAATAAGTGCAGCGCAATAAATCGTATCCCAAATCACAACAAATATGGCAACTGCTAGCACCTACAGAACCCGCAAACCGAACTTCATGCATATATGTATAAAACCCCGATTAATTAATAAGGCAACCGCATTATGCAAATTCTTCAACAACACTCATTGCATATTCTAAAGGAGCTAAGGAGTCGTAAGGGATAAAACCAAACTCGTGAGCCTTTGGGATATTTCCAGTTAAAGAGCGGTAAACTACATCCTGCATTACTGAATTAGAGTCTTTGGCGATTAGCTCCTCAGAGACAACAAAGCCCAGAGCCTTTTCGACTTCCCTCTGCTTCTCCAAAACGCTCCACTCCCAAGCGACTAAAGACTTAGGATTTAAATTAGGGGGTGGTCCAACTTCTTTATGCGCCATCTCATGGATAACCTTCCAACGAGAGGTCGCATCAGACTCCACTACACCATCGGTGTATAAAATGAATTCTGAATTAACAGCCTTACCTGATATATGACCAAATACTAAACCGACTTCTTCATAGCACAAATCGGTTATTAGCTTACTAGGATAATCGAAACCCCAATCATAAGAGTGAGGGTGCGGCTGAAGAGATTTTTCATTCCGGTTAAAGGCGGTCTTAAGGTCATCCCCTTCTAATACAGCCTTTATTACAGATAAAGAATAATTAAGGTTTTTGGGGCTTTCTTTAGGTCGCTTAATAGCCTCATTAAGGAGTTCATCTCTTAAATTCTTTGCGGCCATTATCTGCTATCTCTTTAATGTCATGAATTAGTAGACCAGCAACAAAAGCTGCGGAAAGTATAACTCCTGATACTAAACCCCAAGCAAACATTAACATGGCCGGAATCTCTTAAGGGTGAAGATGAGGGTCGTGGACGACGAAACCAGTAGTGTCATCCATTGCATCACCTTTAGCTTTAAGGCCAACCCACGCGCCTTCGTTGGTAGCAAGACCGTTCTCTTTTTTGTCAAGAAAGCGATGGTCATGTTTATCGCCATCGATTACTGGGTGGCCCTTATACGTCGAGGGAAGTACACACCCGCAAGAACCCTTGTGATTGCAAGGTGCACCCGTCTTAGGGCTAACCCCACGCATAACAATTGCGGCAGTCCCTCCATTTGAAATATGATCCATAGCAAACGTATCGCTTTCAGGGGTTTCATCACGGGAGTACGTAATATGGTAATTCTCAGGAAGCTTTCCCTCCCGGTGATTCTTCGCGACAGTCTTGTTTTTCGTGTAATCGTAGAACTGGACGCGCCGTCTACCACCCTTACCGTCGAAGTGGTCCATAAGACTCTTGCCTTCATGATGATGACCGGTCCCGTGCCACCCAATATCTGACGTGCCGTTGAGACGAATAGCTAGCTTCATGTCTTTGGGTGCCCTATCAAGACCCGTATTTTTGTTTTTCCCTTTCATCCAATCAAATGTCATACCGATCTGCTTATGCAAAGCAGCAACGAAGCTTTTGCGATTGTCCTTGTACTGCTCTGTCTTCCGCATCCGCTTAGAAATCTTCCCTTCCATGCGGCGTGGGTCGCCCGACGTGTGTAAGCAAGATTTTGAACAACCAGAAGAAGCGTCAGCGCAAAGGTTGTAGGGGTTCCCAGCACCGGTTTTCAACCCGCTGGTCGTGTGTGGCATCATGTAATTGATGCCGGTCAAGTAGTTCTTACTCTGCCCCTTGGCTGTCTTAGGGTCCGCGCCGAAATCGACCACATTCTTTTTGCCTTGCGGCGTGTAGGAGATCGTGGTTTTTTTCTTCTTCGCGTCAGGGTCGCCCTGAATCTGGGCTTGAGCCACTGCGCGTGCTTTGTTAGTTCGCTCCATCTCGGGTCCGGTCAAGGGACGATTTGCAGCCTCTTCAAGACCTACAATGCTCTCCATGGAAAGAAACGAATTAGAGGATTTGTCTCCTTGCACAAGTTCGCCCTTATAGTCAGGGTGCTCAGGGTCTTGCGCGGCCAGCGCATGTGCAACTTCTGCGTTGTCTGTAGACATCGTTAACATGCCAAAGTCAGCATGGTGTGCTTCGTGTTTAACATTAGGAAAGTAGTGCGTCTTACCGTGTGGGTCTTCTTCTTCTTCTTCTTCGCCAAGAAGCTCAGAAAAACACTCATTAACTGCTTCTTGGTGCAGGCCTTTTTTGATAAGACTTTGCCCAAATTGTGCTAAAGCCTCCGCAGGCATCGCTGCTAAAGATTGAGCATGCGTGTCAGACAGCTTGCCGTGGGCCGTCACAACTGCGGTAGCTGTAACTGGGTCAACCTTAACACCGCCGACACTCGCTGGAGTCCTAGTCTGAGCAATACGCTTAAATGCCGTGAAGGCCTCAGCCTTATGCTCGTTAATCAAATGCGACTTATTTCTGGTCCAACGGTACATTAACAATCTCCCATGGCGTGGTTAAGAAGTAAAAGTTCCAAAGCTTTTTTGCTTTTACCGGCCTTAGTTTTCATTTTAGACTCAAAGGTCCAAGTACCATGAGTCTTGTCTGTGCCAGTTATACAAATGGAAACCTTAGACCCGTCGCAGTGCTCAAATACTTGGTTTCCCGCAGCAGATGCCTTCGCGAACTCAATCCCGCTAATCATTGGGTTGTACCCAAAGTTAATGAGCATATTCCTGATACGGTCAATCTCATAGACTGGGCCTAACTTATCACCCTCGTGTAAGATTGTTTCTATTGCCTCATTTAAAGAAGTCATCGGTGTATCCCTGCCTTCACATAGAAGGCCGTACGCCTCCTCGTCTAATATCAATTCAATTGTATCATCTTCAGCGTAAGACTCTTCTTGCGTCTGGTAATCAAATTGAGAATTTTTCTTAGCGTGTTTTACGTTGCGTACGTAAAATCCACCTCTAACGCCTAAAGGGTTATGATCTGAAATAGCGACCATCTCTTTGGCGCGAACAACGGGTTTTTTGTCCTTATCGCTCTCTAGATGGTAGTAACCCTGAACTATATCGTACTTAAGTCGCTTCATCCCTTTGATAGAATCAATTTTGGGAGACCTGCCCCCTGAAACGACCTTTCCGTGAGCAAAAGCATGCGGATCTTTATATGGGAAGCCTTTTTTGTTTAAGCCCTTACTTAATGCCCTTTTCCTAGACGAATGATTAATTACCACGTCTGGGTGAAGGTTAACGTCAGCTAACACTACAGCATGAGCAGCATGGCTCTTAGGGCCGTCTGGATTTCCTTTTTTAATCTCACCCTTGTGCAGTGTCATGCTTAAATGGTCGAGAGTGTTTCGCCCCTCATCATCTTTAAACCAGTTAACATTTGGCCGAACACTGGCCCTTGAGCCTGAAGTCGGGACTTTGTAGGACTTACCAGCAGACGTTTTAAACTTACGAGTTCTATACTTTGACTTAGAAGCTGGTAGAATTTTTTCTATGAGGTTATAGTTAATCAACTTAAACCCCTCTCTACGCGAGATACTTCATTACCTTTGGCGTCGTAGGTAACGACAGCAAATGGAGTTATTACGTAACCACCTATAATCTCCCCGCCAGAGTATATAGGTCGTAAACCTTGACGCATCTTGCTAGCGGTGATGATTTCAGGAACTATCGTAGACTCGTCAGTCTTACCCCCGCGAATCACGCCTAAGCGACTCCTCCGATAATCTTTGGAAGACTTACGGAGTTTATCAGCGACTAAGTCTATCGCTCTTTTGTAAGTCTCTGAATCGCGTTTAGCCTTCAAGGCTGGCCTTGCGTCAGCAACGCCCTTAGGCAAAGGGGCATCACTACCCTCTGAAGAACTTCCACGGCCTACGATAGGGGTGCCTTCAGCCCATCTCTTCACGTGCCAGTAGTGCCCCGGTAAGTGACCATGCTCGTCAGAATGTATGGTCCCCATGTAGGAAACAGAACGTTGCGTGCTCTTACTTACCCGTCTCGCGACTTGGGGCGTAGCCCTGAGCAATAATCCTCCCTCTTCGTGGGGTTTAATTACTTCTGCGGTAGGGTGTGTCTTCTCGATATGCTTCTTTAATTCGGGCCTGCCATTAGTCTTATGGAATACTTCAGCATGCACCATGTCGGGCTGAGCGTGATGCTCATCCCCGCTCTTTATCTGCTTATGGGGCTTCAAGGAGGCATTGAAGCTGGGGCGCTTAGGAATAACCGATAAGGATTCTTTTACTGGCACGTACTTGCCGCCAGCACGGAGTCTCCCAGCCTTATGCATACTTAAAGCGACGGCAATGGCTTTCTTTGGAGACAGCTTCTCATCGCGCATTAAAACGGCGATCTTATCCCCCACTAGTTTTTGTTTTTTGGATGTCAATTAAACCACACCTTTAGAAAATTAAGGACTTAATAATCTAACTAAGAATAAACGAACGCCTTCAAGTAATTTTGGCACTCTTAAGGACTCGGTGTAAGTGGGCGGTAAATAAAAGAATAAGCAATGAGAACTAAAGGGTGTCGTTACAAGTAAGCTGGAAACCACAAATTAGACACCAATACTTACAATGCCCCATGTAGCGCATCTTCTCCCCACAAGCACTGCACGAGTCTACCCCAACTAATGGCCTACCTTCCACCAATTCAGTCGGCTCGACCGGCTCCCCGACTGAACCGACCCTACCCAATCCATCCCGTCCAGCATCAGAACTGTTATCGTGTACCATTTACCAGCAACTCCGTGATCATGGGCAAGTTTAATAGCGTTATCTTCGGCACCCTTGAAGCAAGTAATCTTCTGCCAGTGTACCATTAACCAACCAGCATTGATGAAATCTAGCGGTAAATCACCAGACGGGTTAATTTTGGACTCATTATTTGAAGACCAATCAGCATAAACGTCTTGGCAATCTAGTAGAGGGAGAGGGTAAACCTCACCGTCAGGAGAAACCCAACAACGCGAAGGTAATCCATTAAAAACCATCAAGAAACCCTAGTTGAGCCTTGTCTCTACACCTGATTCTAAATTTTCCACATAAGTTAAAAATTTAGAGAAAACTGGATCTGCGCCAATAACCCACTCTTCAACCGTGCTGTAAGACTCATGCTCTTCGTAAAGTACTGATAATTTTTTTAATATAACATCTGCCTCAACTGAGTACTTATAGTCTCTTTCGAGTAGAGCCAAATTAGATTCAAGGAATACGTACTTAGACTTAATGCGGTCACGCTCTGCAACCACGTCGCTTAAGGTATTTGAAAGCCTCTTTGAGTCTGCTTCTAGCTCGGCAAATTTAGCCCTGTACTTACCTATCTCTGCGCCATACCGACTAATATTAATTACAAGGAGCATTAAAAATATAGAGAAAGCTAAGTAAATCACTAGACACCCTCACTTAAAAAAGAATTTTTGCACGCTAGTGCGGTAGCAAGTTCCTCTTTTACCAACTTTTGTTGGGACTCTAAGGCCTCAACTCTATCTTTAAGTATCGCCCAAAGATAAGGCCCATATAAAGATATAGCGCTATCTGCACCACTCTCGACACCTTCATTTTTCTTTGAAAGGGAGCCTTCAGGGAACCACTTGAAGTAGTTAAATGTGCCAGCCTTAATTTCTTCGCTAATAGACTCGGCTGCTTTTTCTAGACTACTTTTGTCATTAATAAGAACTTCAGCAGGAAGCGCTTCAACCAAATCAATACCAAAAAAGTTTAACTTATAGAAAACACTGCCTTCTAAGTCTATGAAAAGCTTACATCCACTGTCCATAATAAAACCCTAAACTTCTGCACCAAACATTTTAAAGTGAGAGACAATGGATTCACAGATTTTTCTTGCTTTCACTAAATCGCAAATTTTCCCTCTATCTGAGTCATTGGTTATGAAGCCAATTTCTAAAAGTGCTGCTGGCTTAACACTTTTTAAAATAGCTAAATTTGATCTTTCTTTTATACCACGACTCCTGAACTTTAAACCCGCGTTAATCACCCCAGACAAGGCGATTCTGGCAAGATTAGAATCTTTCTCATAGTCTCGGTACAAGACTTCACAGCCTGAGGCTGATTCACTGCTAAAAGCATTTAAGTGGATGGACAATAATGCGTCACAACCGGAAATTTCAGCCAACTTTACTCTTGAGCTAAGAGGAGCTTCAGCATCAATTGAAGCTCTAGTTTGAAAGACTTCATAACCTGCCGAAATTAACAGATCTCCCAATAGACTAGTGTAATAGAAAGTTAAATCCGCTTCCTGATAGGTTAAATTAAAATTGCTGTCGTAATAAACCGCACCGGGATCGTAAACACCTTCTTTGTTATTACTTAATCCGTGCCCAGCATCTAAAGCTATCAAAAATGACATTTAGCTCTCCTAATTAATGTAAAAGAACACCCTCTTCTTTGCAGAGCAAGTTAGCAACGCCAAGCACATCCTCGCGACACCAAATCAAAACTTCCCTAAGTTTACTCAACTCCTCAGCATCGTCGCGGAAATCATTATCGCTGTCTAAAGCTACCCAGCCTCGAAAAGGTAAAAGTGCGTGATCTAACACGTAGACTAAAGATGTCTCTATTAAAGTAAGTTGAGCTAGAGACACCTCTATTGAGCAAGGCTCCCCCCACTTCAAACCAACACCGTCGTCATCACAGACAAGAACGCCGTCTTCTGATTTAGCCCCACTTCTTAGTAATAAGGCGCACATTGTTATAGAGGAGATAAACTCTTCGTTAGAAAGGTCGTTATCTACAACAAAATTATCAGGTAGCCGAAGGTCTCCAATAAAGGCCTCGTCTTGTGAAACCTTCTTAGCTAAAAAAACTAATACGCTTGACCACATCGCAAGCATTGCCTGATCGACAACAATTTTCCCTTGCAAGGAGGGGTCAAAAGAGACTAAATCCCCCCAAGCACAGCCATCCTCTTTTATGAGATTAGAGTCTCGGGCCACTTCATTAAATCCAAAAGGTGTCCCGAATAAGAACACGATTCAATCACTTCCCCTATTCAGGGGTAGAAGAGTCTTCTTGAGGAGTCAAAGACTGATCAACAACCTTCACCCCATCGACGGGAGTTGCAGTTAAATGACCAGCCGCTCCTTTAGAAGCAGTGCCGCCACCAGCCCAGAAATGCGTGCCGCAAGAGGGACAACGTTTAGGCTTAGTCCTAGCTTTTGAAGACCAATTAGCCCCACAAGTGTTGCAAGTGTAAGAAATAAAAGCGCCCTCAGCATTGTAAGGGTTTAATATCTGGTGCACTCTTGGTATGGATAATCCGCACTCTTCAGCAATTGATCGCAAGCTCATTCCCATTGACCTAAGCTTGGTAATTTTCACATGTTGTTCCGTGTTTTTACGCACTTACAGGAACCTCCAATAATTTTAAATACTTTGAGCGGCAGTGTCTAAACTGGAAACGGCCCGCTTGAAAACTTCATTCAACACAGCTTTTGGGACATAGCCTCCAGCCTCTAGTTTCACTACTTGGATATCTAACCCACCCATTTCAATGAGAAGTTTACGTGATTGCCAAGCGTTAAATTCATTTGAATGCCAACTCAGCACACCAGAACTGAAGTCGGTGACACCTAAGACCGCATACGAAGCAGTAACATTGAACATTTAAAGACCTCCTCTCTTGACGACATAGTCAGGAGATTGCCTTTACTACTATTAACACTTTTTTATGTACTCTTACAAGTAGTCGCACTTATAGGCTTAATAAAAAATAAAAAAAATGCCTACTTTATCGAGAGGTTCGGGGATTTAGAAACTAAGCAAAAACAAACAACCACTGTATGCTATTCTCCTAATATGAGCACTTTCAATGAAGAATACTTAACGCAAAAGAGAAGGGATAGAGTGCTAGCGATACTCGCGGTCTCTAGCCTGATCGGGATGATTTCAATGGTTATAGCCAGCTGGGTACTACCTGAGGCAGACAACTCACTAACGGCGCAAGTTATTGCTTCATTGAACACGGTGGTTGTCACGCTTCTCGGATACTTCGCAGGAAGTAGCCAACCAGCAACGAGTAGCAGAAAAGATGCCCCATGACTGACGCAAAAATGCTAATAGAAGAGAAACTAGAAGCTTCTCACGGCATCCATATAAATGTAAAACACCAAGATTTTGTAAAGCAGATCCTCGCTGGTGAAAAAACCATGGAAACGAGAGATACGGACTCCTTAAAGCCTTACGTAGGCAAAAGGGTAGGGATAATAGCTACTGGGGTAAAAGGGGATCGGTACATACACGGGTACGCAAATATAGAACCCCCAGTGATTTATAAAAACTCTAAAAGATTCAACAAGGATTATGAAAAGCACAGGGTTGGTACGGAGAGCAGCTACCACCTAAACAACAGCAAGAATAAGGAAAAATACGGCTACCCATTAATATCAATAAAAGCATTAAAGAAGCCAATAAAACTAGAAAAAGGCAACTATGGGATAATTGCTAGAAAACTTTCCCTCGCAAATAAAGACTGAAAAGGAGAATCTCGTGAGCAGGGCAGTCGCAAGCTTAAAAATTCTTCTAGAGCGATCTGAGGAACACCGCAGGGCACTTAAAGAAGAAAACAACGAACTTAGGGAGGTTATTTTAGACTTGACCCTATACATAGAGAACCAAAAGAAACTAAATAGGTGAAGCTGTCACACGCAGCCTGAAAACGCCGTGATAAATTCATATGCATCAAGTAATACACCATTTAGGGTTTGAAACGGACTTCCAACACGAGTCGCCAATATGGGGAGCTTGTGACAACTGGGAAACTATCGAAGGACTAATTGACCCTTAGCCTTTTAAACTTTCCTCGATGAAAAGTAGTTTCTCTTGAGCCTCAACAATCAAACAAACTTGGCTGTCAACTGCTGATATAATGTCAGCGTGCTCACCAATACCAACAGCTTGACTCAAATACACTTCGACGTTCGCCTTTGCAGCTGCAATGTCGCCCTCATATCGAGCTTTTAATGCCTTTAGAATAATCTCTTTCATAGTAAAAGAGTACCCTAAACCCCATACGGTTTTCTAGGGACGTGCCTACCCCGATTCCTAGAAACCGGCTCTTTCTTCCTTGAGTTCTCGGTATTGCGTCGGTTTCCTCGTGATCGCTTGTATTTAGCGCGGTGTACCGTACGAGATGCTAACCCGGCCTTGAATCTGCCTCTTCTATGTACCACTATGTGAGAAGGCCTAAAGCTATCCGAATAAACTTCAGAAATGGATTCACCGTCTAGAATGACACGGATAAGATTTTCCGCTTTTATTTTTTTCATTTCAGATCGCCAGTTTTAGAATTTTTTTTATCTTCTTCTCTTTTTTTACGTGCGGCTTCTAAACCTGCGCGTAAAGCAGCAGCAAACTTCAATTGAGTTTCTTTAGGGGCTTTACGTAAAAACTCAGGCGAGTCATGCTCATTAATCTTAACACGGATGAGTAAGTCAACGGGACCAATAAAATCTGTTGACTTTAAAGAAGAATTAAATTTACCCATGGTAATAACAATTTACCATATTTTGAAAGCCGTGTCATTTTGAACCCATTAAGGAAAGTAGTGCTAGTAGCTTCTGAATCAACCCACCGATGCAGGCACGGCGCAATAATTGTTAAAGGTAAAAAACTGATATCTCAGGGGATAAATAGGTCAAAGACACACCCTAAGAGTATCCACCCATACTCTGCCATACACGCCGAGTTTGACGCGGTATGTAAGGCTAGAGGCACAGTCGAAGGAGCTACTATGTACGTGGCTCGACTTCTTGCAGACGGCACAAAGGGGATGTCAAAACCATGCCCGCACTGTCAAAAATTAATAGAAGATAGCGGAATTGCGGAAGTGATTTACACTGACGTAGATGGAGAATTCACTACAAGTTTTGTTTAAATTTAAAACGAGTCTGCATACTCTTGGATAAGAGTACTCGATAAGACAAATAATGGCGTCCCTTCACCTACCCAAGAACCGACGACGTTGAAAGAAAAAAACTCTTCTGCCTCTGAGTCATCCATGCCATCTCTATCTTTTAAAATCGAAAGACACTTACCGTAATCATAAATAACTCGCAAAGGTTCTTTAGGGTTATCTAAAGATAGACCAATTATAGCTTGATCAAAACCGTCTGCGAAGAGAGCATTAGACTCATTCAACAGAAGCCAGTCCTCAATGAACTTCCTCGGGTTGTCTTTTGTTTTAAGCGGCCCAACCTCTGGCCTCATGTAATTTAACATATCAGCGACTCATTAGGTCTTTGAAGTTAAAGCCGTCAGGCAAAACTTCTTTGATGTACACTTCTGGACCTTCAAGACGAAGAAGCTTTTCGTTGTAAATCTTATGTCTTTTTTTGACTTTCGCCTTACCGGAAGAAAACTGACGACCTAATTTAGTGACGCGATAATAACCTGCCTTTTTAGCACCGCCCCTAACTCTTGCGTTAATTTCTTCAATTAGCCCGTAATGCCTGAGCTTAGCAACATCACCGCCTTGAAAACCTGCACGTTGTTTAGCCGGTAGATTTTTTATAGCTTCTGCCATGAAGGTAGGGACATGGACAGCCTCATCAACACGAGTACCTTTGGATAAAAGTATTAAGGCCATACCCATCTTAGAAGTAAGGGGTCGGCTGTAAATCTTGGCCTTCTGGCCGCAGGCGGGACACTCAACTAAATTACCTCGATTAAGCTGAACGTGTAACCAGTCCTTAATGTCACTTAAGAACTCCCTACCTGTGGTCCTCCACTTAGTCGCATTATTAAACTTATTTTTATGAGTCAGCATTGAAACCTTCTAGTTTTTTATCTTCGCGTTCTAAGTACAATTCTAAAGAAGCTCTATCTACCATGGAGCAAAGCAAAGATTTAACTTCTGTAACTGCTTCTTCTTCAAAGTGCTTGTTATCATTATTATCTTGAGATTCTGAATGGCTGCTCATATTAGTATTGAGCTTAAAAAGAAGCAGCCTGTAAGATAAAGAAGAAGTTATTAAAAGTAGATAATCTATACGGGCACTAACTTCCGGTAACTCTCCAGCTAAAGAGTCTAAATTGACCATTAAAGTGGAAACACGGTCAGTTATCTCTTCATTAATCTCGTCCGAACTAACCATTATCGCTGATACCGAATCGCATAAGTTGCTCCCAATAAATTATATTATAGTTATGCAAGAGCAAAAGTAATAACGGCGAAAATAGATACCCATGCTACAATGCAAAGCCCTAGAGTACTTAAAAGACACCAATACGTATAAAATTTAAAAGGAAAAACCTTTTTCATAATTACCCCATGATTGCTTTAAAGTAAGAATGAAAAGGCTACACTCATAGGGTAATCTATGTCAAACCGCATTCCTCGGTAGCTCAGTTGGTAGAGCAGTCGGCTGTTAACCGACTTGTCACTGGTTCGAGTCCAGTCCGAGGAGCTTTATGTGCAAGTAGCGACTAGCCGTCGCCATACTCTCGTCGCTTGTCCTCGGCGTAAGCTGACGATCTTTTCGCCATCTCCATGGCTTGGTCAAAAAGCTCCGATGCTAAGCCCATCTTATCCGTTGAGCCGCCACTAATTCGACTTATCAACATCGCTAAAGTGTAGACAAGGAAAAGAGGAGCGGTTTCTTTTGCATCCTCGCCCGCAAACTCCCCCAAAATGTTATCGATATTAGAAATAACTTCTTTGGCTTTCTCTACGGCAATATCTTCTTTACTCAAAACACACCTATCCTAGCTTAAGGCCTATTGGCCTGCCGAGAATTGAACTCGGGTCGCACTCTTATAAGGAGCGTGCTCTAACCGTTGAGCTACAGGCCGACATAATTACGGCCTCCCTATAAGAAGTGAGAAATTCACTAAAGTTACTACTCGGATGATTCAGTGGGCGGGGTTGAATCGACTACACCCGACTGATTTTGCTTCACATTTTCTAAATGACGCTCAACCGCCAGTAAGGCGTTATCAAAAAGCGCCTTAGGCGCATTTAGCTCGACACCGTTACCACTAATGCGATAAGCTAACTCGCTTAAAAAAGCACCCAAGAAAAAGTCGCCGTAACGGTAGCGACCGCGCTCTGGCATATCGGGGTCTTCGGAGGGTACGTTAGCTACAACGCTGTGCATTATATTGAGTACAAGCTCTAAAGACTGTTTAGCAGCATCTCTGGCTTGTTTCTCGATCTCATCGTCGGTGAGATCTACTTTCTCCTCAGAAGAATCTTCAACTTCCTCGTTAGTTTCTGGAGTAGCGACAATATCAGCTTCTTGGACTTCTTCTTCTTCCACTTATAAACTCCTATTGATTAGGTACCCGTAAAAGCAATTCAAATGCTAAAAATTGCATAGCCTTTTAACTATGCAATACAGGTAAATGCAAGTAAACGATGAGTCTAAGGGAGAATTAATTATTAGCGATAGCGGTTGGTCCGTGGCATGCTGAAAGCTTCTCGCAACGTAACCGAAATTAAAAAGTCTGCACGGCAGGACTCTTTTACCCCACCTTTATTTAGAGTGCTTTTCATCTTAGCCAACCAGCCGTGGAAATCTCGACCATGACTAATAAGGTTGCCATAATCAGTATCTCCTCCAAAATTCACTGAAGCTCCATGGAGTTCGTGTTCAGCATCAGCCGGGACGATCCGGCGAAGTGTCTTAACTTGATGCTTCGTGGGGTGCGCCCCCATATCAACCATAGTGAAGTCATCCTGATGCTGTAGCCGAATAGCATTGGTATTTCGCATAAAGTTAAGCATAGACTCTGTATGACTATGATCAAAGCTTGGAATACCATCAGCATGGTCGATGTTACGATGATCTAGACTCCTAGTGTTAGGATCACCACCGTCCTTACTGCCTGAAAAATCTAACATACTTCCATCACGCAATATATAACCAGCTGCGTGTGGCTTATTAGTAGTACCGAAATGCTTCTTGGCCGAAGTTTCATAATCGCTCTGAGGCTCTCTTATGAGTCCAGCGCGACTAGTAGCATCTGGCTTTCGGTACATAGATGCCGAAATACTGTAGTCCTTATTGCGCCCCTTGTTGTCTACAAAACCATGAGCTTTGTAGAACCTGCTCAGACGCCCTCTGGAAGAGGTACCGCCGGGGTCACCTTTGTCAGCTAAATTCAACGTAATGCGTTTCCCGCGAGAATCCGCATGTTGGGCAAGCTTCTTCAGCACCGATGAACCAACGCCTTTTTTCCGCTGACTCGGCTCCACTTCGATTCTATCTAAGTGAATGTCATCCCTACGTGAATAAAGACGAAAGTCTCTTATGTGCTCGTGAGAATCTCGCACGTGCTGAGAGAACTGATCGAGTTTTCGATCTATCGCCTCTTTTAGGGATTTATGTAGATACTTAGCCATAATACAAATATACTACAGTATAACTTTTGAGTTAACGCTCCCACTCAAAATTAAATACACAATTCGGAGACCCTTCGCACTCTTGGACTGCCAACCAACCCATACGTAATGCAGCAACAATAAAAGCGCCATTTTGAATAAAAGTATATTCTCCGCGTATCGGTTCAACCCAACTTTGAACAGCGCACTTGTAGGCGTAGCTATTATTTACACCCTCAAGGGGAGAATCACGCATTGAGCAAAATCTTAGGAATTCTTGACAAATATCAACCATACCCTCTTCAGGGAATCCCTCGCCGTCAGAGTTATCGCCCCGAACGCCGCCGCAAACAACATCTGATTCCCTAATGAAGTCATCTAATTCAATTAAAGGTGTCAATTTAACCCCCTTTGAAAAATAATGCTTTTCTGCCCGAACTCCCGTTCACAATTATTGAAGAATCAAGGTTACTGCCAGCAGCCAAACTTTTAGCGTAGCCAATAGCCTCGTCAATAGAATCAAAAGAACAGGAAATCCCCATGTCGGATGGTTCATCTTCACTATTCAAATAAGATAACCCAGTCACAACCCAAGTTGATCCTAAATCCATGCAATCATCAATGAATATGTTGTTACTAGGAATAACCATACACTTAAATACAACAAAATTAGTACAAATGTAGTAGAGTTGAAAAATGAGTAAAGCGGACGAACTGATAAGTAAATCTCTACTAGAGTCGAAGATCAACCTACCGCACCGCGTAGCAAAAGGGGAAAAAGGGGTTCACTTTGAAACGGGCAAACCTGTAGAGTTCCCTTACATTCACAATAAAGAACCAGCACCTGACATGGGCGAACGATTTGGCCAACACTTAGAGCCTGCTGGTAAATTTATGGTACATACTGGGTACCATAAAAATCTTCAACCCAATACCGAAGCTGGCGTACACCGATTTGATAACCCCCTCGTGATAGAATGGGGGACAACATCAGGGGAACCCCACGGTTGGAAGTCTAAACTATCTAAAGCCTTCGGTGGTAAGACGGGCGCAAGTCTTTCTAAAGCCATACGTAATCACGGTCATGATGGCGTGGTAACTGTAGGTAGTTTTAGAGGGTCGCCAGACGTGAGTGAAATAGTAGCTCTTAAGAAATAAAATACTGTCTATGAGACAACGGCTTCTATCGCACCAACAAGCTTGCTCTTCTTGACGCCGCCGACGATCTGTTCCTGAACAATACCGCCGTTAAAAAGCAACAGATTTGGAATACTTTGTATGTTGAAGTTACTTGCAATTCTGGGGTTATTGTCAACGTTGATCTTAACGACTTTTAGTTTATCCCCATAAGAGGCTGACAACTCATCAAGCAATGGCGCAACTGCACGACAAGGCCCACACCAAGGTGCCCAGAAATCAACTAAAACTGGAACATTAGACTTGAGGACTTCGTTGTTGAAGTCATTCTCGTTAGCCTCTAAAATACTGGGCATATAATTCACTCCTAAGCCAATGGTTAATGGGGGAATAGCCCAGTATACATGATCAAGAATGAACTACTACAACCAAGTCAGCATTGTAGTAGAATAGGTATAAAATGAACCCTAAAAGAAATAACCCGACTCAACTAATAGAAGCCAAACTGTTGAGCGAGAACTTCCTGACCCATGCGGCTGATGCGTTCAAGCTTAACCAGATACTGTCGTCAGGCCGTCTAAAAGGCACTGTTTCTTTATCAAAGTACCCAAGATTTTCTTTTGAAGGCGATAACGGTTACATAGCCTTCCACCGCGACGGACTAGAAAAGCACCTAGAAAAAAAAGGCGTAGACTTAAATAGGCCCGTATACTGGGACACCAAAACGACACGTACTGGAGAGGTGTCTGGAGTTAAATTCCATTCAGGCCGAAGGTCTAAATCTGTAAATTTCGATACAAGTGATCGGACAAGTTTTAAAAACTTCTACCAAAAAATGAAGCCCAATAAAGACCCGGCGATAGCTCAAAGATTTGAGCCTATAAACTACTCCGGGGAAAGAGAATTAAGCACTAAGAAAAACGTGGACTTTGAGCCTGAGCATGTGTCACATATTGGGCACCATGCGATTCTTCACGGTGACGACTTCAACGACCCTAAAAAATACGCATTACCAAAGCAGGCTAAACTCTACGCCAAAGAAATTAAGCATCACGCATACTTAGCAGCGACTCATAACAAGCCATTGAAGCTGAGTGTGGCTCTAGGGCCTCTACACAAAGAACAACCCTTATTTACAAGGGGCGGCGACCACGAAGACATACAACACTACAAAAACCTACTTAGGTCCGCGATGCATACTGAGTGGGAAAATGACGAAGGTAGAAACGCCGAAGTGCACAAAAAGCTGCTTAAAAATTACAAAGTTGATGAATTAGTGGACTCGATGAAAAACTCCTTGGGAAGTAGCGATGATACATACTTACTCTCGAAGAAATTTCTACACCCAAGCCTTAGAAAATCAGCTTACGAAGAAACTGAACACTCTAGACCATCAAAGCTTATAAACACACAGTTGGCCGAGACAAAATCTAAGTAGTCTGGGAATTTGGATTAACCCCTACATTGCCTGTCCCGTACCACTTCTCCAAGATCTGGTGCACTCGTTGCCTACTTAAACCCATTTCCTTGGAAATAGTGGTCACAGAGCCTCTGGACTTACCCAACGCTTCGTAACGAGTCACGAACTCCTTGACTCTTACCTGAACGGCTTGCTTCTTCAATTTAATGCGTTCTGGGGCACTAGGGTCGTGGTGTCTACGGTTAGCCAGACGGTATGAGGAGAGGATTCTGTCAGGCAAGCAATTCGCGTTACAATAGCTGTTACCGTCCCAATGAGCAGTTGCGTCTCCAGAGGAGATGCCACAATGCGTCTCACTACTGCTATGCGTTACCCTCGCGTACTCAAATAAGGCCTTGCTTACAGCCTTTTGCTTTCCGCAACTGAAGCACTTCATAATTTCGTTGGGCTTACGGTAAACCCTACGCTTGTACCAACTCTCAGTTGAATTACGAAGTTGCTTTAGCTCAACCCAATCTGTTCTCTTCATGGGGAGTAAGGTTAACAAGTCTTATTTGGTTATCAAGATGCCGTTGTAAAAAATTTACTGATTACTTATTTTTTACAGTTTCACCAGCGTGGGTGCTTACTCTAGGAGTAAAACGGTAGCTTGGGTCAGTTGCTCCGCTTTGCGGAGATAAACGAGATTTTAGGTGAGAAGCATTTACGTGTCTCGAACGCATTTCCATCCCGTCATGTGTAGGTATTACATGTACGGGTATATCTTTATCTGGCTGAATAGAGTGCACTGCCTTTGAGCGACCACGGCCTTCGTGATTAGTTACTTTGAAATTTCCAGTCTCGATATTGTAGTCAACATAGAGTTGAGGAGAAGCAATGCTACCACCACTTTTTATATGGGAAGTCAGTCCCTCTTGACTCTCATGATCACCTCGATGAGAAGATAGAGATAGAAACTCACTAGGCTTCATATGGTGAACAAATCCCAGATAGTTAATATTTTTATGATTAGGGGTGTTACCCTCCCCATCGACGCTATCGAAATTAACTTCTCCTACCGTGTGCTTACCCTCGGGGTCAAAACCACCAAGGGAGTCAGCGTTTAACTTTGATTCAATAATTTCTTCAGCCGTCATATTAGACCTCAACGATGGGTGAGTACGCTTACTCAGCTTGGGTGTATCTTCTTTTGTGCCAAGAGCAACTACTGCTTTAGATGCTAAATCGGAGTGACCTTTATCTCTCACATGGGTCAGAAAGTTATCAATTGGTTTGCTATGACCGGTAGCCATAAAATCATCGTACTTAGGATGGTTAGAGTCGAGTTGTACAGAAAGCCTGACTGGTAGGTTGTGTTTAGCAGCAAGTTCTTTTACTTTTTTTATCTGACCCTCATGATTAATAAAACTATGTTCAGGGCGCTCGGGGTCGTGAGTGTTAGCTGTATATGGGGACAATACAGCGTGGTACCCTAAATACCTAATATGCTCTCTTTTAAACTTCACTCCCTTAACAGCAGTAACTTCACGTTCCGGTTTATACTCAAAAGGCTCGTCAGCCCGACCTGAGTCGCGAATCTGCCAAAATAAGCCGTTATCGTAACCCCTGCCACTTGGGGCCTTAGTCGTTCGTCTTAATTTCCCACCAATATCTAAAAATGAACTGGGGTCTCCACTGTCAGACCTAGTACTAAACTTTTTACCACCGCGCTTGTATACCCCTGAAGGCGCAACGTCATAATAAACTGGCCTCTCAAAACTCGAATTATTGTGAGCTTCGAGACTTTTTTTATCAAAAGCTAAAAAAGTACCATGCCCATAGTGCGCGTACTGAGGGTATTTAGAAAAACTTACCCTATTGGCCTTAAACGCATTTGCATCAAGAATCGAACTTATCTTATCAATATGACTAGAGTGAGTAATTACACCTTCACTCAAACTAGCCTCGATCAAAGATATGCTACGATATTGTTCTGACAGGGGTACCCAAGTGTAAGAGTCTGTTGCACTAGCCCCTTTATGATCGCGTGTACCGGTTAAGCGGAAACCCCCGACGTGGGTAATGTCTGGGTGTTTACGAGCTAACTCACGCCGTACCTTGTTCATTAGTCCTACGTCGCCACGATGCTTACTTTTAACTTTAACGCCTATTTTAGCTGTTTTAACATCCTGCCCTTTCGGAGCACCCGGACCACCCACACCCACAGCAAGCGATAGCAGCCCCACTCGACCATGCTCGGGGTGATGAACGTCGTAAATAAAATCACCCTCTCTGTCGTGTCGAGACGGTTCTCGCGCACGCAAGAAACTATGGCTGCTATTTAAGTCAGCCTCAATCAATTCTGTAGCGGTGGATAAACGCATAGTTAAAGTTTACCACAAAACCAAAGACTAATTCTAGAGTATCCAAAAACTCAAGTAAATGTGCTACTTACTAAAGCACAC
>JGI24006J15134_10000824_pt1 | contig 18332 bp, 27 predicted proteins | sample LinPmetageLP53_FD_15134 | JGI IMG/M metagenome (IMG submission 15134)
GGCAGTTCCAGCAGCGTTTAACGAATTACAAAAACAATATCCAAATGCCAATCTATCGATCGAAGATAATACTGGCAAGAGATTATTCAGTGAATCAGTTAATGAAGGTAAAAATTTCTATCAAGATATTATTGATGGCCTAAAGCTATCATTCAAAACATTCTTTGAAGCTGGTGTAGAATCAGATTATAAAATGTTTGAAAAGTTTTGGAAGAGAGATTATAAAGATTTAATAAACGCCGCTGAAAAGATCGAAATGTTCAAAGAATCACTTACCGAAGCTACTGATCTTAATGATCCATTTATGGTTCGAGTTAGAGTAATGAGACAAATTGCTAGAGATAAAAAAGAATACCAAGCTTACAAAAAAGCAAACCCCACACCAAAGGCAAGAAAGATAAGTTTTGATAAGTATTTGTCATTATTAGATTTACAATCTGGACATATGGATGATTTGAAAGATTTAACTAGACAACTAAAACAAACTGACGCTGATATGAATACGGAAGCTGGCGAAAAGGGTGATGAATGGACAGACGACGATGGTAATAGATATGGTGGAATACTCATGGACCTTGAGGTAGAATATGAAAAAGTAAAGGCGAAGCTTGCCAAGGTAGAGGCTAAAATAGATAAATAAATATAACTTACAATAATGAAAACTAAATACAAAATTTTAGCAGCAATTGGTGCATTCTTTGGAATGTTATTGCTAGTGTTTAAAAGTTCAAGTTCTTCTGATGTAACTGATGTTAAATTAGAAGAGAACAAAAAGAAACTTGATGATTTAAAGGATGCTGTAGCTGGAGTAGAAGAAGAGAAGAAGGCTACAAAGAAAAAGATTAGTAAGACTAAGACTGATATTAAGAAGACCAAGTCTAAGAAGAAGAGTACCAAGTCTGCTGTTGAAAAAGCTAAAAGCTTTAAGGACAAATATAAATCTTAATGAAGAAGCTAATAATCATATTAATGTGCATGTTCTCATTGAGTGCATTCTCACAGACGGATACTGTTAAAGTTCCTCAAGTAGAATTAGATGAGATTATAGCTGTTATTGATACATTAACACAACAAGATTCTATCAATAATATTCTTATAGGTCAACAAGACGAACAGATAAAGAACTTTATGTTTTTAGCTGAACAAGACTCTATCATTATAGATTTTAAGAATCAAGAGATTCTGTTATTAAACGATAGAATCGACATCTATGCAGATCAAATGAAGAGAGACCAAAAATGGTATAATAAACGACAATTCGGATTTATTGCGGGTATACTCAGTACTATCGGTATCATTCATATCATAGATTATACATTACCTTAAAAAATTATAATTTATTCATGATATATAGTATAGAAATATAATAATACTATTGCATCATGGATAAATACATTTATAGAGCTAAACTTGATAGAGTTGTTGATGGTGATACAGTAGACGCTCTCATTGACGTTGGTTTCGACATTTGGGTTAAAAAAAGAATCCGATTTATGGGAATAGACGCCTGGGAATCTAGAACAAGAGACCTAGAAGAGAAGAAAAAAGGACTAGCCGCAAAAGCAAGAGTAGTCGAACTTCTAACAGAAATATCATCAAAACCTGGATATTTTAGAATCAAATCACATGGTGTTGGAAAATACGGAAGAGTTCTTGGAGAACTTTTCATAATGGATAGTGAGGGATTAAAGTATAATATAAACGAAACACTGGTAACTGAAGGTCATGGTTATGAATATTTCGGAGGTAAAAAACAAATATTTAACGGAAAAATAAATAAATAAAATGTCAAAAACAATTAAAAACTTCATTAAGAATGGAGTATCAACCACAAAGGGGCTATTAAAACTAGAATGGTTAAACTTTAAAAATTGGAAAGGATGGACCTCATTAAGAGCATTATATCTTGCGTTTGTTGTAGTATGTTTACTACACACATGTTGGTATGGTTCTATTTATTTTGCAGCATGTGCGTTCTTTAGAGTAGAACCTGTATTATGGGCATTAAACAAATTAGGCTTCTCAGAAACAGAAATATAATCTTGAAATATGAAAAGACTATTATTCCTATTATCATTTTTACCATCGATATTATTGGCTCAAGAAAGTTGGGTTCGAGTAGAAGTTCAACCTGACAATTACCCCTCTGAAACAACTTGGGAAATATTAGACACTGCAGGAACAGTATTAGCAACAAACCCTCCATTTATAGATATGTCACTTCAGACAACTATAATTCCTCTTGATACAGAAGATTATAACTTTGTTATCTATGATGAATTTGGAGATGGTATTTGCTGTGCATTCGGAGAAGGTTGGTTTGGATTAAGCAATGATTGTGGACTAGACCAATATGTGTATGATTTCGGTGGAGCAAGCGCTACTATATTCTTTACATTAGAACAGTGTGCTCAACCGCCACCGCCAATAGTAGGATGTATGGACCCAATTGCTCTAAACTTCAATCCAGAAGCTGGTCAAAATAATTACGTTGGTCAGGTAGCAGCATCACCATGTAACCCATTCTACCCTAGTGATTACAACTACTTTGGAATAGACTTAGGCTACTTCAACGAAAACCAATCTGTATTTGCAATAGGTACAGAAATTTCTGTAGGTGGCTTTACCTATTATATAGATGGCTCAGGAGTTCCGAATAATTGTAATATAGGTGTAGCCATGATATATGTAGTATCTGATCCGGCTTTAGCCGATGGGGATCTATTTAACACAATGCAGGTAGGAGCATTAAATAGCGATCTCTACCCAGAGGACACATGGACAATTAATCCTTGTGAATATATTTATGGTTGCAATAATCCTTCAGCTATAAATTATGATCCAATAGCTACTTCAGATGATGGAAGCTGTCAAGTACTCTCTGGATGTATGGACCCAACTGCAGAAAACTATAACCCAGCAGCGGCTGTAGAATTTCCTCCAGGAATTTCAGGTCCACCACCATGTGAATATTTTGTATTAGATACTACATCTTGTGGAACAGATTCTGTAGACCTTATGGTTACTATTATGGTAGACCAATACGCATCAGAAACAAGTTGGTTTGTAATGACCAATTGGAATCTTGATGAAATAGTTATGGAAGTCCTACCAGGAGACCTTAGTGGTGTGACAATGGGAACTATCATTACCCAGAGCGCATGTGTAGCTGACAATACAAATCTAACTTTCACAATAAACGATACATACGGGGATGGGCTTGGAGGAGCTCAATGGGGTGGAATTGATGGAACTTACTTGGTACACACGGCATGCGATACTCTTGCAAGTGGCGGAGGTAATTTTGGATTAAACGTATTCGCTAATGGATTCTCTGGAGATTGTGATGATCTACCGGTCGAAGGTTGTATGGACGATAATTATTTAGAGTACAATCCAGAAGCAGTCTTAGATGATGGTTCTTGTACTACTCCTAATGTTTATGCATGTATAGATGTTAATTCAACAAACTATGACCCACTAGCTAATACGGCAGATCAATCTGCAAACTGTGCGCATACATTAAGGCTAACGGATGGTGGTGAAAATGGATGGGGTGGTTCATTCTTAATAGTAGCTCAGGGCGAAAATTACTATGGCCCATTTACAGTAGCACCGTTAGAGGCATTATTTACAACACAATTAGATTTAAACTCTAATGAACTTGTAAAAGCATTCTTCTATTCAGATCCGCTATCAATGAACTTTATGGTCGAATGTGGTTTTGAAATAGTTAGTCCTACAGGAAATATTATAGCACTTGGTGGAGACAATCCATTTATAAGCCCAATCAGATTATCCCCATTTATGTATTCAGGCATGGGTGAATGTCTATCAACTTGTATTCCTATTGTTAATGGATGTATGGACGATGCCGCATGTAACTACCAACCCCTAGCAAATACCTCAGCATCATGTACATACAATGTTGAATATTATGATTGTAATAACCATTGTGTAAGTGATATTGATAACGATGGAGTATGCGATGAGTTAGAAGTAGAAGGCTGTCAAGACCCGCTTCAATACAACTTTGATTCAACAGCAACAGACTCAGGACCTTGTGTTCCATTTGTATATGGTTGTACAGATATTACAATGTTTAATTTTAATGCTTCTGCTAACGCAGATAATAATTCATGTATTCCAGTAGTTAATGGTTGTACTGATATTACAGCATTTAATTACAATCAAGAAGCAAATGTAGATAATGATTCTTGTACCCCTGTCGTAGATGGATGCACAAATCCTATAGCTTTAAATTTTAATCTAGATGCAAACATTGATGACTTGAGCTGTATTTTACCAATTTATGGATGTATGGATGAAGGGGCTCTAAACTACAACGAATTAGCAAACGTAGATAATGACTCTTGTACTCCCATTGTAATAGGGTGCACTAACCCATCCGCTCTTAATTATAACGAATTAGCTAATGTAGATGATTTTAGCTGTGTACTTCCTATATATGGGTGCACAGATCAATACTCGCTTAATTACAATGAATTTGCAAATGTAGATAATGATACATGTATTGAAGTTGTAATTGGCTGTACAGATCCAATAGCATTAAATTATTATCCCGATGCTAATGTAGATGATTTTAGTTGTGTACTCCCTATTTATGGTTGTACAGATCCCTATGCATTTAACTATAACGAGCTAGCTAATGTAGATAATGATACTTGTGCTGATGTAGTAGAAGGATGTACAGACCCATTAGCATTTAATTATAATCCAGAAGCTAACACAGAGAATTTTAGCTGCATAGATACATTATACGGCTGTACTGATCCATTAGCATTTAATTATGATCCAGAAGCTAACACTGACAATCAATCATGTATTGATACATTAGAAGGTTGTACAGATCAAAATGCAGACAACTATGATGAGTTTGTTAACACAGATGATGGTAGCTGCTTATACGATGCAGGTTGTGTAGGTGAAGCAGGTGATCCATATTGGTTAAATGATGGGTGCTATGCATGGGTAATCGATGTTAGCCCTAATTGCTGCAATACAACATGGAACGGAGGATGCCAAGATTTATATAACTACTGTGAAGCAAACGATGATTCAGTAGGNATAGTAGAATATGGCGATACACAAATNACAGTNTTTCCTAACCCAACAACAGGTATTATAACTATAGCGACNTNACTACAGGTNGACGNATCNTTATATANCGCTACNGGGCAATTNGTNTTACANGAGAGTAACNCTAGGCAGATAGATATTACTGACCTANGTGACGGNATGTATCAACTTATTCTAACATANGNTGNTNTTAAGTTTACAAAAAGNNTAATNAAGCAATGAGATATTTACTACTANTAATATTNACGGTNTGNAGTCTGCAGATCCAAGCACANGCANTTAAGAAAGCATTTAAGTTTGCAACCTTTTANGGNGCAGTCAANGGNGGTAACTCACTAGTCGATTATGATATATACTCCTTAAATTCAGACGGTACTATAAACTATGATGTTGTTAGTACACCTATTGATTATTCTTTCACAATTGGATTAAGAAAGATTGCTCGACTTGGCTATGAAAATAAAGAGAGACCGTTTTATAATGGTACTGAAAACTCATTCTCAGATGCAGCTACTATCGGTAAAGTGAAAGGGCTAGAGTTTTTATTTGAAGCTGACTATAAGCGCCAACAAGGGGTGAACTACATAGATCAAAATCACTTCTTACGGTATGTTGCTGAGGATTGGATAGTTAAAGCATCTTATGTTCAAGACGGATTTGCAGATATTAAATACTTTGAAGCATCAGAGAGGTATAGATATAATGTTAATGAAAAGCTGTCCTTTAATATAGGTGTTTCACAGAGAGTATCAGCAGCGTATGGTTATAATCCACTCGAAACAGCAACATATCCATACACTAATATAGCACTTAGTGAGGGATATCAATATGATTTCGAAACAGATGTATGGTTGAACTCAGAAGGTGTAGTAATAGCAGAAAATAGTGAGGTTTGGAGAGCAGTTGTTCTCCCTGATGTTCTTGATAGCTATGTTGCAGACAGAAGAAATGAACTACCTTTACAGTGGAACTATTCACTGATAGCAGGATTTGATTACTACTACTATACTAAGGCCTTCTGGATGCACACTTGGGGAAGTGTTATACCTCTCCATTTAAACACAAACAGTGAGTATTCTTATTATAAATTTAACAATAATACACAGTGGATTGATTATGGTAGTGGGTTAGTATTAGGCTATAAATTAAATAAAAACCTTGGTGTCTTTTTAGAGGGCACTTATAACAAGTATTGGAATAGAAATTGGCACGATTTTAGCGTTGGAATAAACTACGTAGTATTTTAATATATAAATAAAATGAATAAGATTTAAAATGGCTAAAGAATTAAACGAGGATACTGGATTTAACATAAGTATAAAAACCTTATTGGGTATAGGAGCAGGGATGGCTACGGTGATCAGTATGTGGTTTATACTACAGGCTGATATAGAAGAGGCAAAAGAATTACCTATTCCTCCTGACCCAGAAATTACACGAATGGAATTTGATATGAAGGATCAATTAGTTCGTCAAACAATTATGACAACTCAAGAAGATGTTATTGAGTTAAAGGAAGATTTAGACAGAATCGAAGATAAAATAGATAAATTAAAATGAGATATTTAGTTTTGTTTTCCCTATTATTTCTTACTTCTCTTATTTCAAAGGGACAGGATATATGTATAGGCAGCGAGGAATTATGCGTAATACAGTTTAATGCCTCCTTTAATACAGCCAACGGTGTAGATTGGTGCGGCGATTTGACAGACTGTTCTACTTCAGACGTAGATATAATGAAGAACTCAGATTTACAAAAACAATATAAAATAGTAGTAGTACCCACCATCTTGATTTTAGACGATGGAAAAGAAGTAGCGAGGTTTCAGGCCAACATTATGATGACAATGGAAGCTACTAAAGAAGAAGTACAGGAAACGATTGATGAAATCATAATGAGTGATTTCTAAAAATAATTAAAATGAGATGAGTTGGAAAGAAATATTTAAGGACGATAACAAGTATAACGAAAAGAGCATAATTGGTTTTATGGCTTTTTTAATTATGACAGTTGTAATGATAGCAGACGTAGTAACAGGTTGGGCAGGAACCGATTTAGTTATTAATGAATCAATTTACAACTCGTTTGTAATGGTGGTTCTAGGTTGCTTTGGTATTGCAGGACTTGAGAAATTCGCAAATAGAAAATAAAGTATAGAGAATGAAAACATGCTACACAAGAGAACAGATTGAAACCTCTGTTAAAGAAAAAGGATATAAATGGTTTGAGGATAATAATAATAGAGGGTACGATGTTAATATTGTAGGAGTTAGAAATTCAGAAACAAAAGGTAAAGTAACAAATGCATTTGATGACTGTATAACTATATCTTATAAAGTAGAAGGTGAATGGCAGTTTCATTGTTTTCCTTGTACTACCGATCCAGGCTCGCACTGGGTTGAAAACGTATTAAATGAAAAAGGTGTTGCAATATTAAAACCAAACCAATATAGAGGTTCACATAAACTTAGATTACACCAAGGTAAATACTTAGCTTTAGGTCAAAAAAAAGAAGTTACCGTTTATAGAGATAATAATAGAGATGACGTATATGATTTAGATGAATCTAAAACGGACACAGGTTTGTTTGGAATTAACATTCACAGAGCAACTAAATATGCAGGCAAAGAATCTACACAAATTAACAAGTGGTCGGCAGGTTGTCAGGTAATTGCAGCAAACGACGACTGGCATGAATTTTTAGATATTTGTCAAGCAGCTAGAGAAATTCATGGAAATTCATTTTCTTATACTTTAATTGAGAGTAAGGATATTAAAAGTTAACAATTTAGTAATATTCGGATAGTGAACATTTTCAATAGTTTTAATATATACTATATGGAAAGACAAAACACAACCACTAATAAAGTAAATGCTAGCACAATAATGTATATTACTCTTATGATATTCGTATACTTGTTGGCAGTTTAGGTTATTAATAACTTATTTGAAAATAAGTGCCTCCAGATTTTTTATTTCGTGCATTATTGATTATATTACAATATAACAAACAATAACTGACATGACTAACAATACAAACCAATGGGTAATCTTTGACCTTGATGGTACCTTAGCTCTTATCGATGACCGTAGAGCATTTTGTACAAAAGATAATGGTAAAATTGATTGGGACAAGTTCTTTGACCCTAACAATATTCAAATGGATAAGCCTAATGCTCCAGTAATTACTATGGCACAGACTCTCAAAGCTCAAGGTTTTAATATCGCTATTTTCTCAGGAAGAAGTATTGGTACTGAAGCTGCCACGATAGATTGGCTTAATCAGTTTAATGTACCCTTCGACAGTATCACGATGAGACCTATCAGAGACTTCACACCAGACGATAAATTAAAGTCTGATTGGTTTGACGCTAGGTTCTCAAATTCTGATGTATTATGCGTATTTGACGATAGAAATAAGGTCGTAGATATGTGGAGAGCTAGAGATATTACGGTAATGCAAGTCGCCCAGGGTGATTTTTAGCACATAATATCGTAATATTTTTAGTGCCAGTACTATCATAATATGTTAGCATTCAGAAACATACACAACGATATCACTGGTGAATCTTTCTAAATTTAAACATTTTTTTAATAACGTATATAATAACTACATTTATTAACAATTTAATGTTTATAGCATTCTGTTGTATATATAATGAGACTATTTTGGTCTATGTCTGTTCAAATCCTAGATATTAAAAATTGAACAGATGAATTTTNTTAACATAAACAAAAACAAATTTAAAATTATGAAAAAAATGTTTTTAACAGTTGCTTTGGCNATCGGTACTTTATTCGCGGCCAATGCACAAAATGAAAAAGGAGATTGGTACGTTGGTACTGGTGACATTGGTAATGTTGCTTGGACTGAATGGTCAGTCTCCCCAACAGTCGGTTATGGAATTACTGATGATATAATGCTTTCTGCATCTGTATCTCAAGCTGATTCTGAAGCTGATATTAATTTAGACGTAAGCGCTAGATACTTTAAAAGTGGATATTTTGCATATGTATCAACTACAGGTTTATCAATAGATAACTTGAAGCTTGGTGTAGGTAAGATGTTTACAATTCACAAAGGTGTTTACGTAGACCCTAAATTAGTGTATGACACAAATGCTAAGACGGCAAACCTTTTATTAGGTTTTGGTCTTAAATTTTAAGAGCACACAATTAACTAAATAATTAACAAAAAAACAACAACAATATGGATAATGTAATCAAAATGCTAAAAGGATTTTTTGGTGGATTAGCTGGTATTATACTAGCAGTTCTACCAGTAACAATTTTATGGCAAGTTCTTACAGGAGGAACCGTATTTGGAATGGATGTAATAACAAACCTGACAAATATAGTAACTTCAATCGGTAATGGTGGATTCGTTGGACTAATAGTATTAGTTCTAGTCGTTTCATTATTTGCAGATAACAAGTAAGAGACTAAATAAAAGAGTTAGAAATTTTAAGTTCTAGGTATTTTTAACCATTAACAACTAAAGGGCTCCTTATTGGAGCCCTTTTTTATTTGAAACATTTTAGAATTGACCTATATAATATCATTAAATAAATACATAGCAAAATGAGAATAGCAAAAATTAGAGACGTAAAGACTCCAACTCGAGCAAACCCAACAGATGCAGGAATCGACTTCTTCGTACCAAATGATTTAGACATAATTAGACTAACACCAGGAGATTCATGTCTTATACCAGCTGGAATTAAAGTTGATGTACCTGAAGGACATGCTCTTATTGCATTTAATAAATCAGGAGTCGCAGTTAAGAAGTCTCTTCACGTTGGAGCCGCTGTAATTGACGTTGGTTATCAAGGTGAAGTACATATAAACTTGACAAACGTTGGTGAATATGAGCAAGTCATTAATCCTGGGGATAAAATAATTCAGTTTGTATTATTACCACTAGGTCATTTTTCTGTTGCTGAGGTTGCTGAAGATGAGTTATTTGCCGCAGAATCTTCAAGAGGTGAAGGTGGTTTTGGTTCATCTGGAACTAAGTAATATATGATTTTAGATATAGAGCAACAGAAGGATAAAGTTATCATCTCATATTATAATGAGGAGGGTGTAGTAGCATTTAAACAATATCCAATCAAGCAGTTTCAGAACTGGTATGTCTGTGGTGAAAAGGATAGAGGAGTTAGCGATAAGTATAAAAACTGGGACGGAAGACCAGTTAAGCTTGGAAATTCTAGACAATATAATAAGTTTGGATTAACATACTTTATGAACAGTTTACCTGAACGGGATAAAAAAGAAATCTTAGCATATAACATGCCAAAGACCTATTTTGTCGATATTGAGACTGAGATTGTGGATGGATTTCCTAAAGCAGAAGAGGCTAAGACCAGAATACTTTCATTCTCAATAATTACACCAGATAGAAAGGCAATAGTATTAGGTCTTGAAGATATGGCATCTGATAAAATCAAAAAGATTGAAGATGATACTAATGAGTATTTTAAAGACTTTGATCAGGATTGGACATTCACTTATAAGAAGTTCGAATCAGAGTATGATATGGTTTACACCTTCTTAATGAAGTTCTTACCTAAGTTTCCTATGATGACAGGATGGAACTTTATTAACTATGACTGGCAGTATATTGTAAATAGATGTAAGATATTAAACATTGATATATCTGAGGTTGGTATGACACAGGCTCTTGATAGAAAAGACAGCAGACCACTTCATATCGGTATCCTTGATTATATGCAATTGTATGATAAGTATGACAGAAGTGTAAAGGTTAAAGAATCTAATGCTCTTGATTTTGTATCAGGTCAGGTCTTAGGTGTTAAGAAGATTAAGTATACTGGAGGTCTACAAGATCTTTATGAAAATGATTTCGTCAAGTACATTTATTATAACGTAGTCGATTCAATTCTTGTATATTATATTGACCAAAAGTTAAAGTCGATGGAGGTTCTTCTTACACTTTCAAATATTACACAAATGCCGTTATATAAAGCAGCATCTCCAGTGGGAGTAACAGAATCATTGATCGCTAGAAAACTGCTTGAGTCTGGTAAAAGAATAGGAGTAGAATATACAGAAGAAGACAACGAGAAGGATGGTAAGTATGCTGGAGCTTTCGTAAAAGAACCGATTAAGGGTTATCATAAAGGAGTAGCTTCATTTGATTTTGCCTCTCTGTACCCCTCTATTATGAGACAGTTTAATATCTCTCCCGACTCTTTCATTGAAAAGGTAAAGCCCAGTGAAGTTGAGGCTAGGCGAAAGAATAAGGAGGTTATCGTTTGCGATAATGGTGTAGTATATAGTAAAGATGATTCAATGCTTAGAATGATACTTGGTGACCTGTATGGTCAACGTAAGGACTATAAGTCATTATCTTATGATTATTTCACTAAGGCAGAAAAGCTCAAAAAGCATCTAAAGAAACTTTAAACAAACATTATGAATTACAATTTTGAAAAAGATATTAATGATCCTCAACAATACTATTGGTTTAAGGATGCATTAACTAAAGAAGAAGTCGAAAAAGTTATTAAATTAGCATCAAAACTACCACAAGAGGCTGCTAGTATAGGAGATAAGAATACTGATAAAATACAAGATACTAGATCCTCTATTGTTAAATGGATTCCTAAATCTTCAGAATGGGATTGGTTATATGAACGCATGATTTATTTAGCTAAAGAGGCTAATACTGTATTATGGAGATTTGATTTACATTCAGCAGATGAATCTATACAATACACGGAATATAATGCATCAGAAAAAGGTCATTATAATTGGCATCAAGATATTTTAGAAGGTTCACAGGGTTCTAGAAGAAAGGTTTCAATTACAATACAACTATCAGACGAAGAAGACTATAAAGGAGGCGACTTGCAAATATCACTAGGTGGTGATGCATCTGGGCAATTGACTAGCACTATAGAATGTCCTAGAGGTTTAGGCGTTGGTGTATTATTTCCAAGCTATATGATGCATAGAGTAACTAGAGTAACTGAAGGAACTAGAAAAAGTCTAGTTATTTGGGTTGGAGGAGATCATTACAGATAAACAATATGGCAAAACAAATAACATTAAAAGGTTCCTATAGCGGAAATAAAGATAAAGTAGAAGTCGGAGTAGACGAAGCAGGTAGAGGAGCTCTATGTGGACCGGTTACCGTAGCAGCATGTATCATGCCGTTTGGATTTCAGCATCCACTTATAAAAGACTCAAAATTACTTAACGAGGGACAACGAATCAAGGCAAGAGAGGTAGTACTCCAGAATTCCATAGCTCACTCGGTTGTGCACATCTCTCCAGAGGAGATAGATAACACAAATATCCTAAGGGCTACCCTCAGAGGGATGAATGAGTCTCTGAAGGAGGTATATGCTGGTAATCCATTTGATTTAGCACTTATAGACGGAAATCAGTTTCATGGATTCAGTTCTGGTGATACTGTAGTACCGTATGAAACTATAGTAGGAGGAGACAATAAATACTCAAGCATTGCTGCAGCCTCTATATTAGCTAAAACTTCTAGAGATGCATTGATGAAACAATTAGACACTGAAGTACCAGGATACTTATGGAACTCAAATAAGGGATACGGAACAGCATCTCATATAGCAGCAATTAAAGAGATAGGAGGATCTGAACATCATAGAAAAACCTTTATATCACATTTCTTAACCTCCACAGAAGAATTATTTTGAAGGGTTTAATTATAGGAGTTCTGTGCTTTTTAGTAGGACAGACTTTAATTTGGTTTCAAACCAACGGACAGTTTATTAATGAATGGGCTAAGAACAATACACTAATATTATCTGTTGTAGGAGGTACTACGATTAGCTACTTCTTTATTAATGGTACCAGGTTAATTGCTGAACATTATGATGGACTACTCTGGCCAGGAAGATTTTTAGGCTTTTCAATGGGTATTGCATCGTTTACATTTTTGACCTGGCATTTTATGGGTGAGGGTCTGACCATCAAAACCATGATATCTCTTGCTTTAGCTACTGGAATTATATGCGTACAGTTATTTTGGAAATAATTGTTAATAACTTTAGTGAAAATAAGTGCATAAAAGTTTTTTATTTCGTGGGTTAAGTGTTATATTTATACTATAACAAACAAACAAATTAAAATATCATGAATAAGAAATACGCAAACGGTTATCTACCTAAAATCCAATACTGGGCAGAAGTACTATATAATGCATGTCAGAATAACGACCGCACTAAAATCGCATATGCTAAAGCAAAACTCGATTACTTCTATACTCGTGAAGAAAGAGCTTTAATTATCGATGAACTAATCGAAAACCATTCAAATTAATCATAACAAAAACAAATGAACGATTTTATTTACATGCAAGGAATTAAGTATAGGGTTATAGTAGTCAACCGATATAATGAGGATGGAGTTAACGAACCCTATGAGATTTACGAAGAAGTTTATGATTGTTAATAACTTTAGTGAAAATAAGTGCATAGAAGTTTTTTATTTCGTGCTTTATTGATTATATTAAACTATAACAAACAAACAAATAATTAAAACATACGCCATGTCAAACAACAGAACACAGTACACAATTTCCCAATCGGGTAAAAACTTCCTACTAAAAGGAACAGAAACAAATGCATCATTAATAATCGAACCAGCTCATAGCAAATATGATTGGGTAAAGAACAACCAAGGAAGAGTAGTTAATATCTCTCTAACAAGTGGTCGTTGGAATTCCTCAACAGATTACAATGGAGCTTACGATAAGTTCGAAAAACCAGCAGTAGCTGATATGAAAATTAGCCTTACTAAATTAGATGACTTAAATGTAGATAGTTCTTTATTCGAAACAATGAAGACTGATACTATATTCGATGAATTTTGTTCAAGTGATGGAGGCTTTGCTCCTGGAACAAACGTAATGTTTACTGGTTCTCCTGGAATTGGTAAAACTACAGTGGGTATTGAATTACTATCAAAACTACAAGACTCTGGTAAAAAGGTCCTATTTATTTCTGCTGAAATGAGCCAAATAGATATGGCAAGATACCTAAAGAGATTTCCACATTGGGGTCAATTACCAATCCTATTCTTAGCAGATTATGTTGATAGCTGTCCAAAAACTGTTATTGAGTCAGTATTAAATGAAGGTTGGGACTTAATCTTAACAGATTCTTACACAGAAGTAAATGACACTGTTAAAGAAGATTGTGGTCTAACAAGAAGTAAAACTGAAAAGTGGTTCTTAGATCTAATGATTGCTCATAATAAAGCAGATAACAAACTTAAAAAATACACTACGTTCGTAACTATTCTACAATTAAATAAAGGTGGTCAATTCGTTGGAAGTAATAAACTACGCCACATGACGTCAGCGATGCTAAACCTTAGATGGGATGGAGAAGAGAACACAGGTAGAAGATACATGGAGTTCGATAAGAATCGAGTAGGTCAAGTCGGAAAGAAACTATTTTTCACATTAGATGCTGGCGTATCATTTGATGAGAGTAGATTCTCAAGAGACAAACAAACAGACCTACTCGTGGAAGACGAACGAAGGCAACTAGAAGCTGAAGGTGTCGCGTTTGACGACATCTTCGGCCTAGATGCTGATTCCTACGAAGAACAGGTCGAAGAAGAGGTACAAGAAGAGAAAGATGTTAAGAACGGATTATATGGCGAAACAGTTTAAAACTATAGATATATAGTTATATGAAAAACGATTGCACTGTAGATAAATTTATAAGTTGTTTTAAGGACATAACTTTTAATATTGTATGTAAACCAATCAAAAAAATCAAAGTATCTGATACCACACTCAGTGCATCCGAAAAAGACCTGAAGAAGATGTTGGCTAAAGCTAAAAGAGAACTTAGTAAGGCAAGAAAAAGCAACAAGCATAATAAATTATCTAATGAAGATTTATTAAGATTTGAAAGTAGAGTCAATGAGATTAAGGATGAAATCCAGAAATTGAACGATGACACAGATAACTCTGATATATAGTATATAAAATAAACTAAAAAATGAAACTAACAAACGAAGGACTAAGAGCAATCATCCAAGAGGAGATTAAATCTCTAAGCGAGGGTAAATATTTCATCGGAACTGATGAAGTTAGCCAAGACGAGGTACTAGATTATACATATACAAAAAAGAAGTCTGGGTACAAGTGGAAGCAGACTAGCCATAATGGTGATGACTTTATCAAATGGAATAATATTGAGAAGAGTCTTAAGAAGCTGCTTAAGAAGTATGGTAAAGGTAATGTAGCCATAACTGGCAATACTAATGGAGGTGATCCTGTTGCAGAGGTATTTGTTAAAGAGTAAAACTAATAAATTATAAAATGAAACTGACAAACGAAAGACTAAGACAAATCATCCAAGAGGAGATTAAGTCTCTAAATGAATCTTTAATCACAGAGGCTACAAGGTCTACTGTAGCGATTGAAGATAAGAAAGGAAAAGTACACGGTACATATATTCACTATGATGGATATGTTTCAGGCGGCGTTGGCGATATGCTTAGCAAAGAGTATAAAAAACTTGATAAGATTGAAAGTCTTTTAGATTTAGGAGCAGAGGGTATTTCATCTTTAGGTAAATCAATAAAAGGCGGAGATGGCCATTCGTTCTCTAATAAGAAGAAAGGAGAAACTGTATTTTATGGTAGAGATAGAGATGAAAGTGGAGATATGACCAGTGATTTTGCAGATAGAGATGCATATTTAAAATCTCACACTGAAGATTTCGCATACTTATATTCTATAAAGGATAAGGCATGGTACTACGCTGAATCTGGAGATAACGAATGGAAAAAACTTTAAGATGATGGATAATATTAAAGATTTTATAGACTTTCACGCTGAACAAGCTGGCATGACTCGCGAAGAGTATACTGCATACTATTTATCAGAGAATAAGGAAACTAATGAAGGTCTCCCCTACGATGCCTTTGATAAAAAGCCCAAAACAAAAGAGATCGACCCAGAAGATCTGACGTATCCCCTTGAAACTGCGATGGGACGGGTGAATATCGAAACCTTAGATGATATAACTACTATCAAACAATTCAAGGACCTTGTAAAGGCAATGAAAAAAACCGGAGAAGTACCAGCTGAATTCTTTGCATTAAAAGTAGAAGACCAAATGGGCATAATCGGTCAAGCTGTAATGTACATATAGATAAAATGATAACTGATGAACCTGATTTAAGCTAATTTTAATTTAAAACAATTATGAAAGTCTCTATATAATGTAGAGACTTTTTATTTAGGTCTTTTTTAATTTAGATATATAATCTAGATAAAAAGACCTTTTTTTGAGCAATGAATCCAGAAGACAAGAATCCAAAAGAATTAATTGAAGAGCTGTTAACTCTTTTCTCCTCATTTAAGACTAGAATAGAGGACCCGAACTTTGTTCAAATTGAAGTAACTCTAAAACAATTAGTCGAAAATCAGAATGAGATGAAGGATGAGATTAGAGAACTTAAGAGACAATTGTTGAACCCATATGACGGCGTTGTTATTGAATCTAAGAAGAACACTGAATTTAGACATGAACTTGAAGAATTTACGGAAAGGTTTTATAAGCTTAGAGACGAGCATAATGAACTTTTAACATGGAAGAAGAACTTTGTGATAGTTACATTAACCATTATATCGGCAGCAGGTGGAACTATAGCATTCTTATTAAATAAAATATTCGAATAGATGGTAATAGATAGTTTATCACTACATCTAATATCAATATATCTTAGAATATTTGATGCCAATGAGGGGAAAGTAACAGACATTCAGGTTTCTAAAGAAACTTTAGACGTTAATGTTAAGAAGTCAACCCCAAGATATGAGACGTTATCTGATTTTATGAAGTTTGTTAACGCAACAGATGAGCTTGTTGATTATGAGAGAATAAACACTGAACATATTTCAATCTATAAGTTAAAATCATTCAATATTACTAAAAATGAAAGTATGTGCACAGTATCAAATAAGGAGGACATAAGATACACCACCAAGGGAAAGATTTCTAAGGTAACAATAAAATCATTAAACGAAAAGTATCTAAGCATATTTGACAAAGTACATACACTATTTCATGAGCTTAGGATGGATGAATATATATTAACAAATAATGAAAGTCTTCCAGGAGAAATGAACCCATATATATCATACGGATATATCGAGAGATATTTTTCAAGTGGTGTTGAGGAACTTAAGAAACTTTATAGAAAATACAAAGACGTTTTATAGATGAGCTCAGATAATATACAAGGTTCAGGTAGGAAGAATACTGGTGGAGAATCCGGAGGTTTGTTTAGCCCAAAATACGCCGATAATGGTGCATTGTCTCATGCAGACATGGATTATAACCTAGATCTTATTGGTGAGGTCATTAAGGGTTATCATGTAATTGGTGGTAGTTCTACTGCTGGGAATGGAGAGTTTGGTGGAGTTGTAGATAACAATGACGTCGGTAAGATGTTAAGGCTACACGTGGTTAATTCAACCCCTGCAGATCAATACTTATTAAATGCAGGAGCAGTAGTTGGAGAAAAGGTTTGGATTTTTGAAGCAGTTCAAGGTATAAATATAGTTGGAACTGGCACGACAGCAACCATATTGGCTGTACAAAGCCCAGGTTGTAATGATATATGGATTGTAAGTGCTACTGATGCCTCATATGATAATAATGCCGGAATACAGGCTGGAGATGGATTAGTTTGGAGCTGCGATATAAATGAATGGATCGATATTGGACCTATTCAAGGACCTATTGGACCTGCTGGACCTTCCGGAACTGATGGAACTACGGGAGCTACTGGAGCTACTGGAGATGCCGGACCTGCCGGACCTGCTGGAGCTACTGGAGCTGCTGGAGCTGCTGGAGCTGTTGGGGCGCAAGGATTTGTTGGACAAACAGGTAATAATGGAGCAACTGGACTTCAAGGTAATACTGGATCAGAAGGACTCTATGGTGCTACTGGTGTTCAAGGTAATACAGGGGTTCAAGGTAATACTGGTGTTCAAGGTAATACTGGTGTTCAAGGTAATACTGGAGTTTACGGTAACACCGGAGTCCAAGGTAACACCGGAGTCCAAGGTAACACCGGACTCCAAGGTAACACCGGAATCCAAGGTAATACTGGACTCCAAGGTAATACTGGTGTTCAAGGTAATACTGGACTCCAAGGTAATACTGGAACTGATGGAATCTATGGTTCTACCGGACTT
>JGI24006J15134_10000831_pt1 | contig 18282 bp, 18 predicted proteins | sample LinPmetageLP53_FD_15134 | JGI IMG/M metagenome (IMG submission 15134)
GGCTTTTGTATACGGTGATTCGTATTATGGCTTACGTACTTGGGGTAGTAGTAGCGGTGATGTAAAAGATGCTTCAGCCGCACTTACAGCCACATCAAGTTCAGGAGCTGTAGACTGGGTAGTAGCTCGTGGTAGTGGTGTTATAACAATAACCGTTGCCTCTGGTACTACGTGTAGTGGCGAAAAGATAATACTAGAAGAGTCTGACCGTTATACTTATGGTTCAGGCTTGTGGGGGCGTAATGTCTTTGCTGGTAATGCAGACTTACAAACTATTGTATCTGCAACATCGTCTATTGCAAATGTAGTACAAGAAAGAGTACGTACAGCTAGTGCAACCGTATCCGCAAGTGCAACCGTATATGCAATTGGTGGTATGCGAAGTAACGCATACTCCGAATCTGTATCTACCAGTAGCATGGCAACTTCAAATGCTACGCTTAGAGTTAGAGAAAGTGCTGCGACATCTACGTCAGCATCATCTGCAACATCTAATGCAACGTGTACATGGAGTACAGGAGCAACTGTAAGTGCAACAGGTACGTTAACAGGTGCTGCAATTCAGTTCTTTGAGGAACGTGCAGACAAATTTACATATGGTTCAGGTAAATACGGTTACAACCCTTACGATGCTACAGATTTACAAACAATAATATCTGCTACGTCTGTAGGCACATCTTGTGTAGGTGCAAAAGTAAATCTAGCCGCTGCAAATAGTATTGCTACTTCTTCAGCAACAGCTAGTGGAGAACAAATAGACCAGCCTACAAGTGCTATGTCAGCAACTTCTAGTGTTACGGTCAGAGCAGAAGCTATATTTACATCAAGTGCAACAAGTCAATCAGCTTCTACTACAGCATTTACAACAGTTATTAGAGTAAGAGAAGATACAGCGGCAGTATCAGTAACGTCAGGTGTAGCTACATTAGGTAGAGAAAAATGGGAAATAATTGTTAACAACACTAATACTTGGACACAAATAGCGGCATAATATTATGGCATTAATACCACTACAATTACCACCAGGAGTTCATAGAAACGGTACAGACTTTGAGTCATCTAATAGATGGCGTGATGCTAGTCTAGTCAGATGGCATGATGGATCAATGCGACCAGTTGGTGGTTGGACTGTGAGAAAATCAAATGCATTTGCAGCAGCTCCTAGAGCAATGCTTTCGTATCTTGATAATAATAGTGATGAACACTTAATTGCTGGTACTTATAATAAACTGTATTACGTGAACCCCTCACAAACAGTTTACGATATAACACCAACATCAGGATTTACTGATGGAACAACAAGTGGTGCGTTAAATACAGGATTTGGTGGTGGTTTTTATGGTTTTTCAAATTATGGTACAGCACCATCAAGCTCTGGTGTTTATTCTGAAGCAACTACATGGTCATTAGATACTTGGGGTGAATACCTCTTAGCAATATCATCAACAGATGGTAAGCTATTAGAATGGCAAGGCAATACAGGAGCAAAGGCACAAACAGTATCTAACGCTCCGACAGGCAATAATGCAATGGTTGTATCTGAAGAACGCTTTGTTTTCTGTTTGGGTGCTGGTGGCAATCCACGTAAAGTGCAATGGTCTGATAAAGAAAACAATACTGTCTGGTCTCCTTCAGCAACAAATGAAGCTGGTGATATGGAACTACAGACTACAGGGCAAATTATGTGTGGCTTGAGAATGAGAGGATCGACAATTATTTTGACTGATAACGATGCACATATAGCACAATACTCTGGGCCGCCATTTGTTTATGGCTTTGAAAGAGTAGGTACAGCTTGTGGAGTTGCATCAAGAAAAGGAGCAGTAGCAATAGATCAAGGTGCATTCTGGATGGGTAGAAATGGATTCTTTACATTTGATGGATCAACAGCAAAAGAAATGCCTTGTGAGGTAGCAGATTATGTTTTTGATGACATGAACCCAGCACAAGTAAGCAAAGTATATGCAGTTCACAATTCACAGTTTGGTGAGATATGGTGGTTCTATCCATCTGCAAACTCCAACGAAAATGATAGGTATGTAACTTTAGACTATAAAGAAGGTCATTGGGCAACTGGTACATTAGATAGAACTGCTGGTGTAGATCAAGGTGTGTTTTCTAATCCAATCTTTGTAGATGCTAGTGGTAATTTATACAACCATGAAACAGGGTATACACACTCAGGTTCAGTTAAACCATTTGCAGAAAGCGGCCCAATAAGTTTAGGTAACGGTGATAACATTATGCGTGTTACACAATTAATACCTGATGAACGTGTGCAAGGTGAAGTTAAAGTAACCTTTAAAACCAGAACTCATCCAAACGATACAGAAACAAATCATGGTGAAGTAACATTAACAAACCCAACAGACGTAAGATTTCAAGGTAGACAAGTAAGAATGAAAATACAAGGAGCTGGTAACACAAATTGGCGATCAGGTGTAATGAGAATAGAAGCAAACGCTGGAGGTAGACGATGAGTATTGCAACACCACCTTCACCTTTAGGTGGCGATTGGAAACCGTGGGGTGAAAGACTTAATAAATTTTTGACTGCTACTAGAAATAAATTACAGTTTAGAGATGCAGAGGCAAAAGCCACAGAAGATGGCATTATAATGTGGGATGCTGTACAAAATGCGGTTGTAGTTTCCAAGAATGGAGCTTGGGTTAAGTTAAAATACGATCCATGAGTCTAGCTGAAGAATTATTAAGATGCCAGAAATGGATACAGGCTGCATTGAATAAAGGTGGCGATACTCACGACTTTAAAGATGTAGTTGATGGTGTATTAAGTGGCAACATGCAACTGTGGTTAGGTGCTAACGGTTGTGCAGTAACTGAAATAATCGTGTATCCTAATAAGAAAGTGCTACACGTATTTCTTGCTGGTGGTGATCAAGGTCAAGGAATAGAACAAATAACAGACATGCATGATGATGCAATGGCATGGGGTAAAGAACAAGGATGTGATGGTATGACAGTAACTGGGCGTAGAGGTTGGAAAAAAATCTTGCAACCTAGAGGATGGACTGAACAGTTCACAACATTATTAAAGGAGTTTTGACATGAGTGGTGGCGGTGGAAAAAGTGGAAGTGAAAGTACAGAGACTAGTTTACCTGAATGGCTAAGAGGCCCAGCAGAACGTAATCTAGGTAGAGCTGAAGACGTACAAAGATTAGGTTATATGCCATACAGAGGCCCAGAAGTAGCAGCCTTTACACCTAATCAATTGGCAGCAATGCAAAATAATAATGATGCAGCACGTGCATTTGGTTTTGCAGCTCCAGGCGGTGCAGCTGAAGGTATGCCAACACCTGAACTTTATGCGGGTGGTATAAGAGCATACGACTCAAATGCATTATATGACCAAGCACTCTTAGACACTCAAGCCTATCAACCTGAGACTTTTGACCAATACAACGCATTATTTGGTAGTAATGTAGCAACTACAGCAAATCCTAACCCATTACCTACTGGAAGACCAAGTGGTGGTGGCGGAAGTTTTGGTGGTGTTGATCCTAATGAAGTTGCAATACAAAAATTACGTGATGACAGAGCTAATGCTACTAATACGCCAACTGCAATGCAAAATTATTTAGATGATAGTCAAATGATTCCTAGTGATCCACGTAAATCGCCAGGTCATCCATCAAATTTTAATTACACGCCAAATTATCAAGCATCTATTCCTGGCACAACAATGGATGATACAGCAGCTATACAAGCTGGTATGACACCTCAGTATCGAAATACAAATTTAGGTGCAATGGATATTCACTCAGGCAGTAGACTTGAACAAAATCTCTCAAACCCTATAGATCAAATGATGGCAGAATATGAAGCAAAACTAGCGGGAAAGTAAACGGGAGTGTAGATGCCTCCCCTGTACCCAGCCTAATGAACGCCTCACTACTATCAAGTGAGAATGGTATAGGTAACGCTGTTCAGGGTTCAGGTATGGGTGTACCAACATTGCAAAATAGAGGTATAGGTACTGCAACTCAAAGCTCTGGAATGGGTGTACCAACATTACAGGAACGTGGTATAGGAAATGCACAACAATTTTTCAGTCAGCCAATGATGGCTAGTGGTTCACCAAATAGCAGAGGTGTAGACACATCATTATCAGACAATATGATTAATACGGTTGGTACTGGTATGGGAAACAACCTTAGAGTTTTAGCAGATAAAATGCAAAATGTTAATGAAATATATGGATCACCTGATACCCTATCTGTAGACGATAGAATTAAAATTATGAACGGTGAAATGACTGAAGCACAAGCAGATAAAATTTTAGCAGATTCACAATTGCCTTTTAGAGATAAAGGCGGTAGTGGATTTTTTAGGTCGCTTGATCCGATTGATATGGCTTTTAGAATGGCAGTTGGTGGTGACACAACACAAAATTCTATTGATGCACATAGAGCAAATAAAAATTCTAATTTTGGCGATGGTCTTATGGGGTATAAAGATGAAAATATGCTCAACCAAGATGGTACAACATATATACCAGTATCAGATATGCCGAATGGTTATCATTTTAAATCAGGTAAAGATGCGGGTAATATGGCTAGAGGTGATTTGACTCTAGGAGGTATTCCGTTGGCTTTATTAGGTCATGCATATCAACAAGGAACAGGACTTTTAAAAATGGATGGTTCGTATGGCAGAGGAGCAAGATTACAGGCTTCTGACAATGCTAGAGGTATAGCTGCAAGTGGCAATGCACCAGCACTACAAGGTATATTTGATCGTATGGATGCTGGTAGAGCAAGAGATGAAGTTATTAAACAAAGAATAGCTGATGGTACTTTTGTGCCAGGTAAAAAAGCACAAGCATATAATCCACCAAAAGAAACTGTTGCTGATAGGAAAGGGTACACACCTAAACCCGCAGCTAAAACAAAAGTAAAAGTAGATTATAATAAGAACAAACCTGTGGTAGTTAAAAAGACTAAACCTACTCCAAGAGGCCCACAACCTGTAAAAGTTACAAGAACAACAGGAAGCAGAGGTGGCAGAGGTAATGTAGGCGCAAGACGTAGATTAACAGGCGGTAGGTAATTAAATGGAGATAATGTAATGGCTGGACAAGCAAACGGTGGTCAAGTAACTCAACCTAATTCACTAAATCAAGGTAAGTATGTAGGAAATCCAAACCATATGAATGGAGGCACTATGAAATTAGGTGGTGGTTTGCCACAACAATCTACTCCTGAATATCTTAAAGGCTTTACTCCTCCACAAATGAATACTATGGATAGTCGGAGGTACACTCTAGATGGTCAACAACTAACAGGTTCAAGCTCATACATTGGTGCATTAACAAAACATTTAAATGATACAGGTCAAGGACATTTATTAACTGGTGGTACGTATACTCCTCCATCTACTACTCAACCTGTGCCAACTCCAATAGCTAATCCAACAACTCCCGCAGTACAACCGCCAAACATTAATACATTAGCTGCTGAAGGAATTAGAGCAGCTGGAACAGCAACTGGACAAGGATTAGGTTTTACTCCACAACAAGTGGCAGTAGCTGGTAATAGTGCTTCAGTTACACCAACTAACGTAGTAGGATCAGATGTTGTTAACGCTAATGTAGTTGGCTCAAATGTTAATCCAGCTCTAAATGCTGTGACAGGTAGTAATGTAGATGCTTCTTTAAATGCTGTAACAGGTTCTAATGTTGATCCATCACAATATAATGTAACAGGATCAAATGTAGATGCTTCTGCAAATGATGTAACTGGCTCAAATGTTGCTGGTTCTAATATAGCTGCAACACAGGTAGGCCAACAAAATGCTAGTCCACAAGTAATGGCAGAGCGTTTAGCTAATACAAATATGGCTCAATACATGAATCCATATACAGATCAAGTAATTAGAGCTAATGAAGTTGATGTATTGCGAGGTGCTAACATGGGATTGGACATGCTCGGCGCACAGGCACAAGCAGCGGGTGGATTTGGTGGATCACGACATGGTATTGCAATGGGTGAGATTGGCCGAGGTATGGCAGATACATTAGCTAGAACTTCTGCTGGACTAAGACAGGCTGGGTATCAAAATGCTCAACAAGCAGCTGGTCAAGATATTGCCAATAATTTCCAATCACAAATGGCTAACCAACAAGGCGGTCAATTTGATGTAAATACAAATATGCAAAGACAGTTAGCTAATCAAGGTGCTAACTTACAAGCATCACAACAGAATCAACAAAACGCATTACAAGCTGGACTTGCAAATCAACAGAACACGTTACAAGCTAGACTAGCGAATCAAAGTGCTGGAATGCAAGGTCAATTAGCTAATCAACAAAATGCACTACAAGCAGCTGGAATGAATCAATCAGCTGGAATGCAAGGAGCATTAGCTAATCAAGCGGATGCGCTAAGATCACAAGGCATGAACCAACAATATGGAATGCAAGGACAACTTGCTAATCAAAGTAACGCATTGCAGTCACAAGGTATGAATCAGCAATACGGTATGCAAGGACAACTAGCAAATCAGGGTAATGCCTTACAAGCGGCTTTAGCTAATCAGTCTGCGGGTATGCAATCAGGTTTAGCAAATCAATCTAATGCATTAAATAGTGCTTTAGCTAATCAAAACTTTAATTTTCAAGGTCAAAGAGCGAATCAACAGGCTGGTCAACAAGACATTGCAAATAGATTACAAGCAGCTCTTGCAAATCAAAGTGCGGGATTGTCTGGTAACTCTCAAAGGATGGGCGCAGCTCAACAATTAGGTGGTTTAGCTAATCTAGGATTTAACATGGGGCAAACGGTAAATAGTAATCTTGCACAACAAGGAGCTATGCAACAAGCACTACAACAAGTAATTCTTGACAATGCTAGAGCTAAGTTTGCTGGTTATACAGGCCAACCAGCTGCTGGTATAGGTTATTTAAGTCAGGCTCTTGGTAATACACCGACAACAAATACACAAACACTCACAAAAACACCTGGATTGTTTGATTACTTAACATTAGGGGCATCAATGATGCCAGGGAGCTAAAAAATGGCAATAGGTTTAGGGCAAATGCTAATAAGTGGTCTCATAGGTAGTGAGGTGCAAAAAAAAGGTGGCTTGATGCAAATGTTAGGTGGTGGTAATAATACACCTCAAATGCCTAAAGAAGCTACACATACAATGCCTGATGGTACAGTCATGCCTGGAGCTACACATGGAGAATACAATCAAACTGCACAAGCTCCACAGCAACAAGGTGGTGGCTTTATGCAAGGCATAAGTAATATGATGGGTAACCCAACAGATGCTCAAATAGCACGTATGGGAATGGGTTTTAACTCTATGCGATTACGACCTGATGACAACATGGCTAAATCATTTCAACAGCGTATTGATTCAAGCGTTTCAACTAAAACAAAAAATATAACTGTACAACAATTAAGAAAAATGGGACATGGTAATATTGCCGATCTTGTTGAAAGCGGCGTTATGACAATTAAAGATGCATCAGCAGCACTTTCTAAAAACATGGGTAATCCTGGAGATGCAAAAGGCTATGTTGCATGGTTAAATAATGCAGCAAAAGAACCTGGTCAAGAACATTTTGCACAATATGCAGAAATGCTTAGTTTTAATCCTACAGATGCAATGATGAAAGACATTACCACTATGGTAACTAATGATCTTGGTATGGGTGATGCGAACACTAAGATAACTTTTTCAACTCCTAAAACAAACGAAGATACTGGTGAAGAGTATGTTGTAAGAACTGATCCTAACGCAAAGCCTGAAGACCAAATAACTATAGTAAAAACAGGTAATATTTTGCCAACTCAAGCAGAGTTAGCTGCAGCTGATTCACAAGCAAAAATATTAGCAGCAGATAAACAAAAAGCGGTAACTACTGGCGCACAGGCATTTCAAGATGCTCAAGCTCTAGAAGGTGATATTTATAATTACACAATAGCGTTAGATCAATTAACAACTATTGATCCTACAACTGGTGCTAGAGTATTTACTGATGACAAAGCAAGAACTGGTTGGATAGCTAATCAACTGCCAGCAATGAAAAGAGAAACAGCTTTACTACGAAGAGTTGCAAACGTAATGGGTATAAGTGTTATTAACATGGCAACATTTGGTGCATTGTCTGAACGTGAAATGGCAATGGCGATGGCTACAAACCTTGACTTGCAACTTCCAGGTCAAGAGTTAGTTCCTTATATAGAAGAAATGATTGAAGCTAAAAGAAAACTTGCAAATGTTTTATATCAAAGGACTTCTGATTTAACTTCTAATCCTGAAATGACTTATACTCAATGGATGAAAGATACTACTGCAAAAGCATTAGAGCATGACAAATACAGATACCACAATTTAAGTAAAGCTCAGAAAAAACAGTTAGATGAGTTAGTAGTACAAAGAGGTTTGCCTGAAGGTTACACAGGGCAAATGATTTATAATAGCTTTAACTTAGAAACTAGAAAGGGGTTTTAGATGGCAAAAACTTGGATAGAAAACATTAACGAAGCATTAGATGGTGGAAGTGCAGCTGCTACTGAAGGTGAAAGTTTTAGTCCAGAAGCAATGGAAAAAATTGAATCATTAGTACCTCAAGTAAATGATGTTGTTGTTCAAGAATCTTTAGCAGAAGTTGAAGATCAAAAGACTAGAGCCTTCGCTCAAGGTCTAACCTTTGGTTTTGCTGACGAAATGGAAGCCTTTGTTAGATCATTAGCTAATAAAGATGTCAGCTATGAACAACAAAGAGACCAAATACGAAATGCAATGACTGAATATGCAAAAGCTAAACCTGGTGAAGCATTGGCAATGGAAGTAGCTGGTGCAGTAGTTCCAACAATTGTTTCATTATTTGGAGGCCCAGCTGGATGGGCAAAAGCACTACAAACAGTTACAACACTTGGAACAAAATTAGCTGGTAGACAAGGTATAGGAAAGACGGCGCATATGACAGGTAAAGGTACTGCACTTTATTCTGTAGGTGCTGGAGAGGAAGGATTAGTTGAAGATTTAAAAAACGCTCCAGGTGGCTATGTTTCAGGTCTAACTCTTGGTGCATTACTTTCTGTTGGTGGACAAGCAGCTGCAGAAGGAGTTGGCAGATTATTAAATACTGAAATTGGCAAAAACTTTACGCCTGTTGTAAGAGAACAAATGGAATTATTAATGCAGAGATCAGGCATGACAGCTAATCAAATTATTGAAAGAGTCCAAAATGGCGTATTAATGATTGAAAACGATACATTAAGAGCAGCTATTAAAGCATTATCATCAATGAGTAATGATGCTAGTGCAGTTATTACAAAATCAACTAAAGCAAGACCATTAGAAACAAAGAAAGATTTACTTGACGAAATGCAACAGATAACAACTGGAACAAAAGCGGATAAAAACGTAATTAAACTTTACAATGCAACAGATGACGAATTAATAGAAGCTGAACAGAAAGCATATAAGAGCTTGTTTAAAGATACAAATCCTGAGTTACCTCCACAAATGGCTCTTAACTTAGAAGATACTATGCGAACATTTCCTGATATGTGGGATGACATGAATAAAATTTATAGCACTAGTAAAGGTGAGGGGTTAGTTCCTTTCTTTGAAGTTACAGATGGCGTATTGCGTATAATTAAAAAACCAACACTTCAAGATGCTGAACAAATCTTTAGGACTTTAAGAGATATTCCTAGAATGAATGTAAACAAAGGTATTTTAAGAAATGTAGATGCAGCTGCAAAAACTTTAAAAGCTGAAATAAATCAGTTTAGTCCTGAACTAGCTTTAGTTAGACAAACAGCTAGTAATACAAGAACAGGAAGAGATGCTTATGAGTATGGTACTAAAATACTAAGCCAAAACCCTGAAAAAATTGCTGTAGAATTAGAAAAATTTAAACAGACTCCAGGTGCTTTTGACGCTCTTAGGCAAGGATTTATGACTACCTATAAGTTTCGATCTGGATCGAGTAATGCTGCAATCAAAAATGTAGCTGAAGAAGGTAAAAACTTTAATGAAATAGTAAGAATGTTGTTTCCAATGGGAAATCAAGCAGACGATATAATCACCAAAGCACAAATTGCTGGTGGAGCTATAGATACAAAAAATTCAGTTCTTGGTGGTACAACTACAGCAAGAGAACAAGTAGCAGCAGATCAAATGAGTATTGCTACACAAGCTGCTAGATTAAAAGAAAATCCAATGGATGTTGGAGCTGGTATATCTTTAGTTAGAAATTTAATTAAAACTAGATCGCCAGAAATGAATCCAAAAGATGCACAAAGACTTGCAGAATTAGTAACATCAAAAAATGCAGACGAAGTTAAAGACGCTATGGTTGATGATGGACAAATAGCTAAATTATTAAAAGTAATTGATATGGCAATATATGGAGCTAGTAGATTATCATCAGCTGGTTCTAAACCTGTTGGAGCGCAATTTCAAGAAGATAGATTAAGTAGTAGTGGACTAATGGATTATAGTCTTGGTGCAGTCAGCGACAGTATTGGCAACTTAATGCAACAAAATTAACTGGGGATATAAATGGCGAAGCTAGAAAAAATGACAGATGATCAAGTACAAGACATTGCTAGTGAAGCAGTTACAAGTGCAATCAGTTTCATTGAAAGTGAGATTGCCGAGGATAGGATAAAGTCTCAGCGTTATTTTGAAGGTGAGACAGATATAGGACAAGAAGCTGGTAGAAGTAGAATTGTAGCTACTAAGGTTCGTGATACTATTAGATCAATCAAGCCAAGTCTAATGCGTGTGTTCTTATCGTCAGAAAATGCAGTAGAGTTTATTCCTACAAGTCAAGATGATGTTAAGGGTGCTGAACAAGCCACAAAATATTGTAATCATCGTTTTAGTGAAATGAATGGCTACACATTGTTAAATGATGTGATTCATGATGCTTTAGTCAAAAAAACTGGCGTATTAAAAGTGTGGTGGATGGATGAGGCAGACGAAGAATTTTTTAATTTTTCTAATGTCACCGAAGAAGAGATGGCTGCTATTGTTAATGAAGATGATGCAACAGTAATTGAGCAATCTGTAGAAATGTCAACTATGATGAATCCTGAAGGCATAGAAATGGAAATGCCACAGTACACACTCAAGGTTAGCTACAAAAAAGAGAAAGGAAAGCTATGTATTGAAGCCTTACCACCTGAAGAATTTTTAGTTGATCGTAATGCTAAGTCTGTTGAAGATGCTTATGTAGTTGCCCACAGAACAGAGATGAGAGTAAGTGATCTTGTGCAAATGGGTTACGAGTATGACATGGTATCAGAACTGTCTGGTTTATCTTCTGATGACACGTATACAGATTCTGAAGCATTTGAGCGTAAAGGCTATGAGCAAGACGAAGAAGCTAATACAGCTGATGTATCAATGAAACTAGTAGCAGTTACTGAAGCCTACATGAAAATGGACAAAGAAGGTACAGGTATAGCTTCAATGTATCGTATTCTTATGGCTGGTGGTGATAACAAACTACTAGAGTGTGAAGAGTGGGGTGAAGTGCCATTTGCAGTCTTTGAAGTTGATCCTGAACCTCATACTTTTTTTGGGCGTAGTGTTGCTGATCTTATTATGAATGACCAAGACTCTTCTACTGCTATGCTTAGAGGTATGATGGACAACGTAGCGTTAACAAACTCGCCAAGACAGGGTTATGTGCAAGGCCAAGTTAACGTAGATGATTTAATGAACAATGAAATTGGTGGACTGGTTAGAATGAAATCTCCAGCTGCCTTAGTAGATATAGCAACACCTTTTGTAGCTGGGCAAGTATTAACAGCAATGCAATACATGGATAACACTATTGAAGGTAAGACAGGAGTATCTAAAGCCTCTCAAGGACTTGATCCTGAAACTTTACAAAACACATCAGCAACTGCTGCACGTTTACAGGCACAACAAGGTTCTGCTCAGATAGAGGTGATGGCTCGAAATATTGCCGAGGGTGGCATGAAGCGTTTATTTAAGCTAATGTTAAACCTTTTAGTAGAAAATAGTTGTGAAGAGACTATGATGCGTTTATCAGGTGAATTTATTCCTGTTGATCCACGGTCATGGAATACAAGCATGGATGTATCAACTAATGTTGGTTTAGGAACTGGTAAAGAAGACACTAAACAAATGGCATTGACTCAAGCCTTAGAAATGCAAATGCAAATTTGGAGTACCTATGGCAGTTCTAATGGATTAGTCACTATGACAGGAATTAGAAATACCCTGGGTGATATGTTAGCTATTGCTGGTATAAAAAATGTTGATAGATACTTTAATCCAATGACACCTGAAACAGAACAAATGTTAGTGCAACAACAAGAACAATTAGCAGCTCAACAACAAGAGACTGCAATGACTGATGCAGAAGCTCTAGTACAATCAGAGCAATACAACGCTGATAAACAAATGGAAATGCAACAACTGAAATTGCAGATTGAAGCACAAAAAGCTATTGCTATAGATGATAGAGATCGAGACAAAATGGATCAAGACCTACTAATAAAAGCAGCTGAAATACTTGGTAAATACGGTACTGCTGTAGATACTGCAAATATTAAGAAGGCGCAAGAAGAGGCAAGATACCCTGATGCCACACCATCACAAGCAGTTAGTGGAGGTAGATTTTAATGGCTAACAAACTATCAATAGTTGAAAAATCTGCTAAGATGAGAACATTACAGGCTGATGACACGTTTAAATTAGCCTTACAAGAGATTACTGAGCAGCAAGTTGCTGTTTTTGTAGACGCTGATTCTAGTACAGAACAGCGAGAGAAAGCACACGATATGATATGTGCGCTTAGAAAGATTGATGATTATTTCGACTCCGTAAAAACGGATGAGGTAATGTACAATCGCAAACTAACCAAAGGAGAATCAGCACCGTGAGTGAAGCGACTGAAAATCAAATGGATGGCACTATAGAAAGTGCTATATCGAGCTTAATTGCTCCTGAAGAGGTAATTGAAGAAACAACTGAAGAAGAAGTTCGGGAAACAGAAGAAATATCTGCCGAAGCTGAAGTTGAAGATGAGATTGACTCGGAAGAAGATGTAACTGAAGATGAAGAGGTAGAAGCCTCTGACTCTGATGAGGATTACGAAGACCAAGTAGAGGATGCTAGTCCAGAAGAACCACAAAAGTATTCTGTCAAGGTAGATGGACAGGAAACTGAGGTAACCTTAGAGGACTTAAAGCAAGGCTATAGTGGGCAAAAGTATGTCCAAAAAGGTATGCAAGAAACAGCAGACATGAAGAAAGAAGTGGCTTCTGTTTACGAAGCATTAAATAATGAACGACAAGTAATAGCAGAGTTATACCAAACAATGCAACAAGGTGGTATTGCAACTCCCCCAGAAAAACCGACTAAGGAATTGTTCGATGCTGATCCAATTGGATATATGCAAAAAAACATTGCTTACGAAGAAGAAATGGGTGCGTACAATCAGCAGATGGCACAACTTCAACAAGTCTCACAACAAAGTAGTGTGGCTTCAGAAAATGCTCAGAAGGCTTATTTACAAGAGCAAATGCAAATACTACAAAAGGAAATTCCTGATTTCGCTGACACTAAAAAAGCAACGATATTAAGGGAAAAATTGGTCACTACAGGAACAAATCATTATGGTTACACGACTGATGAAATTTCTCAAATAACTGATGCAAGAGCCATTAAGGTTTTGCATGATGCCCAAAAGTATCAGGATATTATTTCAGGCAAGTCAAAGGCTAAAGTTAAAACTCAGTCTGCGAACTCTGTAATAAAGCCAGGTGCTAAAAAAGTATCTACTCCGAAAGCTAAAGTCCGTTCACGCCAAATGGCAAAACTCAAAGATACAGGGGACATGAAAGATGCCCTGAATCTAATACTTAATACATAACGGAGATATATTATGGCACAGCCAAGTAATACGCTAGACAGTTATGACGTTAAAGGTATTCGTGAGGACTTATCAAATGTTATATATGATGTAAGTCCTGAAGAGACTCCTTTTTACTCATCACTACAAAAAACAAAAGCAAGTAACACTTATCATGAGTGGCAGACAGATGCTCTTAGATCATCGGCTGCTAACGCTCATATTGAAGGAGATGCAACTGTTGCAGAGGCAAGAGGTGTAACTACTCGTTTAGGTAACTACACGCAAATCTTTAAAAACGCTGTAGTAATTCCTGATACAGACGAAGGACTCGATAAAGCTGGTCGTTCTGCTGAGATGGCATACCAAGTGCTTAAAATTGCTAAAGAGCAAAAGCTAGACATTGAGAAGGCTTTGTTTGCTAACAACAAGTACGAGGCTGGTTCTTCATCAGCTGCACGTGAACTAGCTGGTTTAGGTGCTTACATGAAAACTAATGTAACAAACATTGGTGGATCAGGTGGCGCAAATCCAACTGGAAGTGTACCAGGAAATACAGCTCGTACAAATGGAACGCAGACAGCGTTTACTCAAGCTGACTTCGATGCTTGTATGCAATCTATTTGGACAAACGGTGGTAAGGCTAGTTCAGTTTACTTATCTGCTTTCCAAATGAATGTTGCTTTAGGCTTTACAGGTAATAACAACCAAAGATCAACTGTTAAATCAGAAAGTCAAAAAGTTGTTAAGCACATGGATGTATACGTTACTCCGTGGGGAACTGTAGAGTTNATTCCTAGCAGAGAGAACCAATCACGTGATGTTTGGATTCTACAAGACGATATGTTTTGTGCAGCTATCCTTAGACCTACTAAGAATACTGAACTTGCTAAGACTGGCGATAACACAACACGTCAAGTGCTAACTGAATTAACTCTTGTTTCTAAAAACGAGAAGGCTTCAGGATTAGTAGCTGATTGTTCTACTTCATAATTTGAGGTAAACTAACGGTGTGGGAAGTCCTCCTTAACTTCCCACACTTTTAATGGAGATAAGGATGAAGATTAAAGAACAAGTACATTTTGATAAAAAAGAGAATAAAATCATAGTTGCAAAAACCTATGACAATCAAGATGTCTTAGATCGTGCCGAGAATTTACGTAAAGGTAAGCATGGCATGACTGGTGAGAATCGACTTGTGGGTACTATACCAATGCACGTTATACAAACATGGTGTAAAGAGGCTGGTGTAAAATGGAGTGATCTAGAGGCCCGTAAGGAGATTGTTAGAAAAAATATTCTTAGTGGTGAATTTGATAAGCTAAGAGTTTGGAAAGGAACTTTTTAAATTAATGGAGTAAACGCATGGCAGATACAACTACTACTACTTTCTCCCTTGTAAAGCCAGAGGTTGGTGCTTCTGCGGATACTTGGGGAACTAAACTTAACGCTCAATTAGATACAATTGATGATTTATTAGATGGTACAACAGCCATCAAACCTAATCTAACTGCTGGACAATGGGAGGTCGGAGGCACAGCGATTACTTCAACCGCAGCAGAACTTAATTATACTGATGGTGTAACAAGTGCTATTCAGACACAATTAAATACAATTAATGCAAACAACTTTGTAACAAATGCTCGTATTGCAGACAATGCAGTAGACACAGCAGAGATAGCAGCTTCAGCAGTAGAAACTGCTAAGATTAATGATGGAGCTGTTACACATGCTAAATTAGGTGCAGATTGTGTGGATGGAGATAACATTGGCGATGATGTTATAAATAGTGAGCATATAGCGGCAGACAGTATCGATGCTGAACACTATGCGGCTGGTTCAGTCGATGCAACTGCTATTGCTAATGATGCTGTTAATAGCCAACATTATCAAGCAGCTAGTATTGACAATGAGCATTTAGCAGACAATGCTGTGGGAACAGCAGAAATAGCTAATGATGCTGTAACTGCTGCAAAAATTGCAGACAATGCAATTGACTCTGATATGTATGTAGATGGAAGTATTGACTTGGCTCATTTATCAAGTGAATCAGTAGACGAAGATAATCTTTACATATCAAACGCTGGTACTAATGGTTTTTTCTTGCAGAAGCAATCAGGTAACAATGGTGGATTAACTTGGGCAGAAGTACCTGCAGGAGAAGATTACATTCCAGATGGTTCTGTTATGGTGTTTTTTCAATCAGGAGCACCTACAGGTTGGACAAAAGTAACATCACAAAATGATAAAACACTAAGAGTTGTATCAGGAAATGGTGGTGGTACAGGTGGTGATTGGGCAATGACAGCAGGCGAAACGACTTCTTCACATAGTGGACACGTTCACGCTGGTGGCTCTCACTCGCACAACCACAACTTATCGGCTGGTAATCATTCATTGAGTGTAGCACAACTTGCTTCTCACTCTCACACAGACCCGGGTTTTAACTCAACCAACAATGGTTCAAACGCAGGTGGTTCAGGTCGAGGTGGTAATTCACAACGAAATACTGGGTCAACAGGTAGTGGAAGTGCTCACGCCCACAGCATGTCAGGTTCTATATCAGCAGGTGGAACTGATAATACAAGCTCGGCAGGTTCACACACGCATACAATAGCAGCTCCACAGTATATTGATGTTATAATTTGTAGTAAAGATTCATAGGAGATAATATGGCAACATTAACAATTATAAAAGATGATAAATATGTACGTGTAGATGGACTAGGTAAAACTTTAGATGCTGTAGTATTACCTGCAAATGTACATGCAGTCCAATGGGATGGCACAGCCGGTGAAGTAGAATACAATGATGGTACTGTAAATTTGGTGATAGACAATATATCAGCGTACTCTACTATAATGAGTGACCATGCTACTAAAAAAGCTGCTGACGAGGCTGCGGATGCAGCAGCTGCTTCTGCACAAACTGCACTAGAAGCTACGCATGGTTGGAAACGACAGTATGATGATACAACTAGCTATAGTGACATTGGTGACCAATTAGACCAATTGTATGTTGATATGTTGGCAGGCAAACTTGATGCAACAGGTACTTGGGCAGTAGCAATTAAAGCAGTTAAGGATGCACATCCAAAATAAAATTCTTTAAACTTTCGTCTGAGGAGGACAGATGGCAAAAGGTAGAAAAGATTTAGAAGTAGAGTTTACGTGTCCACTTGGTAGCGAGTGTGAAGAAATACGTGACAATAAAATCTACAGATGTATGTGGTACACTAAAGTAGTAGGTGCAGACCCAAACACAGGTGAAACACACGATGATTGGTCATGTGCAATTAGTTGGATGCCTACGTTACAAATTGAAATGTCACAAACTAATCGTAGTCAATCTGCTGCATTAGAAAGTTTTAGAAATGAAACTGTTAAAGGTCAAGCTGAATTTAACAAGCTAATTGCAATTTCTCAAAATTTAAAACTCGCAAAAAAATAATTTTAATGAAAGCATATGATTACGATGTTTTTATGGAATTATCAACAAAGTGGGATGTTAGTTTTGATGGTACAGCCATTACAATAGATAATTTTTACAATAATGCTCAAGAAATACATGACCATTTAGTCAAAAGAAATTACCCACTGTGGAAATTTGATAAAGACCACGACAGTGTCAACTCGATAAATTATAACGATTGTAGAATAGTTGATAGACTTGAGTTTACTACTGATACATATTATAAAAACTTTAAAAAGATATTAGATTTGTGTAGAAAACATTGGTGGCAACATGATTACACTTGGAATCCACACTTTGAAATAAATTGTTTTCAAACTATTAATGTTTTTGATACTACATTACAACATTTTCCACATATTGACTCACCATTAAACACTCCTGATAATTTATCTACTTTAAATATGTTAGTCTATTTGTAGAACAAAATTTTAAAATAACAAAAATGTTAAAACATAAGTTTAACAGGTGTGTAATTTTTCCCGGCAACAGATTGCATGGTGCATTTATTGAAAATTATAAAAATTATACTAAAGACAAATGGCGATTCACACAAGTAATATTTTTACATCCTAATACAAATCATTAAGGAGATTTATGGAAACAGAGAATTTTATTAGAGTATACGACAATGTATTTACTCCTGAACATTGCAAAAAATTAATAGATATTTTTGAAAACAATGCTTATGTTTGGTCACATCAAAAAGAAGACAAAGTTGATAACGAGTTATTAGTACGAAATGAAAATGATAATGAACGCAAAGATAAAGCAATATTTTTGCAAGATTTGGAACGTGGTAATGAATATTTAAATGAGTTTTACAATGCTTTAGACGAACCATTAAGAAAATATTGTTCTACATTTCCAATATTAGAAGAAATGAATTTTGCTTCTTATGCTGTTAAACTACAAAAAACTGAACCAAGCCA
>JGI24006J15134_10000835_pt1 | contig 18203 bp, 19 predicted proteins | sample LinPmetageLP53_FD_15134 | JGI IMG/M metagenome (IMG submission 15134)
AAAGATTTTAAAAGGGACTTCTCCGCTGATTTCTGATTCAAAACTAGGTAAATATAACTCCCCCGAGGAGCTTCCAACAGGCGTTGAACCTACTTTTGTAGCTGGGCGTAATATCCTATTTTTAACGATTGCATCTAATAGAGCTCACGTTCTTGGAATAAAAGATATATTCACAGGAGTTTGTCAGGAAGACTTTGCAGGATATTGGGATTGCAGACAAGACTTTATTGATGAAATGCAGAAAGCAATCTCTCAAGGGATTCATGGTAATAATGATGAATTTAAAATTCATACTCCGTTAATGGATTTGACTAAAGGAGAAAGTGTTCAACTTGCAGTAACGTATCTCAAAGACGATTTGGAATCAATAATGGGATTGACTCATACTTGTTATGATGGTCGGTTTGGTGGTTGTGGTAAATGTCATGCGTGTGTATTAAGAGATAGAGGATTTGATGAAGCAGGAGTTGCCGATCCGCTTTGGAAGTATAGATATTAATGAATTTATATTTAGCAGGGGCTAATCCAGTAGAGGGTTTTGACTTATATACTAATGTAAAAAGCCGATTGTTCTCCTATGTAGAAAAACCTAGTTTAAAAAAGATTAAAGCTGAAACAGAACACAGATATACAAATCTAATGATAGATTCTGGAGCTTTTTCTGTTTGGTCAAGAGGGAAAGTAATTAGGGTTGAAGAGTATGCAGATTTTATTATTCAGTCAAAAAAGGAATTTAAAGATATTAAGAACTTATACTACGTAAATCTGGATGTTATTGGAGACGAAAAAGGGACAAACAAGAATCTTTCATATTTAGAAAAAAGAGGTTTAGAGGTTTTGCCAGTATTTACTTACAAAGCATCATTTCAAGAATTGGATAGATTGATAGATAAGTATGGGTACATATTGTTTGGTGGTCTGGTTCCGCTAAAAGGTAATACTCTCATTAAATGGCTGGAACCTTGTTTTGCAAGAATTTTAAAACATTATAAAAAGACAGGCAAATTATTAAAAGTTCATCTTTTAGGAATTACAAAAGACAAAATACTAAATCGTTATCCTATTTATTCTTGCGATTCAACAACTTGGTTGCAAGTAGTGAGGTTTGGACACATCGTAAAATCTGCAGGAATAGGAAAAGAAATGCCATTGAGATCAAAAAGTTCTGCTGCTAAAAGGGCAAATGTTTATGCTTTAAGGAAGGCTGTCGAACACTTTATGAAAATGGAGCAAGAGGCAACTAATTTATGGAAATATAGAGGAATAGAATTTGATGAGTAAAATTAATATCGATGTAAAAATTGTAGGAATTGAGGATGTATTCCCTAATCCTTGGAACCCAAATATTCAATCAGTAAGAGTAGAAGAAGCAACCACAGAATCGATTGGTATGTTTGGTATGCTTGATCCTTTAACAGTGAGGCCACATCCTGAAGAACAAGGGAAATTTCAAATTATTGATGGAGCGCACCGTCAAGCATCTTGTATGAAATTAGGCTACAAAGAAATACCTGTAAATATTGTTCATGGTTTAACTGAAGGTGAAGCAAAAAAGCTAACAGTAATTGCAAATGAAACTAGGGGCTACGCAGAGAAGACAGCATTAGCAGATTTATTATCCCAAATACAACCAGAGTTTGGAGAAGACTTAATTCAGGGTCTTCCTTATTATGCGAGCGAATTAGAAGATTTACTTCAAATGGCTGAACACGATTGGGAAGATTATAACTCAAACTTTGACGGTACAGCTGACGAAACAGATAGTGTAGAGCAATTTATTATTACTCATCCTCAAGAAGGTGCAGAATCTTTTGATACTGCTTTGAATGTATTTTTAGAGAAATATCCAAGTGCAGAATTAAACAGGAATTAAATGGCAGGACGGAAAACGATATTAACAAAAGATTTAATTCATAAGTTTGAAGTCCTATTATCCGCTGGAAATTATGTAGTTACTGCCTGTGGTACACTTGGGATTTCACAGTCTGCATATTATGATTGGTTAAAGAAAGGTGAGACTGCAAAAGATGGACTTTATGCGGAATTTGAAAAAGCAGTTAAAAAGGCAGAACATATTGCTGAAGCTAAGTGGATGAGGGATATTTCACAAGATGAAGCATGGCAGTCTAAAGCATGGTTAATGGAAAGACGATATCCAGAAAGATGGGGTAAAAAGGATAATCTGGCATTAAGTCATTCAGGCAATGTAGAAGTCTCTTTTGTTCCAGTTGAAACATTAACTGATGAAGAATGGGAAAAGAGAGAATCCGAATAGCACCACAAACTGGACCTCAAGCAGATTTCTTAGCTTGTCCTGCTGATGAAGTGTTCTATGGAGGTGCAAGAGGCGGTGGAAAGAGTCATGGGATCCTATTAGACTTTGCAAAGCACGCAATGCAATATGGTGCAAATGTAAATGGGATCCTGTTTAGACGATCATATCCAGAGTTGGAAGATTTACAAGGAAAAGCAGAAAGGATATATCCATACCTAAATGCAACTTGGAGAGCTCAAGCAAGAAAGTGGTTGTTTCCTTCAGGAGCAAATCTAAAGATGAGATATTTAAGTAATGAAGATTCAGCAAATCATTACATAGGACACGAATATACTTGGATGGGTTTTGACCAGTTAGACCTTTGGCCTAAACAAACAACGGTTGAAAAACTGAAAGCAAACTTGAGAAATCCACATGGTATTCCGTCTCGGATGGTTTCAACTGGAAATCCTGGTGGTGTTGGTCATAACTGGATTAAAGCAAGATACATTGATCCTGCAAAACCACGTTCGTTAATTAGAACAGAAAATGGAACTACTCTTTGTTATATTCCAGCAAAAGTATATGACAATAAAATACTGCTTAAAGCTGATCCAACCTATGTTGACAGGCTAAAAGAATCTGGACCAGAATGGTTAGTTCGGGCTTGGCTTCATGGCGATTGGGATATTGTTGCAGGAGGAATGTTTGATGATGTTTGGCGCAGGGATATTCATGTAGTTGAACCATTTGAGATTCCGCAGTCATGGCGGATTGATCGTTCATTCGATTGGGGTAGTTCTGCACCTTTCAGTGTTCAATGGTGGGCAGAATCAGATGGGACACAAGTTCAAGAAACAGGTATTACTTATCCAAGAGGTACATTGTTTCATATTGCAGAATGGTATGGTTGTACAGGCAATCCAAATGAAGGAATAAAAATGTTAGCTTCCGAGATTGCAAGAGGAATACTTGATACAGAAAAACAAATGAATCGAAGGATTAAGGCAGGGTCTGCTGATCCTTCAATCTTCAGCCATGCAAATGGAACTAGCATTGCTGATGAAATGGCGAGAGTTGGGGTGCGGTGGGATCGTGCAGATAATACTCGCAAGGCAGGATGGGAAAAGATGCGTAGATTGTTTAAAGCATCATTGCAGGAAAGAATGGAAGAAGCAGGTTTGTTTATATTTTCAACTTGCAGAAACTTCATTCGTACTGTTCCAAGTCTGCCACGTGATAGTCGTGATCTGGATGATCTCGATACTAATGCAGAGGATCATATTGCGGATGCTTGTAGGTATCGGATTATGCAAATAAGAAACATTACTCAAACCCAAAGGTTAAGGTCAATATGATTGATATTGAAGCACAGCACCCAGAATACAAAATAAGAGTCTCAGAATGGGACTTATGCAATGACTGTTATACAGGAGAAAATGCAGTTAAATTAAAACAAAATACTTACCTTCCAAAGTTAGATCGTCACGATGATACTAATGAAGGAAAAGCAAGATATGCAGATTATCTTAGTAGGGCTACTTTCTTTGGTGTTGTTTCAACAGTCGTAACAGGAAGAGTTGGTCAGGTCATGCGTTTACCAGCAACTATGGAAATACCACCTCAGGTTCAGGACTGGACAGATACCATAATGCGAGATCAAAGTAATCTTACAGAAATGACGAAGCGAGTATTAACTGAAATATTAACCACAGGTAGAGTTGGACTTTTACTGGATCGTTTGGAAGATGGCGGTGATCCATATGTTGTAATGTATAAAGCACAAGACGTGATAAATTGGGAAACAGAAAACGAACGTCTTATAAGAGTTGTGCTAAAAGAATCGTACGTTAAGACTCAAGAAAATAGAGCAGGGAAAGATGTGCAAATTGCTAAATTAAGATTTAGAGAATTGCGAATCAACGAGTTTGGTAAATACGAAGTTGCAATATGGCTGGATAAGAATGGAAGTTATTATGAATCAGAACTAATTGAACCTAAGAATGCTGGGCTTTCAATAACAGAAATTCCTTTTCAGTTTATTAATTCAGATTCAGTTTCAGTTAATACGGCAAAGCCTCCGTTGCTGGATTTAGCAAATCTAAATATTGCTCACTATCGGAACTCAGCAGATTACGAACAGCTACTTCACAGAGTCGGGGTTGCAGCAACATTCTTTACAGCAGGAATGGATGAGGATGAAGCTAATGATCCATCGAATTTAGCAGTCGGACCTGATGTCCGCTGGCACTCTAGGAATCCTAATGCAAAATACGGTATTTTAGAGTTCTCAGGTTCGTCTGCTTCTGCCATGGAAAATGCAATGTTAGAGAAAATGCAGATGATGGCAACAATAGGTGGACAGCTGGTGCAAAGACATAGAAAGCAAGTTGAAACTGCTGAGACTGCAAGGTTACGTTCTGCAAGTGAAAATTCAACTTTGGATACTATAGTTACAACAGTTGAAATAGGCATAAAGCAATTACTTGAAATGTCATCAATTTGGTTAAATGTTCCAAGCGAAATTGTTTTCTTGCTTAATCGAGATTACTTGGATGACCGTTGGAGTCCAGAAGAATTGAAAGCAGTTAATGAGGCAGAAATGTTAGGTCTTATTTCAAAACAAAGTGCATTCCAGATTCGACAGAAAATGGAAGTATATCCTGAAGCATGGACATTTGAAGAAGAATCTGCACTACTCTCTAATCAAGGTGTTTAATGCCGTCAATTATAGATAAGCTTGAGGATGGTGTATATTCCCATGCTGTTGACTTAAATCGTTTTGAAGAAAACATGAAACGCAGGGCAATCGGCTTCTTACGTGATATGGCAGATGATATAAATAAGTTATTATCGGAAACCACATTGAAGACAGGAGAGGATGCAAGACTGAATGAACTTAAAAGACAAATTGAAAATATAATATCGGAATCGCATAAATCTGCAAAAGCTGATATGCGTTCACAGTTGATTGACTTTGCTCCAATAGAAGAAAAAGCAACTGTTGATATTATGAATGATGCCTTAGAAGTTAAAGTTTTTAATACTGCAATGACACCTGGACAACTAAGAGCAATAGTAGATGACAATTTAATTAGAGGCGCTGTTGCTTCAGCTTGGTGGGATCGGCTTGAGGATAATACTAAGAACAGGATTGTCAAAGGTATTCAACTTGGATTTTCTGAAGGTGAAAGTATTGAAGATATGAAAGACAGGTTGCTTGGTAAACGTACTGGCCAATTTGAGACATATGTAGTGGGCGATAAAGTACGTAGAAGGTATGAAAGAAAAGGTGGCTGGATCTCAATGTCAGACAAAGATGCAGAAAGTTTAGTTAGAACTGCTGTGCATAATGTTTCGTCAAAAGTGCGAGATGATACTTATATGGCAAATTTAGATGTGATTGATGCAGTTGAGTCTGTAGCAACTTTGGATAGCAGGACTACTACTATCTGTGCTTCTTATGATGGGTTGCGCTGGACAGCAGATGGACACAAACCAATAGGAGGACATGGGAAAGCATATTTGCCTACTCCAAGACATTGGGGTTGCCGTTCAACTCATGTTCCTGTTATTTCAGCACTCGATGAACTTGATAATATTGCAAAGCAAAAAGGTTTTAAAATACCGCCAGCAATTAGGGCTTCTGTTTCAGGTCCACAACCAGCAACTCAAAGTATGGATTCTTGGTTAAAGAAACAATCTGTCTCAAGGCAAAATAGAATTGTAGGTGGTAAACAGAAAGGTGATTTGTTTAGAAAAGGTAAGTTAAAGCTTAAAGATTTTACTAATCGTCGTGGTGATCCATTGACACTTGAAGAACTTAAAAGGAAAGGTAATTAGATATGGCTCTTAAATCAATAATTGAAAATAGCACAGAAATTCCAGAAGGATTAAATGATTTCTATGAAGAAAAAGATGGTAAGTTCCATCTATCAGTTGAAGGTATGACAGAGAAAGTTAAACTGGATGAGTTTAGGAACTCAAACATTGATCTAAAAAAGCAAGTTGAAGAGATGTCAAAGAGTTTAGAATCATTTACAGGAATTGATCCTACTAAAGCAAAAGAAGCATTACAAAAGATTTCAGGCTTTGAAGATAAAGAATTAATGGATCAAGGTCAGTTTGATGAACTGTTTAAAAAGAAGGAACTTGAATTAACTGGAAAGATAGATGCTCTACAGAGTCACGCAACCGAACAGGAAATAGTAGCTTCAAGGTACAAAGAAGAGCTTGAAACCTTCCGAGTCACCTCGGCAATCCAGACCGCAGTAAGTGAGGCTGGTACTCCGCAATCGTCTGCTATTGCTGATATCTTAGCAAGAGCAAAGACTGCTTGGAGCATAGATGATAAAGGCAATTTATTTTGCGTTGACGAAACAGGGAAAGCAAGATATTCTGAAAATGGTACTCAATATTTGAGTCCAAAAGAGTGGGCGGTAGAATTAGTTAAGTCAGCGCCACACTTATTTGCATCCTCTTCTGGTGGCGGTGCTAACGGATCGGGACAAAGTACAAGATCAGAAAATCCATGGAGTCAGAATAATTTTAATTTAACAAAGCAAGGTCAGTTATTGCAGGACAATCCAGTTCTAGCAAAACAGATGGCGACTGAAGCAGGAGTTGAATTAAATCTCTAAAGAAGATTAAGTCTTAATTCTATGGATTGAATTAATAAAGTTTAAATGCAACAGAGATTTGCGGTGTAGATTGTCTGTAAAGTGGCCGGAGGCTACGAGCGTAAATTGAGGAAGTCATAGTGATTTTCTTTAACATTAGCTTGGAGCATAAGAATGGCCGCAACAGCAATAGCAAATATCGTAGTACCTAAAATATTCAGCCCATACGTGGTTGAAAGAAGTACTACTCTTTCCAATATCCTATCTTCTGGCATCGCCCAGAGAAATCCTTTATTTGATGAAATGGCTGGAGCCAAAGGTAAACTCTTTGAGATGCCTTACTTCAACGATTTGTCTGGAGCAGATGAGGTGCTTGCAGATGGAACAGCACTCACAATCAATAACATAACTGCCGAACAAGAAACAGCAGTCAAGCTCATGCGTGGAAAAGCATGGGGTGCAACTGACTTAGCATCCGCAGTAGCTGGTGAAGATATTATGGCATCAATTGGTGACATGGTAGCCGGATACTGGGCAAGGTCTGTTCAAACAACCTTAATGAATATTGTTGATGCAATGTTTGTTGATAATACAGGTGAGTTATTTAGCACGCATGTAAATGATCAAGCAGCAACTGATATTACAAGTTCAATGGTAGTTGATACGATGCAGTTGCTTGGTGATAATTCCGCTTCACTTACGACAATGATTGTTCATTCCGCAACATATGCAAAGTTGCAAAAAGACAGTTTGATTACATTCGTTCGTGATGCAGATAATAATATAATGTTCTCAACATACTTAGGTAAGAGACTGATCGTAGACGACAGCTGTACTACTTCCGGTTCTGGTGCAACAACCGAATATCGAAGTTATTTATTCGGAGATGGTGCATTTGCGTATGGAGTTGGAACTATTGATAATGCAACTGAAGTTGATCGAGACACTTTGAAAGGTGAAGATGTTTTGATTAATCGTCAGCACTATATCCTTCATCCTCGTGGATTGAAATTTGTTGGTTCTGTTGCTGGTGCTTCACCTACGAATGCGGAAATGTCCGCAGGAGCAGATTGGACTCAAGTTTGGGACAACCAGAATATCAAGATGGTTTGTCTTATTGCTGGAGTTTAAATCTATAACTGAGTAAGGGTAGTCTTTTGGCTACCTTTACATTTCGCATAGAGGTGAGTATGGGTATGATTAGTTTTCCCCCAAAGGCTCCCCAAGAGCCGAAGAAAGAAAAGAAGAAGAAGGCAAAAACACCTTCATCTGATAGTCCCTCTGAAAAGGAGGAATAGATGGCGTTGGTCACTACCATTTCGGGAACGACCAGCGACAGTTATGCTACATTAACCGAAGCCGATTCATTACTTGCGGATCGGCAATGGTTTAGTACAACTTGGTCTGCGTTTTCTGATGCTGTAAAAGAAAAGTGGTTAAGAGAAGCCTGTCGTTCATTAGATCGTTTGCAAAAATGGCGTGGAGAGGCAACTACTGATACACAGCGGTTAACTTTTCCAAGAGATATTGACGAATCCACAGATTATCCTTCCGACGAAATCCACAGAAATGTTAAAGAAGCTCAAATAGAGCTTGTTGTCTTATTGCAATCTAAACAAGACAGTACAACAGGTGATATTGAAGTCCGTACTGAATCTTCAGTAGGTGCTTTGTCAGGAACGGTGTCTGTTAATTACCAAAGAAAGAATGAAGCTTCAGCACTCGAAAGAATTCAAGGAGGAAACATTGCCTCTGTTTATGCCTTAATGTCGCCATGGCGTTCAAGTAAATATTTGAAACGATAATGGGCTTAAATACTGTAGCATCTAATTTAATTAGTAAGACCTTTGCAAATACTTTAGTTTCTGGTTTAACACTCTCACGCAGTGCTACTTGGGTTAAAAGGACAGCAGGTACTTATACTCCACTAACAGGAGCAATAGCATCACAAACAGAAACAAATGTTTCAGTCAATGTCATTGAAGCAGATTATACATCGAGTGAAATACTTGCATCGGGTGGATCAATTAACAATATGGACAGAAGAATTTTTGTTGAGCCTGTTACAGGCGTTGATATTGAAGATGCAGTTGGTGATTCAGTTACTATTGGCAATAGGACTCATCGTGTTTTGTCCGTTAGCAGAATTGTTCTTGGCAGTGATGCCTTACTTTGGGATATACAAGCAGGCGGTAAAGCCAGTAGACCATTATGAATATGACCATAAAAATAAAAGGAAATATTGATAGGAAGGATTTAGATAAGTTGTTTCGTGGCCTTACACTTGGAATTTATAATGATGTAATTTTAGGAACGCCAGTTGATACAGGTAGAGCAAGAGGTAATTGGCAACTAGCAATTGGTTCTGCTCCAACAGGTGAAGTTTCAAGATTAGAGAAAGGTATTGGTTCAAATCAATTGAGACAAGCAGAATCTAAAACTAAAAGACCGCTGGCAGGAAAGTCAGTCTTTATTGCAAACAACTTAGCATACATTGGTTTACTTGAGGAAGGGTCAAGTACGCAAGGAAGTGGATTTGTTGAAAATGCTCTAAATAGGGCAAAAGCAAGAATAATCCCTTTAGAATAGTAAGAGCCGACCTCCAGATCGACGTATAACGAACAAAAGAACTATTAAAGGTATCAGAAGATAGACCAAAATGGCGACACCAACCCAAGCATTAGCAAAGCATTTTTCAGATAATTGGTCACATACTGCAATTAGTTGGGCAAATTTTAATACATATTATGATGCCGGAAAAACGAGATCGGGTTATACGAACAATGATATTTGGGTGGAGCCTAAAATTGACTTACTGGAAAGTGAACCTCAAATGGGCAATCCAACTGCATTTGCAAAGAATGTAGAATTGTATTTGTTGACTGTAGATATTGTAGGTAAGAGAGATTCAGGGACTAATAACTTCAGCGCAAGGTCAGCAAATTTAGTTACGCTTTACAACAGGACTATTTTTACTAATCAATCAGTTAAGTTTTTTTTCAAGGAAACTGAAGTGCAGAGTGGATTTGTTCGGGAGGATCAATATTGGAATGTGCCTGTTCTGGCTCAATTTGGAGTTTCAGTCTAATGGCAGATCATTTAAGGAATCAAATTCGGGATCGTGCAGTAGTTGCTTTAACTGGATTAACTACAACAGGAGCAAATGTGTATCAAACACCTATGCTGACAGCGGAAGAACAAACACTTCCAGGACTCGTAGTTTATATTGATTCTGAAACATCAAGTGAAACGGCAACTATGACCAATATCAACCGTGAATGTTTATTACATATTGATGGTTATGTTGAGGCAAGTGCAACTGTTTTAGATACGCTCGATTTGATCAGCAAGGAAGTTGAAGTAGCAATAGCAACAACAGGAATAAAAAACTCAGGTGGAGCATCTTTAGTACAGAACCATTTCCTTGAATCAACGGATATTGAAATAACATCAACCGAAACAAGACCTTTGGGAATAGTCTCAATGGCCTATTTTGTCCAATATCGGACTTCTTTTATTGCACCAGATGTTGTGGTGTAGAAAGGCGGATAATGAAAGTGAAGTTAAAGAAGCATTGCAATGTTAATGAGCATGGTCTTTTAGGTAATAATGGTGAGGTAATCCTTGTTTCAAAACAAGAAGCAGATAATCTAATCAAAAAGGGTTTGGCAGATCATGTTGCACATGTAAAGTCAAAGGAAGCCAGCAAGTAGTTGGTTAGTTTTTAATAATAATTTGAAAGGTAAATGATATGGCTACAATGAAAGGAATTGACGGAGCATTAAAGGCAGTGACCACAGGTGGAACCGTCGCCCAAATTAATGAATTAAAAGGTTGGTCTGTAGAAGAAACAGTTGACACAGTTGAAGACAGCGTAATGGGAGATACGAGTAAAACATTTAAGACAACTATTAAAGGTTGGACTGCAACTTGTGAACTCAATTATGATCCTGCTAATGCAATACAAGCAGATTTGTTGATAGCCGAAACTGTCGATGTTGAGTTTTATCCAAATGGTGTAGGCAACAGTACCAAATTAGTTGGAACTGCTTATGTAACATCAGGAAGTCTTTCTGGTGCAATGGCAGATATGGTTGGAAAATCTGTAAGTCTTCAAGGTACTGGAGCATTAACATTAACAGCATAAAAGGTAACTAATGAGTATTACAGAACGAGCCGAAGCTGACTTTAGAGAAAAGTTAAGCGGAAAGCCGAATTCTATGGAGGTTCCTGAGTGGGGTGAAAATGGCACTCCACTTAAAGTTTTTTGGAAACCATTAATTAACTTTAGGAGTCAGGAAAAGATATTTGCTCTACTCTCTGCACAAAAAACAAGCGAAGCAGTTTGCCAAACTCTGATTATTAGAGCATTAGATGAAGACGGTAATGCTTTATTTCAACAGAGTGAAATGGAGAAGTTAATGCGTTTCAGCGATCCAAATGTGATTTCAAGAATCGTTGAAGCAATGGCACCAGAAGAAGAACTGGATATTGATACGCTAAAAAAAAATTAGCCAAAGATAAAGACTTTTTCACTCTAATGAGTCTTGCTGAAAAGTTAGGTAAAACAATAGAAGAAATAATGGAAATCTCAACTCTTGAATTTGAAATGTGGATTGCATTTACTGAACTAAAAAACGAATTGAACGAAGTCTTAAGCAAAAGAGCTAATTAATGGCACAAAAGAAAACAATAGTCATTGAGGCAAAGGACAACACCAAAGGTGCGTTTAATAAAGTCAAAAAGAACCTCAAGCAAACAGATGTAGCAGTCAATAAGACTAAGAGGTCTTTTGATAGTTTAAGGGCTGGGATTAAAGGTGCTATTGGCGTTTTGACTATTGGTGCTTTTGTTAGGGCTACCAAAAGTACTTTAGATTTAGCTGATGCACTTGGTAAAACATCTGCTCGTTTAGGATTGACAACTGAAGCCTTGCAGACACTAAGATTTGCAGCGACTCAATCTGGCATGACAACAGAAATGCTCGAAATGTCAATGCAAAGATTTACTCGTAGAATTTCAGAAGCAAATAATGGAACTGGTGTTTTAAAAGATACATTTAAACAACTAGGAATGAGTCTAAAAGATTCAAATGGTAATTTTAAAAACGCAGAAACATTATTAGGAGAAGTCTCGGATAAATTAGCTCTTATTCCAGATCAAGGCAGGAGAGTAGAATTAGCCTTTAAGATGTTTGACTCTGAAGGTGTGAAGATGGTTAATATGCTTCAGGGAGGTAAAAAAGGATTCGATGAACTTCGTCAGTCACTTATTGATACTGGCGCAATTATGACTGATGATTTTATTAAAAATTCAGAAGTAGCAAATGATGCACTTGATAAATTGACTGTATCAATTAAGGCAGGATTCGCAACTGCTATTTCAGGAATGGCTCCATTATTAACAGATGTAGCTTCAGGTCTAACAGACTTTATTGCAGTAAGCAGAGAATATCCAGTATTGACAAAATTAGCAGGAGCAATAACAGCAGTTGGATTATCGTTAGCTTTACTTGGAGGTCCAATTACAATTGCTTTGACAGCAGTGAGTGGTTTAATTGCTGGAGGTGCATGGCTAAATTCTTATTTCAAAGATCAAAAAAAACTTGCAGAAGATGCTTCAACTGGAGTTGACAAAGTAGCATCATCATACAATAAAGCAAAAGTGAATTTAATTTCCATGTCTAAAGCTGTTCAGAAAGACACCTATGATATGAACTCTGAAAATAGAAGGCAACAGGCACAATTGAGCCAATTTATGATTAATGATGCAAAAGAAAAAGCACTCAAAGAAATGGAAATATCACAGTTAATGTATACAAAGAAATTAGATCATGCTGTTGCATATCACGCAATACTGAGGACTTTAAGAATAAAGGAATTACAAGAATCTAATGATGCACTTGCAATACAAAGAACGGCTCATGCTGATTGGATGGATCAGAAAGAAGCATTTGCAGATGCAGGAATGGAGTCTCTACAAGAAGAACATGAACGACAAAAGGCATTAGTAGATCAAGCATATTTGGGAGAAGTAAAAAACAAGGAGGCACACCAATCCAATATGTTATTGATTGACCAGAGATACGATAAAGCAGTTCAGGATTTGTACACGCAAAGATCGGCAGTAATTGCAGGGCAAGCTTCAATGTTAGCACAAGAACTGAATAAGCAAGGAGTTATGGGCTTCGATACGATGAAAGCATTTGCAATTGCAGAAGCCTCAATTAATGCGTATGTTGCCGCTTCGAAAGCATGGGCTCAGGGAGGAGCCTTTGGTGCAATATCAGCTGGACTTACTTTAGCAATGGCAATGGTTCAGGTTGATAATATAAGAAAATCGAAGCCACCAAAACGAGAGTTGGGAGGAAGCGTTTCAAAAGGTAAATCATTTCTTGTTGGAGAAAGAGGACCAGAATTGTTCACTCCAAATCAAAGCGGAGGTATCACTCCAAATAATCAGTTAGGTTCTGCTAATGTTACCTTTAATATTCAAGCAAATGATGCTCGTGGATTTGATCAGTTATTACAAGCAAGAAGAGGAATGATAGTTGGAATGATTAATAAGGCAATGAGGAACAATGCACAGAAAGGGTTAATGTGAGTGGAACCTTTCCAAGTAGCCCTAAATTTAATTCGCTTAATGTTAAGTCAATTCAACCAACATTCGTTTCAAGAACTATTAGCGGAAGAAGACAGGCAAGGCAGATTGGAGGACAATATTTCACTATGACTGCAACTTTTCCTCCAATGACAAGAACAGAGTTTGCACCAATAGATGCGTTCATTATGAAACAGCGTGGACAATATGAATCTTTCACATTGGTCTTACCAATTCTTTCAACAGGTTTAGGATCACCAGCAGGAACTCCGCTTATAAGAGGTGCAAGCCAAACAGGAAGGACACTTGCTACAGATGGTTGGACAGGTGGAATCTCAATTTTCAAGGCAGGAGATTATATAAAACTTGACCACGATAAAGTTTACAAAGTGGTAGCAGATGTAACAAGCAATGCATCTTCAAGTGCGGATACTCCAATTATTATTGAGCCAGCACTAATAACAAGCCCAGCAGATAATAGTGCAATTACTCATACAAATATACCATTCACCGTTTCTTTAACAGCTGGAGTACAGGAGTTTACGACTGGAGTTGGAGGTATGTTTAGTTATGAAGTTGATTTTGCGGAGGCACTATGAGCAGAGGATTATCAAGTGCAATAACTGATGAGCTTGCAAAAGGTCAATTTACAATGGCTCATATGATTTCAATAGAAACAAATTTAACTTCATCTTCACCAGCTGACGAAGCAGGAAACTATTTTTATACTGATGCTCCTGTTGATATTCAAAATAAGGTTTCTGGTCAGACAGAGAAACACCTATATAGAGCCGACATAACTGCAGAGTCTAAAACCGTAGAGATGGAAGAAAAAACAGGAAGAGGACTCATTCAAACATTTATAGAACAAGTACAGGTAGGATTTGTTTGTGACGATTATTTAGTTGATCGTTATAATACAGACTTGGGTCGGTTATTCCCAGTAGGAACTACAGTTTCTGCAATAGGTGATATTACTAATGATCTCGATTCGGAGTTATCTGCTTTAACTTTAACCTTTTCAGAAAAAGCAATTATTTCACGGAATCGAGCAAGTATATATTTTGAAGGAACGCCAGTTCTCCATTACACATATAAACCAAATGGTTTTATTTTAGGTTTAGATGGAGTCAAGGAGACTTCAAATCTTAATATTGGGTCATTAACTATTGGGGTTTCAGCAGTCAATCAAACTTTGGTTTCTGATATGTTAGCAAATGGTCATTTGAATAGAAGAGTGAAAATTAGAAGAGCTTTTTTAGATTCAAATAATGACTTGATTCCAAATGCAATCTTTCAAGTTTATTCTGGCAAAATTGATGGAATGAATATAACAGAATCGGGTGAAGACAGCGTTATGGAATTATCGGTTGCAAACCATTGGTCAGATTTCAATAGAGACAATGGAAGAAAGACAAATAACACATCCCAGCAACATCACTTTGAGAATGATTTATCAATGGAATTTGCACCACAAACTGGAAAGAAATTACTATGGGGTGAAGTTACAAATCCTGCAAGTGCAGAATCTTCTATGATGCAAGGCACAAGAAGTTTACGGAGGGGTAGGTAAACTATGGGATCATGGCAAGATTTTAAAGATGCGATACTAGGTGAAGTAGAGGATACATTTGAGCAAGCAACTAATCCAGAGTCGTTAATTGATGAGATATTTCCTACATTTACAAATGATGTAGTTGTTTTTAATGAAGTTGAAGATGCAGAAGAAGCAGGAGATGAACTTAGGGCAAAGCAAGGAACTGATTTTGGTATTCCTGTTATTTATGGCACAAGAAGAGTTGGTGGGATATTAATTTATCAAGAAACTGGAGCATCAGTTGGTGGAACAGAACTTATGAATCTATATCAATGCTGGGCTTTATCCGAAGGAGAAGTGCAAGGATGGGAAGTGTTTGTGGATGAAGTTTCTTTAGCAGATTCAGTTTATAGATATACCGCAGGAGGCGGATCTGCACATGGCTACCTTGCTGACTATAACCAAGATTGGTTAATTGCTTCGAATCATTCAGGTGATATAGCAGGAACTCTTGGAGGTACAAGTTTAGGAAGTGATGCAGGGATTACAAATCCCTATGATGCTAGTGGTCAAGGAACATCATTGCGAGTTTCAGGCGAATCATGGGGTGGAACAGATAATGGTGATTCGCATAGAATGAAAGGAATTGCTTGCGAACAGTTGACTTATCGTCATCATTGGGATGGCAAAATTGCAGGGAGTATAACTGTTGGTGCATTCGGACCAGGAACTGAGGCAGATGGAAGTGACTCAGAACGTGGAAAAGATGCTTGGAAAGGAGGAATGCCCAAACTTGCATTTGATGTAACTGGCAAAGTAATAAAAGACAATGCTGGAACGACTAAATCCACAAGCGATCCTGCATGGATTCTGTATGACTATCTAACTAATGAAAGATATGGGTGTTCAATACCATTAGATGAAATTGATAATACTTCATTTGCAACTGCTTCAGCAATTTGTGTAGAAGAAACTACAGACGGAGTTGCACATTCAGGAACACCAAGACATGAATGTAATATTATCCTTGATACAGTTCAGCCAACTTTAACAAATGTAAAGCGCATTCTGGCAACTTGTAATGGTCGGTTGCATTGGATTAATGGTCTTTACACAATGAAAATCGATAATGTGTATTCAGGTTCAGGTGAATTTAACTTTCTCGAAAAGCACATAATAGGAGGCATAAGTATTGTTGGAGACTCAGTTGGAGGAAGACTAAATCAAGTTACAGCAAAATTCATTAATCCAGATAAGCAATGGAAATCTGACGAAGTACGTTATCCCGATAAGAATAATGAAACTGCTGTTTATAATGATTTCTTAGATAATGATAATGGAGTTAAACTTACTAAAACAATTAATGTTGGAGGAGTAACAAATCTAAACCAAGCAAGGTATTTAGCAAAACAGGCATGCTTGCGTTCAAGAGATACTTTGAGTGTTTCTTTTACAACAACTGCAGAAGCAATGAATGTAATAGTTGGTGATGTAGTAACGATTACTCACTCAACGCCCGGATGGACTGCAAAAGAGTTCATTGTCAGATCAGTTTCTCTAAATGCAAATGGATCGTGTTCTCTTAACTGCATTGAACATAATGATGGAATTTATGCTTGGGAAACAATAGGTATACCGCAAGAGGCTCCAAATACAAACTTACCAGATATTTCAAGTGTTACAGCTCCAATAGGTTTATTAGCAGAAGAATCAACTTACTCTTCAATCGCATCAGCAGGAGTTAGAATTGCTGTACAACTGGATTGGACTTCAACTGGTATATTTACAACTTCGCATGATGTTCAGTACAGTCAAATTTATACTGCTAAAGTTACTAAGACATTTGGATTGAATGGAAAGATCCTTTTCTCTTCAGTAAATCATGGGTTGCCAGAGAATTTACCAATAACATTTACTGCATCAGATGCAACAAAAACTAGCGTCCCACATGGAAACTTGCCTGTTGTAACTGAAGGAGTCACATATTATGTCAGGCCGGGATCAGATACACAGAGTATTACACCAGACATTATAACAGGTTCTGCAAATAACTTTCATGTAGCTTTAACACCAGATGGGGCGAACCTTTCAGGATCAGGATTTGCCGGAGGAGTGTATGGTGTAGGTCATACAGTAGAGACTTCTGATTTGAGCTATGTAGATGCTGGGAATACGATAAGCAAGTCAATGCTTTTGCAAGATTTCTCAAGAGGAATTTTCAAATTTCGTGTACGTGCCAAGAATGCGGTTGGAGCAACTTCAGCATGGTTGACTTCAGACGAAATAGAGTTAAAAGGTGTGACGCTTTTACCTCAAGATGTTACAGGTTTTACTGTAGCAAATCATGGATCAAATGCTGTAATTACCGTAAATCCTCCAACAGATAAAACAGATATAAGCCATTGTGTAGTGAAGGTTTTACAACAAGATTCAGTCTTATGGGAAGATGCTGTTGAAATTGGACAAATTGCAGTTGGAAATACTACAACTACTGTTCCTGTTGTTGACGGAAAGTATGTAGCAAAGTGGGTAAATTCTGGAGGTCTTGAATCTTCAGGTTATTTAGATACTGACACGATTACTTCTCACGGATCAGAATTGGTAGCAACCTTTCCAGAACAAGAATTATGGGCTGGTACAATGGATGGGTTTTACGAGGTAGTTGATGCTGGCGATGATGTTCTTCGCTTTCTTGGTGGAGCGTTAATAGATACAGTTGATGAATTAATGGATACATGGGTTCCTACATTAGATGAGCTAGGAGGACGAACAGAACCAGCAATATATACTGGAGTCAAAAGGGATTTGGGTGCAGTTCTTCCTGCAAGGATTCATACAAATAAAATATTTACTTCATTAGTAACTGACGGCAGTAATTACATGGACTTCTGGGGTAAAACTGATTTACGCCCAGCTTGGGAAGATGTTAAACAGTTGGATAATTTAACTGTCGAGGTTCGTGTTACTGGAGATGATCCTGCTTCTGCTAGTGCTACTTGGACTGAATACAAAGAGTTTTTGGTTATTGATGTTGTTGCACGTGGAATTCAAATCAAAGTTACTTTTGACGAGTTTGATAAGAATTCTCAATTTACTTTGCGTGAACTTGAATTACTTGTTGATATGGTTCCACGTTCTGAAAGTGATCGTGCAAAAAATTCAACAACAATTACATATACCAATCCATTCTTTT
>JGI24006J15134_10000837_pt1 | contig 18193 bp, 24 predicted proteins | sample LinPmetageLP53_FD_15134 | JGI IMG/M metagenome (IMG submission 15134)
AAAATGGAAGCTGAAGTTAAATATTGGAAATCAGTTTATGAAGAAAAGGTTCACCTATCCCCTAAATGAATTGATTTATTACTCTCGTGTTTCTATCAGTCAGTTTCCTTTAGTTTGTATAAGAAAGAGTAAAAGAGAGAAAAGAGTAAAGTTTTTAATAGCTACAGAGAATAAAGTTTTTTATTTTTATTTTTTTAAGTTTTATTTTTATTTTTTATAGCAATGTCTGTATTTTGAAAGAAAACAAATTACAAAACAAAAAAAAACAAAAAAAAAAAAGTTTCAAATCTCCAGCGACTGAGATCTTGTCCAATCCTACTCTATACTCCTCTTTTATACTTAATTGTAACTTGCAGATAAGACGCCCTCCGCATTAATTACGTATACCGTATCATATGTGGTTACAAATGTTAATTGAGATGCAGATACCGCAGCGGAACTTATCGTACTCATCATGGCTTCCGTATCAGACTGAGTGGTATCTAATCCTGATACGGCATCTGACTCTGACCAAGTTTCCAGCGATAACCCAATAACACCTCTAGGAGCATTAGCAATTAATGCAGTCGGTAGTTTTTGACGATAATTAAGAGTAGTAGCTAAATCCATAAACGTAGTTCCAACCGAGTTACTGTTTGTACTGTGACAGGCTATCGTGTTCTGAATGCATTTGCTTACAGTGTCTATTTTGTTTTGGGGGTATTCATTACCGTTTATACGATATTGCAGACTAGCTACACTAATTCTAGGAATGCATAAATCAGTTTGTCCTTGAACATCAGGACTGTCAAATGCACCTAATGTTATATGTTTTAAAGATGTAAATCTATTGGCAGGTATTAGTTTTGATATATTTTCATTTGCAGTGGTTTGATCAGCAATTGATAACTGCACTGTACTACTATGATGATTAATACCTGACCAAAGAACATTTTTAGATCCAAATCCATTTTCCTTAATTACTGCTTCCATACTGCTATCATCCAGCTCTACAACTGGGCAACAATATGCAACATTTGAAAAAGTGTTAGTACCTCCAGTGATTGTACAATTAGCAACACCAGCACCAACCGATCCAATAAATGACTGTCTTACATCATCTTCAAATTCAACCTCTAGTCTCAGGTTCTTGATCGCAGAAATCGGACACATACAGCCGTCACCGAGAAAAGAGAGAATATTAGAATTTATGCAAAACGTCATGGTAGGCATAGTGGAAATAGTTGCTTTAGTGCCAGTGACATCTGCAATTGGATAACCCCATGTTCTACATATTTGATTCCCAATTAAAGTACCTGTTTCGGATAAACTAGAACCATCTACCACCGATTGACTATCCTGAGAATGCAAAGAATCATTAGCTATAGATATTACAGATGCCACTTTCGCCGCCTCATCAATTCTTGAGACGACTGCACTGTTGGAATATATTGTTATGCCACGAATGAATGAAACCCCACCAGCCCCTGATAGTAAGACATTCGCTGGGGTAACAATATTAGCAGCGCCTCCAGCCCAATTTGGTAAATTAGTTCCTAAGAGCTTAGTGGAGACGGAGAATTTTACGAAAGCATCTCCAGTATCAAGGAAGCCATTGCGGAGATTTGGAATATTTATCACCGCTCTTGATCCACCGCCGATAGTGCCTTTGATGCTTTCAAACTGTGCGACCCTCCGAGTAGAGCCTAGGGGAAGGTCTTTTTCTTTGTATATTAATTCGTTATTGACGATTGCTGACATATATATTATATCACGAGATTTTAATTTAATAACTTACGGAAAAATCGCCGTTAGCTGATACGGAATAAATTACGGCAAAACGTTTATAGGTTGCTGCTCTAATGGTATTTGCGGTCGCACCTGAGGGTGATATAACGAGTGAGACATCTGTTAATAATTGTTTACCAGTCGTGTCTATGCCCTGAGCCGTGTCTACAAAGTTTTCAAAATTATAACCACAAGCACCTGTCTTTGTACCAGTTGTAGCAGAGGTTGCTGCTAATTGACGAGTTCCTAAATCAGAGGAATTACGATCTGCTAAACTAGAATATAAAGTTACTGCGTTTTGACCAAGACAATCCTGTAAGTGACTTTGTGCTTCTGCCATAGTTTCTATGAATCGAGGTGGGTATTCAGCAGAACCCAATCGAAGCCTGAAATCCTTACTCCAGTATGCATAAAGATTCCATGGATCACCTGCGGATTTACTTCCACCAAAACCAGTGTGGAATACAGAAAGGAGAGATTTTGGCTTCACCCCACCGATTAATGTCTGCTTGAAGGAAGTGGTTGCAGAATTAAGTTCAGTTGTGCTGACAGTATTGGTGGTGCAGTGGATTTGGGTATCACTCCAACTCATGATACCTGTATCTCCTAAATCCGATGCTTCCTTAATTAACCTCATGCTGTTATCGTTAACGACTATGATATCAGCATCATACTCAAAGGTAAACTCACTACCACTTTCACCAGTTAAAGTCGCGGTGGCAGATCCTGATTTACAAAACAGAATATTGTTTATGGAATTTGTAAGTATTAACTCAATCTGAAGACCTTGATTGATAAATCCAATCGGTAAATGTTTTATCGCACCCATAAGTCCCATCATCGGAACTGAATACGTTTGGGTGGCTATAGCACCACCTGTGACGGTATATGCTGTGTTTTGTCTAGTATTATTACTAACCACTGGGGTTGTACCAGCACAGACAGAGTTGGGAAGCTGAGCCGATCTATCAGTGTTATTGTTTAAAAGTAAAGACATAATTTCTTGATGATTTCGGATTTCCTGTACTAACCCAGTACTGCCACTAACAATATTNATTTGGTCTATGCAACTGTAAATTCCAATATTAGATAGGCAAACATCGCCAGTTAATCCAGTTCCAGTTAATCCCTTTAGACTCATCGTAATGTTTAACCATGAATTTGAAGTATTTAAAAAACCGTTGTGAGTATGTGGCACATCGATCAAAACTCTTTGACCTAAGCCGTACGTTCCATTCTCACTGGGTAAAATTGTCCGATAACACCGTGCAGCTAAAGCTTCAGGGACTGGTTCGTATTTGTAATCTTGACTTACTACTGACATTATATAATATTATACTATATTTTTATTTTCAGAAAAAAGAGATTGTAGATCATCAGGTAGGATATCAATATAGTATTTTGGTATTGGATCAGGCTTGTAATTTGGCTTAAATCGTTCCTCAACTTTGTATATCATACGAGGATCTATTTCTTTTGATTTTCCTTTAGGTTTGTAAATAAACATTGTATACTAATATTAGAAAATAAATTTAATAGATAGTACGAATAGTACCAGCATCCCTATCTAAAACGTATTTCACACCTACTGATAATATAGCTTGAATAACACAATCGGATTCACCAGTGATAGTGTTCGTTTGCCGAGCCTGATATACCATTTGACGACCTCTGCAATCATGACCTACGTTGTCACGGCTTGGATCAGCATTATTAGTTAAATCAAAACCGACCATCCCATAATATGGACTACTTGGTTTGTCATCAGAAGGTGCAAAGACCGAGACCAGTGGGATTGCCGTTGTGGCTGTACTGAATGGGACTCCTGCCGCACCTGATCCACCATTAGTAAGATTGAAATTTTGGGTTGTTGCACCTACCGCTGCGGATTTAGAAAGTGATATTTGAGTGTTAACGTCATCATATAAATTGAATGCTCTGTTTAGACTAAGCACAGATGCTGCGATTTCAGATTGGGAATTAGTTGGTTCACCTGAAAATACACTTCCTACAGGACGATTCCGTGTAATCGGATGCCCATCCAAAAACAACTGAGCTTGGTAGAGTCCGTTTAATGGTGAGCACCCGATCGATACACGATTACCTGAGTATGTCGGAAACCACTGATTAACTAAGACATTTCTAACATCAGAATAACTGGTGTTTGGTAAGATTACTCGTTCTAAGCTTGAATATCCGATGGTTGAAGTACTGCTGATGCATTGTACTCCATCCCACACAACTTCTTTTGGCATACCTTCTTTGATGCGATCTAATGCCATTTGTGGATAACGGATATGAGACATTTCTAAAGATACATTAGATAAGGAGAAATTAGCACTAGTGTACGTATTGGTGTAGTTTGGGCTGTTACCTGATCCGTACATGACCTCTTCTACCGAACTCGTAATATAGAGTCGAATTGTGAGCACCTGACGGCATAAAGCCAGTGGAAAAGCCTTACGTGCAGAGGGCCCGAAAAGGTTAGAAAGAGATAAAGGAATGCTACAAGTTCTAGAGACTAAGCTGGTGGGTGGATCTGCTGCGGCGTTACTGAGTTTAATTCCTACAGCAGAAGACTCCGTTCCTAAAACATCCGATGCGGAATACAGATCTTCTATAGAACCATTCGTTTGGTTTTGGATTGTAGATGAATATACTTTATTATACTGGGTGAAAATACGATTGAAATCCATAGTGTTTTCTAGTAACTGTCCTCCCATACGGCATTCAAACCTAGAAAAGCACGAGTTGACCGATGGGCTAGAATAAAGGTTGAAAGGGTTTGCGGCACCAGCAGAACCCACTATATTAGTCGGTGTAAAGGTAAGATGCAGTTTTGTTTTGGGTGAATCAATCCATGTATTATCAGGTTGGATTCGAAATTCAATAAAGTCAGAATTTTTGTTAAAGGTAGATCCATTCAGGGGAGTATGCTTGATTTTTGTGCATTGAATAGATTCAATATGTTCATTACGTGGTTGGAATTCTACAGTTCTTTCAATGTCAGTCATATATTCTAATATGAGATTATAATTCTTCCCTTCCAGTCTTTTTCACTTTTTTCTTTTTGTTGATTTTTTGGATTATATCCTTAATAAGCATATTGGATTCCTGAACAGACGATAATTTAAGATCAGACCCATCACCGATATTTTTATCCACTGGAAGAGCTTTATTGTTTATTGCTTGATTTTCAACAAAGTTATTAGAAGAGTGGGCAGATCTTATGGGTATGGTTTTACCTAATCTATCTTTTGATATCGTTACTAAATTTGGGTGATTCCTGCCATAGAAATAAGATATCGGATCACCTTTGACTCGTCTCGGAAATACTCTTGGATCATTACTCTCACCCTTCCATTCATACGGTGCTGAATTATAGATATATGCCCTTACTGGTTGTTTCAAATTAACTTTGCTACGTTTTCCTTTATAATTGTTATCTAAATAATTTAATACCATCTGAGCAGATAATCCACCCTTTAGAATGCCCACTCAAAACAAGTTTTACATTTTCTCCGAATTTAGCAATCGCATTCTCTAGAATATCCGTATGAGAGGTTATTTCTCTTTTCTCTAATTCATCTAATGGGAACTGAATTTTGGAAAAATCTAATCGGTCTGCATCTCCTTTGCCATCACGACGAGTAATAATTATATCGGCAATAAAATCTAAAATATCAGCTGTACCTCTGTGGGAAATATGTAACGTATTCGTTTTACGATTGTAGGCTACAAGATGACGATCGCTGCTTAATTTCATATCTATAATTTCATCATAATCGTAAGGTATTCTGTTTATAGGTAATTTGTACACCTCGTTTTGATAGTAATCTGATTCCATAGAAACTGGAATCTCTTGTATCTAAATCAAATCCATCATCGTCGGCTAAATTTCTGTCAGTTTCAGTCGTTGCCATAAATGGATCTGATCGTATATTACCCCCTTGCATTGGAGTAAACAATGCTTGTTTTATAACTGGTTGTATTTGTGTTTGTAACTTCAAGTCTTTACTTTTCGGATTTAGAATATCAAAGAGTAACTGGTTTTCACTAGGTAGTACAAATGGATTTCGGAAAGTTCTCATAGGTAACTGTGGTGTACTATAATTCTCATCGTATAATTTCTGTATCTTTTTATTCATCATTATATTATAAGATTATAAATTTAATTTCTTTTCTAGATCCTTAAGAGATTTGACATTATGATTAATCATACGGTGTTCGTAAAAACCATATTGTGAGATGTTGAATGGCATAGCTCTATCGCTTATATGTTTCCGTACTCTATCTTTGATTGATCTTGGTAAACTGTAGAAAAGCTCTCCCCATTGTAGAGAAGACACTAAGTATATATCTATGTTAATTATAGAATCATCAAAATTTAAAATAAGGCTTATATACTGGTTTGTTTCGCATACAACCCTTAAAATATAGTAATTCAAATGATTATATAAGCTTCTAGGATGCAGTGCCGACATGAAGTCATTATTGTTTAAATAATGAATATCTAAGATTTTAAGAAACTTTATAAAATCTTTGTTCATATCGTGGGATTCGTTCATTATTATTATAAACAAAATATAAAAAATAATCTAACGACGACCTCCTCCTCTTTGTTCAATAGTTACAATTCTCTTTTTTGCTCTGCGTATAACAGCCTGTAATGAATCTATTCGTTTTGTTGTTTTTGTATCAGATGGATTCTTAATTTTGGCGAGTCTAAGTTTTACAATGTCTTTATTTGCTCCAGCCCAAGCCCGATATTGGTTATTTAAGAAAACACGATCAGTTGGTTGTAGATTTGGATAGTCTGTAGCCTTGACTCTATAACCAGCAGTTTTCATTGGTTTTTTAGAACCAGTTGCAGCAGCATCTACTAAATCTGTTGACTTTCCTTCCTTACCTGCTTTCTCTATCGGTTTAACCGCCGCGGATTTTGTTAAAGCTTTGATTTTATCCTCAAGATCTTCTTTCTCACGATTCCATCTTCGCCATGTCGGTGATTGCTGATCTTTGCTTTTTCTTGGATTGTTTCTAGGTTCAGTTGCTTTAGTGTTGACAAGTGCTGCTTGGGCATCGGCTAAGGTATTTGGTATGGTGCTAAGTGGTTTATAACGTAAATTGTATTGTTCCTCTTTTGCAACCTTTAACATTTTATCACCTTTGATTTTGGTTAGTCTTTGTGCATCGCTCACATTTGGATCATACCCTTGATGAGTTGCTTTTTGCCAAGCAGTTAGTTTTGCTATGCGGTCAGCTGGTGAAGTTTTCCTGCCAAATACAGGTACTGGTGGATAATCAAATAGACTTCCTGAGGATGGTTTAGACGTTATATCAGCAGGTTTTTTAGCAGGGGCTACAGGTTTTTTAGCTGGTGCGGTTGGTTTTTTAGGAGCTGAAGTTGTTTTACCCTCGTTTCTTTTAATACCACCACTTTGACTGGTTGTTTTACCTTTCTTAGCTTCTTCTTTTTCTTCTCTAATTCTTTCAGCCTCATCTCTTTTCAAATAATCAGCTAATTCTTTTGCGTCTTTTTTAGCTTTATCTCTAGCCTTTTGGTCAGCTACCGCTTTATTAAATTTCTTTTGTATTTCATCAGCCTTTGCTTTATCTTCAACACCTTCTCCAATTTTACGAGGTCTACCACGTCGTTTAGAGGGTGTTCCATCTTTGTTTGTGCCATGAGGGTGATCAGGGTTTTGGGGTGCTGGTTTAGTAGCTGGTTTAGGTTTAGTAGGCTGGGGCTGCGGTCCTGTAGTGGTAGGATTGACAGGTGGTGGTGGTGGTGTAGTCGTTGTTGGTGCGATTGGTGTGGTAGTTGCCGTTTTGTTTTGTTTATTTAAAATATCAAATAGTAACTGGTTTGAGGAGGGGATAAAATATGGATTCCTAAACGTTCTCATAGGTAACTGAGGTGTATAATAATTTTTATCATATAAATCCTTCATACGTAGATTTAGAGTGGAACTGTAAGTGCTCATATATAATAATGTGATATTTTTATTTCACGTTTATTTCTCAAAATTCTATTCTTAGTATAATTCAATGTCTACTATTAAAGGAAAAGATAAAAAAGAAAAAAAGCCACGAACTGCCGCTCAATTAGCTGCAACTGCAAGACTTGTAAAATTAAACAAAGAGAGAGCTGTTTTGCGATCAGAGGGTAAATTACCACCAGTTCAAAGGAAAAAGAAAACAAAAGCTATTATAAAAGAATCACCTGTTGATCCACCAGCATTAGATTTAGATGATGCATCGTCGGTGTCTTCGGTATCTACGCTGTCCTCTGATGATGATGAGTATAATTATCATTTTGATGATAGTGCTAAAGACTCTGATCCTGAACCCAATTATACTCCTGAACCTGAGCCTGAACCTGTAAAACCTGTAAAACCAAAAAGAAAACGTCGTGTCTATAAATAATATCTTATCATAATATATATAATGTCATCTGTAATGTCACCGTATTTAATGTCTAAAAGAAACCGCTTCTCTCGTAGAACCGTAGCACAGCTCTCAGGAGCACGTCCCACCAATATGTCTAATTTTGACTCTCACTCCATGATGGAAGCCGATACTGTTGTCGCAAAACGTATGCTGGATGACGATTCTCAGGGTGGTTATTTTGTCGATAAGGGTAAAAAGTCTCAAGCACAAGCTTTTAATAACGTAGCTAACGTACAAAGATCAGGAAGAACAGGATCAGGAGTGGTTGGTTATAATAACGTTATGCCAGTTGCTAAAATTGAACGCCGTCGCAGGTAATTCAACTATTTTTTTATATCATCATATTATATATGAGTCTAAATTCAAGAAGGTTATATTTAAATTCTGTTAATAGTAATATTAATGATAGTGCATTTGATGGGAGAGTGAACTTTGATTTATCACGAGCAAATATTAGTTGCCGTAATGATCAAATGATTGCTATGAGCTTAGTTCGTGCGGAACTCCCAGCAACATGCGGTATCATCAGTAATACGAATGTTAGTTTCACTGCAGACAATAACTTAATACTATTAGTATATCATACAAAGGCTGACGGTGGTGTAGTCAATGTAGAATATATTTTTAATATTAATATAGTGGATACCAATCCAAACCATGTTCTAGTACCTTTAACACTTCAAACGACTATAGCTGATATGATGATTTATATAAACAGTTCATCTGCTGGTCAAATAATTAAACAGGATGATGCCACTCAAACTTTCGGTATATTCCGATTAATAGGTGTGAATGGTGGTACGACTACTTTTAAAATATCAGGGACGAGTCCTGAAATCGCACGTGCTTTAGGTCTGAATACCGATGCCGATACCATTGTCAATGACACAACAGCTACTCCATACAACTATGATATGGCTCAAGTTTTGCCGACTATCAGACTAAAGACTAACTTTAACTTTGATTCCGAAACCTCTAATGAATCAGGTGATAGTGGGATATTAGATAGTATACCTACTGCACTCACTCAAGGAAATCAATTTTTTGAATTAAATACGATTGCCACACCTGATAATACGATTAATATTAAAAATAAAAGTTTATTAGTTCATGAGAATCATTACATGACTAAAAATATCTTACCAGTTAAAATCATAAATAACTTATCTATCTCTTTGATATCGCAGGATAATAAACCGATTACGGTAAATCAACAGCCGTTCGCATTTGTCATTCAAGTTGACGTGTTAGATTCATTATAAAAATATCATAATATGATATATGACTACTATAAGAAAAAAAACGATCTATTTGAATACTTCGGACGTGCATAAATCATCGGTTGATAATAATTGTGACACTACCTTTGACCTTTCTAGGTTTGGTTTAAAGTGTGAAAATGATCAAAACTATCTTTTGGATTGGTTCGCTGTATGATACCTACGAGGACTTCCTATTTGGAAAACTCAGGGACACAGTACGTCTTTGCTATCAATACGACTGAGCCTCCAACCGTAGGGGGTGGTGTTAGCCTTGCTACTAAATGTGTCATTGCTATTTCCGATAGTATATATCAACCGCCATTCTACGTTGCGTCGGATGATGCTATAGTCACTGTCATTCCTTTTTATATTGCACAAAGCGTAGATGATATAGTTAATGTTTTAAACATCATGCTGGATTTTAGAATTTCAGGAGATGGTGAAGCTCAAACTATTTTATCTGTAGATAGTCATACAGGTTATCTTCAAGCTGATGATTTAGGAGATAATAAATATAGAATTAGTTTTGATAATTCCTTCTATTGGCAGACGGAGAATGGGGTCTTTGGTAGTACTGCCACTACGATAGATGGTCTTAAAATTGGTAAGTTATTGGGTATTAATACTATATTCCCTACCACTCTACCACCGTTTACAATCATTACTAATGATGCTGGTGAGGAGGTTAATCGTGAGCCTCATCTTGTGCATCCAGTCTTTATTTCGTCGGAAGGTCTGCTGATACAAACCAATTTAAATTTTGATAGTTTCTGCTCAGTAGATGGTGGTCAAAGTAACGTCTTATCTAATATACCTACGGTACTTGGAGTTCAAAACAGATTGTTTTACGTTCAGGGGGTTGGGAGTGATGATATTTTATTGGGTGAATATAGAGTCGGAAGTATCGTGCATCAGAGTAGTGATATAGTGAATTCTCACAAAACACTTTCCACCAATAACGTAACAAGTATTAGATTACAAGTAAAAGGATTTGAGAATGATACAAGGTGGTGTAATACTAATATATGCTATGTTATTGAATGTCGTTGGCTAGAGTAATTATTTATCTCTATTTATATTAATGGTAGAAATAATAGAACTAGATGGAGGTACAAAAATTAAAACATTTAAATCTAATAGAGATGAAATAATTAGCAATCAAATACCCAAAGATGGTGCAATGTGTAGAGAAAGTGCTGTATATTACGTTGTNGGANCTTGCGGCAGCGGCAAAAGTATGCTTATGGAATCTATAATGCAGAAACAGCTAAAACGAGCATTCCACGACGTTTTCCTTTTTTGTCCTCGAAGCAGTCGTGGTGGTTATAGTAAATCATATTCTAAATTAATGAATCCTGCTAAAGTATTTGAGGAGCTTACATTAGATAATTTACAAAAAGTAAAAGATAGTACTGACGAAGCTAATGGTGATAAAAATGAAGATCCGCATTTTACATGTTTAATCATCGATGACTGTGCATCTGATCTGAGGAATAAACACACTCAAAAATTGTTATTAAAGATGATTCAAAACCATCGCCACCATCGGTTAACTATCTTTATTGTGGCACAAAACTACCAAAGTTTACATAAAACTCTTCGGGATACCTGTACGTGTTTAATCCAGTTCAGAACTGGCTCTATTAAAGAAAGGACTGCTATTAATAATGAAGTTTTATGTGATTATAGTCCTAGTGAATGTGATGAGATTATGCACTATATTTTTAAGGATAAGTATGAATTTATGCTATATAACCGTAGGCAGCGGCAAGTATCNAAATCGTTTAATCCACTNAATATTAAAATAGAAAGATTAATATAAGGANATGATGAAAATTATAAAAAGTACAAACANAACAAAAAAATATATGGTTATTAGAGATGGTAAGCCTACTATACATTTTGGATCTCGTAGCAATGAGCATTATTATGATAAACTTCGTCAATATCGTCATTTGGATCATAAGGATTCTATTCGGAGGAAGTCCTATTTGGCGAGGTCTGCAGGTATAACTAACAAAGAAGGACAGCTTACGAAAGATAACCCTGCGTATGCTAATTATTGGTCTAGACGGTATTTGTGGTGATTAGGTAAAATATGCTCTAGCTAGTATACCAATTGGATGTGTTCTCTTCCAATGATTATAAGAAATCGTATGTTGTTTATTTTTTTCACACCACTCCGCACGTTTTTGTGTAAGTTTTTCTCTATTGATTGTACTATATTTAGCATTATAAATTTTTACTTTTTCTTTATTTTTTTCTCTATTTTTTATCTTAGATTTTTTATTACTTAGCTTACGTTTAACAGGATTACATTTTGCATTATACTTATTTACACAAGCATGGTTAGATATGTACCAGTCCTCTCTCTCTTTTTTTTCACAATACGTTAAATTGGTTTCTAAGGGAATCAATGGTAAATAGTCCCCTCTATCAATAATAATTTTAGAAGCACAATCTGTTCTATTTTTATGACCATATAATCTTCGTTTTAAAGTCATGCAAGTACTACCAAAATACGTGTCACCAGTTATATTACACACCAACATATAAACAGTAAATCTTCGGTCATAATTTCTAATCTCCATTAACAAGATACGTTTGCGATATCTAACGCTTTTTGGTAAATTCTTACATTTCAAATAATTATAATGATCCTGCATTTTTATAAAAAATAAAATAAAAAAAACAACTCATTCAATTTTATTTTTATTTTATTTTATTCTATTTAGTTCATCGTCTCTATTTTTGTTATAATTATTTGATAATGGTCATCTTCATATAAAGCACGATTAAAATGGTACTGACAAAATCCTTGCCTGTTCATTATTTCTTTCATATTTCCAAGATAGCGTTTATGAATTTTACCAATTCGTATGTCACTATCAATAGTACACGCCCTCCATTCATCATCATTAGAGTTACGCTCACCATAAACAGATAGAATACAAACCTTTTTAGTTGTGTAATAAGCATGATGATTCTCCTCATCATGATCATATTCATCATATTCCATCTCAGCCTTAGTAGGACAACGATATATCGTCTTAAGGTACGTGATACGAACTAGGGTCTCCGTGATAGTATTAAGTGCCGCAATTTGATTTACAATATGATCCATATTTAATTTTAATAATAATACAAATAAAAATATATGGTTTCAATTTTATTTTTTTATTTTTATAATATATAATGAAAGGTGACAATTTTATACAAAAAATGAATCTTAAAAAGGGAGCGTTCACTAAGCAGTCAAAACGAGCAAAAATGACTGTTCCCAAATTTACTAAGGAAGTATTAGATAATCCTATGAAATATAGCAGTACAACAAAGAAGAGAGCTGTATTAGCTCGGACATTTGATGAGATGAGGGGCAGAGGTAAAGGCGTTCATTAATATTAATTATATTATATACTAATGTAATGTCAGTGGAACAAATGATAGCTGTGCAACAGGCATCATTATATGTTTTTAAAGAAAAAAATGAAGATTACGGTGATGCATGGAGGGAGTATGGTCTTGTTGGTGTCATTACTAGAATTCAAGATAAGATTAATAGATGTTTGAATATTACAAAAAAAGGCATTACGATAGTAGATAGTGAGACCTTACAAGATACCTTATTAGACTTGCATAATTATTCTGCTATGGCACTGATGGTAATTAACACTTGATATATGATCGTTGCATATCGGTAGAGTGCATCATATTATTAGCATCTACTTTCATATCTTTGATAGTCTCACCATACTTTTCAGATAACACAATGTTACGTAAAATACAAGATGAAATCTTTTTTCCTGTATGCTGAAACAGATTATTTAGGTATCTCGTGTATTCATTTTTAGACATCTGATCGCCAGTTTTGGGGTTTGTGATCAGGTTATCGGTCATACAGTTGAATTTTATTAACTTTACAATTGTAGGTGTCAATTCAGTCGGTATCGGTATTACGGTTTCTTTGTACACTTGATTGGTCTTATAATCATTTAATCTAAATTCAAATACTCTTGGTGATACTTCTACTATAGCATTGGTATTGTTTTTACGTTCATCAGGTAAGTTATCGTATCTTTTTTTTGTAATTTTCATTATGGTAGGCAGGTCATTCCTCATGGGAATATGTAAGTGTATCATAATGCATGCATAGGCTTGGATGTCTGTTCGTTTTAAGGTGTTAGCCACTAGCTTTATTTCATCTACAGTCATCCAATTCTTTTGTTGTTTTTCTGTTTTTTCGTTAGTTTTGGCAAAATCTACGTATTGCTTATTTAGTAGGTCAACACGCTTACGTAGCACATCTATAAATGCAGTTATTTCTATGCTTGGTGTTATCTTATTCAATAATAGCAGAAAAACTATGATATGATTCATATATGCTTTTCTCGTATTATCGGTTTTTAAGTCGTCTAAAAATGTGTTAATTCTATCCGTTTTCATCAGGAAAGATAGAGCAGTTGGAATGGAATTGTCGTTTTCTAGGTATTTATTTAATTTCCGCAAAGAACTCATATAGGCTTTTAATGAGGATTCTTTTAGTGTTGGTCGTTCAGCTTTTAATAAATCAAGGATAGTCATATTATAATATGCTTAGATTAATTAAAATAAATAAAAACGCATTAAATCAATTTTATTTTATTTTCAGAGCGTCTACATAAGATAGTTTTGTTTTTTTTACTTCTGATCGTGTAAGGTACTTGGCACATTCCGTATTCGTCTTATTATCTATTCCAATTTGTTTCCTTAACAGCACGTTTTCTAGAATATCAATTACAACTTTGTTACCGTAAAGTGAAACGAGTCTGCGTGTCTTACAGCATTCTTCGCATAGAGAGCTGAGAATTATTACATTTTCCCTACATAAGGGACAGTAAAAAACCATGTTGTTATACTATTTAGTTATATTTTTTTTAGTTTCTTTTAACGTGTCTGCTATATTGGCTGGTATTTCCTCAGGTATTTCGTTTGGAATGTCACGTTCGCAAATGCAACCTTTCACGAGACTGCACTGGATTTTTTTACATGCGGATGCTTTCATGAGACCAGCAATACCAGCAATTACGATACCTAATGCGGTGGATAGCTCTAGGATGGTCATAGTTGATATTATCATTTCTATATTATACTTGGAAAAAAAAGAGGGGTAAAGAGCGGTATCTGACATGATTTCAGTCGCTGGGGATTTGAAAGTTTTTTTTTTCGTTTTTTTTTCTGTTTTGTAATTTACTTTCGTTCAAAATACAGACGTTGCTATAAATAAAAAACTTTTTAAAAAAAAANNAAAAAAAAAATATTTTGTTTTCTGTAGCTACTGGAAATNATTACTCTTTACTCTCTTTTACTCTTTTTAATAATATTACTAATAGAAACTAAAGGGAATTACTGATAGAATTTAAAAAAGATTAGGGGGGGTAACCGCATATAATTAGCAGGGTAATCCATATCCTATGTCCCAATCCGCTCCCCCAATTCAGTTTCAGCGTTTTAAGTTATTTGCTTTAAATCAAATAAAAATAAAATTGAATAAGTTTAAAAGTACAATATTATATATTATATAGAAATATGACAGAAGAATATATTGAAAAATTCAACGTTAGGAATGCCGAATACGTATACCATGCGTCTGCTAGTGAGTTTAACGCTTTTTTGTATGATAAATCGGAAGCGGATTCAAATAATCAAATTAATAAGATGCTAGGATATGATCAATTAGATAAATTAGTATACCGTAAGCAAGTAAAGCGATTTTGTAAAAAGATTATAGATAACAAAGGTACTATCGTAAGTACTTATAAGACCTCATATAAAAATTCAAAAATGGGAAGGCAATACGTTGTAGAGTTCGGTTGTCAATCGTTACAATATAGACTACGTGGTTTTTTATTAGATAAGTCATATATTGATTATGATTGTATTAATATGCATCCTTGCATTTTACGATATCTCATTACTAAAAAACTAAAATCAGTATGCCCCTTACTAAATGATTATTGTGATAACAGAGATAAGATTATGAGTGATCATAGTATTACTAAACACGACGTATTAGTAGCAATTAATAGTGACATTTCATATTCTAAAAAACCTTGGATCAAATTATTATTTCAGGAAATACAACCTTTCAAACAACGGTTATTAGATTTAGAAGAATATAATAAAATCAAGACGATGAATGATACAAATCCAGTCAGCAGTAAAGTTAATAAAATATTCTGTATTATTGAAGATCGTATTATTACCGATGTTGAAAAATGGAAGAATCTCACTAGGCTTATAAAAATGTTTGACGGTGTAATGACTCCAATCCCATTAGGTATTGATAACCTAGATAAAAGAACTGAGATTTACAATATAAAATGGAAAGTAAAAGAACCTGATACGTATATTAAGTTACCTGATTTATGGGAATCTCCCTCTGAAGAGAAAATAAAAAAACAGAAATATAAAGAGGATCGTAAGATACAAAGATTGCAAGATGCTAAAGACAAGAAAATAAAAAAACAGAAAGATAAAGAACAAAAAGAAATACAAAAACAAATTCAATCTAACGAAAAGATAGAATCTAAATTATTAGAAAAAGCAGAAATCAAAAAATGTAAAGCTGAAGAAAAAGAACAAAAAAAGATAGAATCTCATAAAGAGTTTATGGCAGTAAAAGAGACATTTGAAAAGACTAGGTTTATGATTGAACAGCCTACCATATTTTGTACGGAAACCAAGTTTGGATTACAATCTCAAAATATAACAAATTTCAGTTTAGTTAATGCTTCAATGCCCAAGATAGATGGTAAACCGTTTATTGGATACTGGTTGGAAAACAATCCAAGAAAATATTCCAAGTTTGATTTCATACCATATAATAAATCACCACCGTTTATCCACAGTGAAATATATAACTTATTCAAGCCATTGACATTTGCAAATAATCGTTGTGAAGCTAACGAAAAAGATGGTCAGGAATTAGTAGATCTAGTATTAACACTATTAGATATATTAGCTGGTGGTAAACTAAATTCAGGATTATTTTTAAAAAATTGCATATCTCATATGATACAATATCCCAACATTCTTAAAGAGACAATTATCTTTTTGGGTGGAGCTGAAGGTGTAGGCAAAGATACCATAATAGATCTTATAGCCGCACTCTTAGATAATCCTGACTACGTACTTAGAACAGCAAAACCTGATCTTATATTTGGTCAGTTTAATTCATCTTGCGAAGCTAAATTAATAATTCAAATCAATGAGTCATCCGCAGCCAATGCTATTAGATTTCTAGAAGATATGAAAGACTTCAGTACTTCACAGGTAGTTAATGTCCATAAAAAAGGTCAAGAGCCATATCAAGTTAATAATCATAGTATGGTATGGTTCTGTTCAAATAATTGTAATGGCATAGCACCGAGTAATTCTAACCGTAGAGTAGCAGCCTTTTGGGCATCTGATCATCTAAAGGGTGATCGTGTATTCTTCAAACGATTAAAATACCTTATGAAAGACAGATCAGTATTACAATACGTATTTGACTATTTTAATAATAGTGATATATCCACATTTGATATCACGGCACTTCCGAAATCAAGTCTATTAGATGACTTACAACTTAGTGGTATTAAACCAATTTATAGATTTGTAAAAAAGATTCTCACTGAACCTCATGACGTATTAAAAAAAGATAATAATCAAGCATTGTTTCTTACTTCAGATTTTAAACGTAAATACGATAAGTATTTAACAGATAATGGTCATAGTTTTAAGGTAACAACTCAGAAAATAAAATTAGATATTCGTGAGTTCAGTATGGAAACTAGAAAGCATGGCAAACGTCGTAGCGATCATTACTTCTTTGATACTAAAAAAACTCTAGCTAAATTAGAAAAAGATTATTTTAAAGACAGAGAAACCATAGATGACAGTCGGTTATTTTATGATCATGACGTTATAAGCCCATTCATGAGTTGTGATAGTGACGATGAGTTAGATTAAATCATTTAAAAATAAAGCAATTAATAAATATAGAATGAGAAACCCAAAATATTACAGTTATAGAATTGATTTCTTAGATGAAACTAATAATAAAGTGATGGATCATAAATATATTAAAACATGGCGAGATATTGAATTCTATATGTCACGTTCATCGTTTGCACTTTTTTTAAATAATCCTAGTAAGATTTTTAGAGAAGGCAAAAAGGGTTGTATGAAAGTATGTCGTATCCCAAAAAAAACAATAGAGGTAGCAGGGTGGGAAAAGGTGTCATATCAAAACAAAAGAAATTTTGAACACTGTAGAGTTACACGAGTTGAAGATGAGAATGAGCAATCTGTTCATATATAGTTTTGCACAATCTTTCAGGAATTCTATATCTCTCGTATAAAGTCCATTGGGCTTGTTTGATAGCTGTATTACCTATGCGATTCGTATGGGATTTTTTTTTACATTTTTTAAGATCCAAATCAAAATTATTAAACATGATAGTTCTCTTTCTAACATCATATCCGTACATACAATAATCGCCAATAGAAAATTTATATTCACTCATGTAAGGTCTCTTGTGTAATGCAAACGGATTTGTAGAATATGGATTCTCTATAGTCCAGTACGATGGTTTAAAATAGTTTATTATTTCCAGTGCTTTTTTTACAAAGATATCACTTTCGGTTTCAACCATCATCTTATTAAATTCTCTATCATAGTATACTAGAGA
>JGI24006J15134_10000838_pt1 | contig 18172 bp, 22 predicted proteins | sample LinPmetageLP53_FD_15134 | JGI IMG/M metagenome (IMG submission 15134)
CAATTTTCGTAGTTTTCTGGAGAAGTATTCTGGAGTGCAACTTTAGCTTTCTCATAGTCCGATACTTTTGGATCACTCAATACTTTAGTTGCATCAAAAAAAGGCTCAGTTACTTTAGGAATATCTAGCGGAGTACATTCTTCGTTTCCTTTAATATCTTCATCATAGGAAACAAACAATAATCGGTTAATATCTTTACATGATGTATCAATTATTACGTTGTATTTTTCAAGGAAGTATTCTTGTGCAAAGGCAAAGTATTCTCGATGGAGTTCAGGATTTGGAGGGACTTTAATTGCCAGTTTAACACCCTGACCAGAAGGAGAGAGGAAACTTGCTCTAACATGAGGATCGAGGCTCAGTTCATCTCTGAGTATTTCTGGATTCTCCACTGAGTCTATATCACCCTGAATCAGACCAGAGTATTCGACCAGTTCTGTCCTGCCTTTAAAATTACCAGAAAGCGTGACTGCATTAAGCAGTTTCTTCTTCTTATTATAAACATCTTTCCCATTATCTTTTAAACAACTTCTGAGTGCAGAAATTTCACTCTTCCATGTTCCTGTCCTCACTTTCTCAAAAAACTCATCGGTATCAATCGGCAAATTATTCTTAGCCATTGCCGATTTGAATAAACTAATCTCCATTTCTCTCCTTATAATATTTCCCTACTCTTCATATAGGCCAGATAGCATTGATAACCATCTTTAGCTTTTTCTTTTCTCCATTTCTCGTATTTAATTCTAGCTTCAACTCTCATTTGACTTGCCAGAACTTCTTTCTCGTATTTATTCATTTGAATGGTTCTCCTATAAACCATGCAACCAGAGAGTATCTAGTTCCAGAAGTTACAGGAGTTATGCAGTGTTCCAGAATGCTGGGGAACAGGATAATACTTCCTTTTGATTTTCCTAGTGTCTCAGTATGAAGTTGTCCTTTATCACACCATGCAATCTGAAACTCTCCTCCTTCATAATCTTCATTCAATTGTATTGTCATTGAGATTTTCCGTACTTTTTCATGGACAACATTCCTATGTGAACCTTTACCATCAAAGTGGAAATCGTAGTAGTCTCCTTTCTCATATTTAGTAATTTGAATACTTTCTACACCCGAAATATCGTATCTTAATCCAGTGATTTCGTTATAGACATCCATATACTTCCAGATATAATCAAAAATCCATTGGTCGTATGCCCAGCCAATATCACTCTTTCTGATATTGTGTTCTCCTTTAGCCTTTCCCTCTGGAGTTTCAACAGTTCCTTCTTCCCAACTCTCAACAACATCAATAATTTTTTTACAGACATCATTCGGGACTTCTCCCTTTAACTCCAGTATATTTAATTCTTCATTTAGATTTGCTTCCATTTTTCCTATTCGTTACTATTCGTTACCCATCGTTACTCGGTAACGGTAATTTTGTGAATTCTTCATAAGAACTTGAACCTTTTCTGATATTACAGTCAGTACAGGCAACAACTAAATTGGATTCATCCATCATTTCTTCTCTTGAGGTTAATTTTGTAAGAGGGACTTTATGATCCAGAACAAAATTCTCTGGAGGCAAACGCTTCTGACAATAATGACAAGGTGCAGTATTATCTGACTGTCTCGCTTTCATCCAGAGTCTGATATAAACAGTCCGATTATATCCACCTTTCCTTCTGCGAATATCTCCAGACTCTTTAAACCTTGACCATGCTTTCTTATCTTTACAGGAACGTGAGCAATACTTCTGAACAGTAAAATTAGAGATATACTGTTCTCCACATTGCTCACAGGCTTTATGAGTTCCCAACTTTAGAATGGAATATCATCCGAAGTTGCTTCCGTACTTGGTGGAAGGTCTTCACCTCGTTTTGGGAGGTCGAGTATCCGTCCTACCTGTTTCTCTGAAGAGACAGTAGAAACAGCAGAACCATTTGGGAGGTACTTCTTCACCCGATTCTGATCACCATAATCTGAATCAGTCTCAAGGGAGATTGATGCAGTCAATGGTTTATAGTGGAGTTCTTCTGAGGTGGAGGGTTTAAGAACTCCAGTTGCACGACATATACTTGCCATAGTCTGACTAGCAATATCTCTCACATTATCTTTTGGATGCCAGAGGTTCACAATGTCCCACAAAAACCTATTCTTATATTCTCCATCTAAGACCTGAAGTTTCAGATTGAGGTACTTGTTTCCAGCATTGGAAATTTTCTCTTCAGTCTCAGCAATATGCACCANATACTTACCTTCTGGNATTGCACCAAAATCGGAGGGCATTTCGTTACTGACTATTTGCGTACTATCAAAATTCAAATTCATACTGATCCTTTCCTCGCTTTTGCGATTTCTGATTTAAAAGTTTTCCAATCCAAAGGAATTGGACTTGGAATTGACACTCGACTCTTTGCTTCAAATGCAGGTTGTTGGACAGTGTGCATTATCCTGTTTCCAGTAGATGACGCTTTATAAACAGACTGACCAAACTTCTCTCCTGCTTTAAACGAGTGAGTTTCAAACTGAGCATAACTCACAAAATCAGCCCATTCTCTGACCATCCCCCTGACTCTCTTATCAAGTTTAATATCATGTCTGTCGTATGCTTCAGTTGTTGGATCGTCAATCTTAACGATCTGTGAGTGTCCTATTAACACAATGTCCAGACCCAATGCTCTCAGGGAATCCAGACCAGACAGAAAGGTTTGCCAATGGTGGAGTGCCATGACGTATCCTTTCCCGAATCCAATCTGTTCAATTGAATCCACCTTGTTAGTTTTACAAACGTGTGCAAATATCTTTTCCTCCAGCCTATCCAGAGAATCGATACCAACAGTTTTGATACCTAACTTTTTATGATTGGCATAGATCAATCTCTCTGCATCTATACCATCTAGGAATCCATGATCTTTCCCAAATAAAGGGATCTTCTGACCATCAAATTCACTTTGTCCATCTTCAAATGCAAGGACAATAATGCCCTCTGCTCCATACACATAGTGTGTTTTACCAACTCCATCTAGTCCGTACACTATCTGACGTAATGGCTTTTCTTCTTTACCCTTAACGATACTATCAAGGGTTATTTTACTTTCACTCATTCCTCTCCTTTTTTGCTGTTACTGAAAATCGTCTAAAACTAGACTCCCTTAAATACTTGGCAAACAAGTCAGGCTCATCGATTTTCATTTGTTTCTGGTCTAAACTAGACCTTGTTTGAGTAGCCCAAGTAGCCACTCTCTCTCCTTCAGAATTTTCACAAACAGACGCATCTTTCATGTTGTTCTGAAATGAAGTCTTAATTGCATCGTTCCTTTTCTCGGTACGCTTTATAAGTTCGACATTCTCATGGTATTCCTCGATAAGATAATCATCACCAACTGGAAGGTATGCAACTTTATCCACCTCACCAATCGGAAACAGAGATGCAGACTCACTTGCAGTCTCAGGCATTGGAGGAACCTTCTTGAGGACGTATTCATTCCAGAACTCGACTTCCTTCTGTACAAGTTCTTCGATCCTTTCATCTCTGCGAATTTTATGAATCATCAATTCTTGTCCACCAACAAGAGCAACCACATCGAAGTAATCAAATCCAGTAATCGCTAGATAATGGAGAACTTGGTACTCATAATATATCGGGGGTTGTTTCATCCAATATTTTGCTTGCCTAAGACCAACGTTCTTGATTTCAACTCCAGCATTTTCCCCTTCGATCTTCTTATCGATGTGACCTTGCAGGAATGGATACTCTTTATGCCGATATGTCCTATTAACATTACGGACTCTCTTTCCAGTTCTATCTGCATACTCTTTTGCAATGATGTCTTCCAAAAGAACACCCCACTTAATCTTTTCAATGTCGCTTAAATCTGGAGGGACTCTTACACCTGTTTTCTCTTCCCAGAGTTCGACTCTATTCTTAAAGGGGTTCAGTCCTAAAATTATGGAAGCATCCGATCCACCAAGCCCTTGACTCCTGACTAACTGATCTGCTTCTGGTTTATAGGACTCAGTTGATTCTCTGATTTTATTCATCATCTGAGTCTGATTAATTATTGGCAATATCATTCCTCCTCCCAAAGTTAAATTTCACAAAACGGAAGAAAGTCTTCCTTGCTTCCTTATTCCTTTTCTCTTGTGACTTCCGAATTGCCTGTAGGACTTTAAAGTTCCCGAACTCCATTTCTAACTGATCCATCCGTTTGCTCCTTGTACGTTGTTTATAAAATCATCATTGCCGATCAAGTCCTTGATTTCGATACTGACACAATCGAGTCTGATACGTTTCCCATTCCTAGCGTCTATCTCTCCAGCTTTCCATTTTTCTCCTCTTATTAATAAACTTGGGGTATCAATCGCACCTAATAAATATCCATCAGTAAACACACCTCCTTTCTTTAAAAGTGATATGAAATAAAAGTAATCTGGTTCTTGGTGATCCAAAGTTTTCTGAGCAACAGTGCAGTCATAATTGCTTTTTGGAACGACAGACCGATCTTTCGTTTTAACATCGACTGTGAACTCTTCTTCAATCACAAAATCGTGATTGTACTTTTCCTTCTCTCTCGTTTCTTTTTCCAGAGTGAGTCCTTCATCTTGGATAAACCTTTCGAACAGGACTTCTCCGATTGATCCAACAAGGTTCGCTTCTTTTCCTCGTATTGAATTTTTAAGGATAGGAATATCTTCAATTCTTTTCTCTGCTAACCAGAGGATTTCTTTATTAATTCTCATTTATCAATTTAGGATTTGTGACAACTCTGAGATGCAACTACTTTGCTGGTCAGGTTAACCGCTTTTCTGTTGAATGATCTTGAGTTGTCACGTTAATATTCAGCATTCCATTCGTACCAGAGTGAAGTACGATAGACTTTGCCATATAGATTTTCTGGATCAATTTCTGGTGCAGATTTGTAATAACCATTAATATAAATCTGATCTTCCTCTGTAATCTCTCCATAATTTTTACCTATCCATTCGTCCAGCATCTCAAATGTACTTTTGTTATCAAACTCAATTGAGATGTATTCCACTAGACTCATGTGGTCGTGCTGTTGTCTGCACATTTGAGTGTTAAATTTTTTCATATCTATTCTTTAATACAATTCGTCCTTCTTCACTCCAGAATTTCTTTGCTTCAAGATGCCAGACTTTGCAGTCTTCAGGAAGTAGCGAATCCATAATCCCTTTTGCGAGATTGTCACTGTCCGGCCTTTGCTGGTGAGGAGTGTCAACCATCCTCGCTTTCTTTTTTTTGCTCCAAGACTTTGGCATTGGAATATGGAACTCAATATATATTGCTTCTCCTAATAAGAATCCTGCTTTCAGACACGCTTGTCGTAGTGCATCACTGTACTCTCTGTATCGGAGAACTATAGGACGTTTCCTCCAGCGATCACTCCGATTTTGTCTTGGTGCTGAAACTGGATTAATGTTGATTTCCATATACCTGCTCAAGTGCTGGTTGTTCTGAATCCTCTGAAATCCCATATAACTCCTCATCTGTATATTCAAATGGAATATTTACATCCGAAGTTTTCTTTACGACTTCATCGGGGAACTGTTGAATCTTTCCCCCAGACTTTAGATAAGCTAGAACCTCATCTTTAGTGGTAGAAGAAGAATTAAACTCAGCAGTTGTTTTTAAAATTATCTCTGGGACATATTTGCTATCAAGGAAAGGGTCTGTTTTGGCAAATTCAAATGGCCTAACCTTTTTAAATTTACGATTATTTACTCTCCGTTCTGTCTGTTTCAGTTTGGAACTTATAGATGAGCAGGGTTTTGAACAGGTGGAATGGTCAGCACGAATGGGGTAAAACTCTGTTTTACAGATAGAACATTCTTTGGGGGAACGATCTCTATGACTCAGTACAATCAATTTTTTTGCAGACTCAGACTTATGATTCAAGTAGCAGGTATTGCCACAGAATTTAGTCTTGTATCCAGTTAGTTCCTTATTACAGATTTTACATTTTTTCATTTAACAATCTCCATGTTCTCTACGTTTTTGAAGTTTTTCAATTAACTTTGAACTCCTAGAAAATCGGTCTTGTTTCTCTTTCAAGACTACCTTCTTAACTGTTGAGATTTTTAAATCTGCTCTCAACCCTCGTACCTCTACAATTAATAGGTATATTGCCTCCTCCAAATCTGTCATATTGTATTTAGTGCTGACCTCAACTTCTCAGCTTTTTCTTCACAAAGTCTTTCTGCTATTTCGTGAACTCTTGCAGAAAGTTTTTCATTCAGAATGTTGCAGACTTGGGGGTAATTATTGGATGGCAACTCCTTCGCAACTGAGGTTAATGTGACTCCACAAGTTTTCATCTTTTCTCTTAAATTCATTTTTCTCCTTTTATTGAAATTAATGCTTGACACTAAACATAAATTAATATATATTCATATATTCATATATTCAAATATAGTATATAACTTTTCAAATGTTTGTCAAGAAAAGATTTCTTGCAACCTTATTAAATAAAGGAGAAAAAGATGAGAGAAGAAAATGGAATATGGGAAGATAAGAAAACTGGATTCCTCAGAGTGAGGATGCCAGAATTGAGGGAGGAAGGTAAGAGATCACCAACCTACAACCTCTGTACTCTGGAGGAATATAATAAGACTAAAGATAAAGATAAACTTGCTAGGAGACTGTATCTGAAAATCTATGATGAGAAAAAGGAGAAGAAGCAAAAGGTTCAGGTGGGGAAACTAACAGAAGCATCCAAGCATACTGTAGGTGAAGCCATTAGAAAGTATGAGGATGACATCCTCTCCAACCGCGCAAGACATACTCAGGTTGGATTCACTCTCCACCTCAAGTTCTGGAAATCACAGTTAGGATCAAAGACTCTTGCCGAAATGGAAATCGAATCTGCACCTCTAATGATTAAGAACCTTAGAGATAGTCTGAAGACTCCAGAGAGATCAAACACAACCTTGAACCGCTACCTGTCATCTTTAAGTGCAGTGCTTGGTAGATGTGTTAAGGACTTCTTATGGATGGAAAAGAATCCCTGCTCCTCCATAATGAAGCTGGAAGAACCAACGCATCGGATTCGTTATCTCTCCAAGCAAGAGCAGGAGGATTTGCTTGAGTCTTGTGAAGGTGACCTATGGGATGCAGTTGTGATGGCACTCAAGACTGGAGCAAGGAAGAAAGAGATATGGAATCTGAAGTTTGAGGATGTGGACTTTAAAAGGAACCATATCAGACTAATGGAAACCAAGTCTGGCAAACCTCGTAGTATTCCAATGACTAAAGACTTAATGGAGATTCTACAGAGGAGAAGAGTTGATATAAACTTTAACTCTTATTATGTATTCCCCTCTCAAGTAAATTCTAATTCTCCTAATAATTTTGAGAGGGCATGGGATACTGCATTAAGAAACGCAAGGATTGAAAACTTTCGCTGGCATGATCTTAGGCATACATTTGCAAGTCGTGCAGTTATGGCAGGAGTGACGCTGAGATCACTTGCAGATTTACTTGGTCATGCTAAAGTTGACATGGTATTTCGGTACGCTCATTTATCACCACAACACTTAGCGTCATCTATGGAATTGGCAGGAGAAGAAATAGGTGAATGTAAAGCGAAAGTAAAAAAGATGGCATGAGTAAGGTAAACCGCTGACTTGATTACCAATTATTATGTTTGGAAATCACGTTTGGTGGCAACGCCAACATGGGTTCGAATCCCATCCTCTCCGCCAATAGCAAGGGATTACAGAGGTTGTATACTTTTGTAGTCCCTTTTTTTTTAATGTAAAATAAAGTAAAAAGTAATTTAAAGTAAAAAAATATGCAAAAGAATCTACTGTAAAAGTCCTCCAGATCCCATCATTTGTGCTTGTGTATTTGTCAATGCACCAGTTAGCAGACCCCTATTAATTAGACTTTGACTAAACTCTCCCTCCTTCTTCTTCCGTAATCCTTCAGTCTCATCTATTATTCCTCCAACTGCTTTCTTCCCTTTAGTCATTTGCATCTGACCCATCTCCTCATTTCTTGCTAGGTTCTGTTTCTTCTGTACTGTATCAGCAAGTTTCCTCCCACCTACGACTGCTGATCTTTTTAATAAAGAACCTCCAGCACCAAAAAAGTCCACCATCCCTCTTGCAAAGTCCAACATACTACCAGCACTATCAGATTTAGGGAGCATTGCACTTTGGGATTTGTGCATATCAGATAATGCAGTGAGTCTATTCGTAAATTCTTCTGCTTTCTCTGGAGTATTAAACAGCACCTTGTGTTTTGCTTTTGCTTCAGGAGACAGCATTTTCTTGGAAGCATTTGTTGTATCAGCGGTCGAGAGATTTAATTTGGTAACAGCTTCAGTGGATGCTCCCAATCTATACAAGTCTTTTTCTGCTTCAGAAGTCAGACTATCCATTTCATACTTAACCTCAGAAGCAGATTTATTACTGTATGCTTTTTTACCTAAGTCGTATGCTTCTAAGTTGTTGTGTCCCTCAGAGTAGATTGACCTTGCTTTTGCGTATGGTGACTCTCCAACTGCAACAAGTGACTGAGGAGGGGGGAGTAAGGTTTGTCCGGTATTTGGGACACCTTGTCCAGTAGCAGGATCAACTTGGGGTCTACCAGTATTAGGATCGAATGGGTTCCCAGAACGATCTAACTGATTTGTTGGAGGTTTAATCTTAGTCTCTACATCTACGATGTCTAACATCTTTTTCTTTAATCCTATTAGAGTCCTTCGATTATTACCTTTAGCAGATTGGATCAAGTCATCGAGTGATTGCTTAACGTAATCAACTACTGCAACAGGAACATTACCATAAGGCATTTCATCTGGGAGCATGGCACTCTTTCTTAGTCCATCTGGAAGTAACTCGATTTCTCTTTCTGCAATCGTTTTTGCAGACTCATAGAACTCACCCTTAGTTGTTTTGTCTATTGTCCTCAATACAGAATCCAAATCCGGATTATTGATTGGAGGAAGCGCGTATGCTTCTTTATAAAATGGTTTTGAATCTGTTTTCATCTTCATGATAATATCCCCCTTTAACAGACTCTCTCCATTATCATTAAAACCTAGTCCCTTCTTCATTGAATCTGTTGTCAACCCTCTGTTACCTTCCATGTCCTCCAGCAAATTCTTTTTAAGTATAGTTTTAGATGCCCCCCTTGTGTTCATGGCATCTTTTGCTGTCTGCTGAGTATTATATTCACCTAAATATCCAGTTCTAACTTCTTCTCCTAATCCTAATTCATCCAACTCTTTTAGCTTTGCTTCAGGATTAACTCCGTCTAACTCCCAATCTTCTACTATTCTTTCCAAACCTTGTTCTCTTGTATTTTTACTGTCTGGGAAAACTGCTCGTTTTATTCCCCTGCCAAAGTCTCCAATAAGTTCTGCTCCTTTAGCCAGTGGTCTTGATAGTAAGGTTCCTCCGACTCCATAAGCAGTCGAGTCGATAGCAGTATCAGCATTAACTTCCCCACCTTTATTATGAGCATACAAGGATGCTTCCCCCACTCCAAGAGGGACATTGACTGCAAGGTCTTTCCCAACATTTGCCACTGGAGCAGGAACAGTCTTACCTGCTATATTTACCCCTTGTGCAGAGGGAGCAAGTTTAGGCAACATCTTTAAGGCTCCTCCTGTTAAGGCTCCTCCTGTTGTCATTGCTCCTGCCATGTTCCCCACAAAAGCATTGATAGGTGAGTTTTCTCTAAAGTCTTCACGTTCTTGTGCAATTAACTGTTTTGTATATTCAAGTTCATCTTTACGAGGAATCATAATCCCCTTGTTATTTATGATCCCTGTCAGGTACTTATCAACTGTATCTGAGAATCCTATTGTAAGACCATCTGCAACCTCCCTAAAATATCCTTTAGCGGCTCCCCATACTGACTCAGGGTTACTTTTCCTAACTTGGATCGAAGCATGGTTGACTGTTGCTGTCTTAAACTGCTCCTGAGTCCAACCCTTATCCTCAATATATTTATTTAATCCGTCCTGAGTATATTTTTCTGGTTTTGTAAGACCAAATCTTATTTTCGCCAGAAGTTTTTTAAAGGGCATTCTCTTTTTTTTAGTTTTTTCACTCATCTTCTTCCGCATCTAATGATTGTGTTTGGTCAACATCTCCGTCAGGAGTATAAATAGTTTTGGCTACACCTTTGTCATAATGTGATGACCATTTGTATGCTTTAAAAGGATGCTCAATGCCAGCATTAGTCTTAAAGTTTTTCTGTGCTGTTGCTCTATAATCATTGTAATGTCGATTAACGTACTTCTCTCTTTTTTTCATATATGCTATGACCAGCCCCTTCATCTGTTCCCTAACTTCTGGCTTCAGTCGATCACCTTTCATCATCTGATGAGGTTTGTTAAGCCAACTCTGTATTAAACCTCCTGCTTTACTTGTAATCTCAAATTCTGCTTCACGAACAACAGAGTTTGGCTCAAACATGATACGGAAAGAGGTGATTGCCATGATGTCACCAAATCCATTATCAGAATTAAGACCTTCCATAACTCCATCATGTCCTCTTGCGGCAATTCTATAATCACTGGTAATCTGATTAAATTCTTTCCTTAATCCTGTTTCTCCAGCTATTCTCCAATTAGAACTTGGAATGTACTCTTCCCAGACTCCGGTCTTTTTAGCATACGCTTTATCATTATCGTATAAATCTCCTGCTTTCCCTGCTTTTTTGTCTCTGTTGTTTAATTGTAGTCCAGTTTGAACCGCATCACCTTCAGCTACAAAAGAATCATAATGATCTGTAACAGATGTAAAGGTTTTGTCAAAGTCTCCGAGTACCCCTTCTCTGTATCTTTGAAGTGTTGTCTTATCGACTTCATAGTCATTACCCAGAGCAGTAATTAAATTATTAAGAGATTTTTCTTTTAAGAGTTTATCTACTCTGTCTTGATTAAATCTTAGTCTCTCAACTGGAGTCCTAACCTCTGTTGCTTTCCCAATCGTATTGATGATTTTCCCAGTTTTATCATCAACATGATAAGAATATATGTCACTTGTTCCATTAAACTGATCGACTAAATTAACCCTTGAAAGTGATTGCCCTTTCACCTTCATTCCAGCCTTATCTAAGTATGTAATATTATTGTCTTTATCCACCACAACTTTGTGTGTCCCTTTTGGTGGTTCTCCTAAATTTGGAAACTCTGCTTTATATTGTGCTACATTTAGATTGTCAGTTTTTAAAAGTTTATCTGCTTCAATTGCTCTAGCTTGTATATCCTTACTTAAATCGTAAGTTTCCCCTTTTACTGTCCTATATGATTCTGCTTTCCTTTTCGGAGAAACTATCATTGTTACAGCATCTTCTGGAACTGGCATATTACCGAATTTTTTGGAAAATTCTTCTTTCTGCTTTGGGGTTGTTACATCAATATATTCATAAACTGCATCTTCTCCCTCAGATTTTGGTGATTCTATTTGTTCCCCATTTACATCTAACCATTGAGTCTTAACCCCCCTTACTTCACCATCTACTGCCATTGGAGATATTAATATATCTGTTGCTCCGACAGGTGGTGTCAACCCCTGACTGCTTATTATTGTCTTAGCATTTATGTTCCCCAGACCAAAAGTGCCAAACTTAGTGTCTCCATAAGAGTCTTTTTCATCTGCTAGTTTTATTATATCTCCCTTATGGTTCTTATAGACAGTCCCAACTCCTTTTAATAGATAAGGTTTCTCTGCTTTAAATGCTTCTTCTTTGTTTAGAATTTTATTAATCTCTTCAAATGCAATTTGGGCATCCTTGCCCCCCCTCCGTATAAGACCTTTTAAATAAGTTTTCCTATTATGAGCTATTTTTAAATCATCTACAGCAAGAAGCATTCTGGTCATCTCTTCTTGTTCCAACTCCTGTTTATTAAGTAACTGATCTTCCTGTTGCTTTTGTAATTGTTCCGCTTGTTGTCGTTCATAGAACTCAGCTTCACCTTGCTGGTTCATCATGTCTTGATTATAGTATCCACCAATTCCAGCAGGGATCGCGTGACCAATCGCTTCTCCTGTAGTCATTGGAGTGTTCCTCCAACCTCCGGAACGCATCATAGATGCTCCTGCTTGCAACAGACCCATTGCTAACGGAGACATCCCTTCGTACTCCTCAGATTCACTATGGTCTTCTAAAAGACCCTGCTGACTAGAGTCTTTAGCTTTACGAGTGCGAGTATTGTATGGAATCCCTTCAGGTGGGATTTCGTGCATTGCTACCAAATCTTGTTCACTCATTAGACCAATCCTTTTGGTGTATATCTTGGAGACTTCGGTTTTGGTTGAAGTAGAGATGGGAACGGAGTTCCACCTCCTCTTGAGATCCCTGCACTTCGTACTTGTTGTGGAGGATCATCTTGTGCTGGAGTCATAAAATCCTTTAAAAGTCCTACTGCATATTGTTTCATTGCTGGAGACATTGGAGTAGAATCTGGAGATGATGCTGGTGCAGATAGTTCACTTTCGTTTTGACGTATTGGGTCTTGATTAGCAGAATCCCATCCAGTTGTTCCATATCCTCCAATAGTCCCTCCAGACTCTTCAATATCCAACATATCCTGTTTGTCTGGGGAATCATCATACATATCTAAATTCTCTTCTGATGCTAAGAGTCCTTTATTAAATTGTTTATCGCTAATCTCCTCACTAATATTATCAAGTCCTATACGATCCGACATTGATGCAAAGTCTTTTGCTCTTTGAACTTTTTCAAGTCTTTCAACTACATTCCGTTCTGAGCGTAAGGTAGGAAATTCATTTAATAGCTTTTGAAGCCAACTATCTTCTCCACCTTTTAGAGAGTGTTCTACTTCTTTCTCATAATCTGAAGCAGGTGAATATTTTCCTGTTCTTGTTGTAAACATAATTTCTCCTTTAGCTTATTGCTCCCAGACCACCTCCAACAATCGCACCAGTGGGGCCACCCATTAGCCAACCAGAAGCGGCTCCTGTAATAATACGACCGAACCTATCTACTTTCTTGTTCCGATACTGAGGATTATTTTGAGTTGTTGTTGTTCCAACTGGTGCGCCAGATAGAACGTTTGAACCAAACATCGCATTGTTCTTATCCCAATCACGACCTTCTATATATTCATCATAAGCAAAATCTTTGTCATTCTGATCACGACCTTCTATGTCTGCACCAACCTGAGAAAGCATACTAGCATCTTCGTATCCTGCTTTACGTCCTGCATCAGTAGCACGAATTCCTGTCTCTGCTCCAGCAAGTCGCAACTTACCTTCTTCACCAGTTGCCATCTGATTGTATCGTTGACGTTGCTGTTCTCGCGTCATATCTTTTTCTTTCATTCCAGCCGCTTGAGCATAACTACCTTCCAATGCTCCAGCTACTTGCTGACCAAGATTCCTCTGAACTTCTCCTGCCATGACACCTTTTTCAATAGCAGATCGTGACCCCATTCCTGCTCCAGCCATTTGCGCGTTTGCACCTAACTGGTTCCTTGACATCTGCATTGTACGCATTGCATTATCCTGCATTCCTGAGATAACATTTGAAGTATGTGGAGACATATACTCATCAACTCCTTTACCTGTCAGGAATGACTGTCCTGTTATGGGATCAATGTTTGTACCTTGAACTCCTGTTGCAGTTTCTCCAGCTTTTGTATATGCTTCTTGACCTTCTCCTTGCATATCTCTGACTCCAGTTTGTGCATCGAGAGTGTCTTTAGAAGCATCCGCAAATCTTTTGTTACCAGTAGCATCACCATAGGTTTCATACTCTTTATCCATAACATCTCCAGCCGCACCATAAACCTTCTTCCTAAACTCATGTGTTGGTTTATCTATCTCTGAGACTGAAGAACTTGTATTGTTTCGTGTTTCCGTTCCTCCACCAGATATACCGGATAAAGGATTTGGCACTTGTGGGACTCCTGAACCTCCAGAACTCCCATCTCCATTGGGGCCATACTGAGAAAGATCAGCCACTCTAGCGTGTTCATCTAATTTCCCTTGTTCTGAGCGACCACCAAACTTGTCTGCTACCCATCCTCCTACATCTACGTTCCCTATATCACTTGGACTATAACTCCAATCTTTTTCACTCCTACCCCTCTCTCCAAAGTTATCATCATTACTCATAGTCCTTCCTTCATAAGCATAACTCCTCAATCCAGACTTCGTAGGTCTTCCAGAACCTCCCATCCCCTTTAACCAAGACGCTTCTTGATTATTGATAAATGCTGGATGCTCTCCTTGTGGAGCATTCCTTCTTAATACATTTCCTGCTTGTCTCTGGTTCATCATATTTCCCTTATGCGTATGGATTTTGTGAAGTTATTGGTCTTCCTTTTGAGTCTTCTGCTAGAATCGTGACTCCTAGCGTCCCACTGGTTACTTTCAATCTATAATAATTATTATTTGCTGTGTCCTTTAAAATTATTGATCCTTCTGTAAAAATATTATCTCTGTCAGTCTTTGCAGTTGTTGCTTCTTCTGAAATCACAAGAGATGCTAAGTCGAACATATAGTTTCGATCATATTCATCTGGAGGATTCGGAAGAGGTTTCTGAGTTTGGCTCATCTCTCTCCTGACACTGCGGCATCAAAACGTACTTCACCAAACCTCCATTCTTGGTCAAAAGGACTTTCGACTCTCAGTAGTGCTTGTCTTCCAGTAAATCTGGTGTCAGTGTATCCGTCTGATGTGAGATCATACGCACCTTTTACTACAGGATTTGAATCATCTGGAGTGTTCTGTACTGTGACCTTCATACGAAGTCCTTTGTTCCCTGCGTCACTGTCTGTAATTATCTGTGAAACAGACATCATCTTATTACCAGAACCAATCTCTATTGCACCCGACTCTGCATAGCAAAGATGGTTTTCTGTTGCAACATTTGGATGAAGAGTTGTATTTATCCCTTTTGCAATTACTCTTGAGTTTAAAGTTGAGAGTGCTGAAACATCTGCTGGTGCAGTTACAGTTGTCTCTCTCAAAATGGGTGTACTCTGAGTATCTGGATCAAGTTCATGTCTGTACAAATATCCATCTACTCCACCAGCAACCGGATAACCCAAACTATCGGATGACTCCCATGCGGATCGTTCTAAAGAACCTGTAGTCCAGTGTTTTTCACGATAACTGTATGTAACATACCTAGTTGGGTATTCATCTCCCTCTTTTGGATAGAACCAAGTTATCTCTCCGAACTCTGCATTGTGACCTCCTGCAATCAATCCTTCCACATCAGTATTGATGTCAGAGAAAACGTAATCTGCAACATCGCAAGCTAACTCCTGTATGTATCCTCCGGTGTATGACCAGAATCGACCGCGACTCATCCATGCTACAAAATCTGCTGACCCTGCAACTGATTTCATACCTAGACAACCTCCTCCCTCTGTCAATCTTTCAACCCCATACACATAAGGAGGGCCGAGATAATTTGTCTTCCAGACTGAATCTGTGAAGAATAGAAGCACTCCATAGCGAGTCTTAAAACCTCCTATTATCTTCCCTTTTGTTTGTACGTCAATATCTCCTGCTGTATTAGTCACAGATGGAGTGAAATCGGTCAATGATTCCTGTTGACCCCATGCTATTCGTCTTGCGTTTCCTCCTGCACCAATAACCATTATGTGCCTCTCAGGAGTAACTAAAACTCCTACATTATCAACTGGAACTCCTGTTGATCCTCCGAGAGATGACAATAACACTGCTGGAGTTGCGACTTGTGTCGCATTGGTAAATGACAATCCAGACGAATCAACATACCATATTGACCCTTCTCCAGAATTGACTGCAACTAGATCATCACCAAAGTTGTCAAGCGACCAAACTGGAACGAAATTGTCCCTCCATGCATCAGCGTCCGTTATATCTGGGTCTACCGCAGGGAATCTTGGAGTACCATAGACATCTCCTCCAGATGCAGTCCCACCCGACCCATCTAAGTTCCTATCACCTCCATATTCTAATGATCCAAATCCAAGTCCAGCAATTAAGAAGTCTCCTTGATCTTTGAAGTCTATTTTGCCAGAAGGGACGGATGCAGGGGTAATATCAAAAATTGGTGAATTAGTACCAGAAGACTGCGATCCATCCCAAAGTCTTAGAGACTGTACTGAACCTACTGCTAAATATCTTGCACCAGTACCAAGTCTCCAAGAGTGAAGTCCTCTGATTGGATCAACCCCTGAATAGAAAGTTGCTGTTATAACTGCCGCAGTTCCGCTAGTTGAACCTGAGATTGTTATAGTAGGAGCAGACGTATACCCTGAACCAGAGTTTGTGATTACTACTGTAGCAATAGCACCTCCTGAAACTGTATAAGTTCCAGCGAAAGATGATCCAGCCCCACCACTGAATCCTAGCGTCCCACTGCCTGAATACCCTGTTCCTGCTGTTGTAATTGTCAGTGATGCGATTGCACCTTTTTTATTAATCTGAGTTTCTGCAAGTCTTTGCCACCCCCCGATTGGTCGCAGTCTCCCTTCCGAGAACCGAACTAGATTGCCATCATACCAACGATTCTTTGCTTCGTACTGAGTAGCGTTGCGGAAAAATCCAGCAGGTATTTTAATCGGTAGTAATGCCATTAATTGTTTCGATATTCGTTACAGTTAAGTCTTAGTAAGACTGCAAATTGTTTTGACTCTTCAAGACTCATTTTCTGGATCTTTGTCGCGTTATCATAATTCGCTCTCATCACATCAACAGCACAGTCACACAGATGGAAGTAGATATGCTGTGGGGTACTCATACTCTGGTGAGCCACTGAACAAGCTTGCCACAACTGGCGAATGGTTTCCGTTGTGAAAGTTCCATTGGACTCTTTCGATGTCACAGAAGTTGATGTCAACATCAAAGTCAGGCTCAAACTCCACAATAATATCACTGTCTTCAAACTCAAAAGTAATCTCCATCAGTATGTCCAGACCGCTGGCAAGGAGGGTCTATCTCCTTCTAAATCACCCACACCACGATTGTCCAAATGTATAAAACGCTTTGATCTAGCCCCACGCAAAGCTAAGCCTAAACCAGTAAAACCAATGTCTTGCGCCTGTTTAATGAGTTTTAGTGTTTTTGTCGTGTTCACATGACCGACTAAAATATCAACTGCTTTTCCAAAGGTATGGATTCCAGCTTTTGTCTTTGCCGTTGAGACATTTGAATTATGTTTAATACAACGTCTGGCACTGCTCAAACGAAATGCAAATCCTGCTTCTTCTCTCAAGGATTGAAGCATCTTCATAAATTCATCATCCATCTCGTTTGCTCCGCAACCACACTGACATTGCATCTCATCGGTACTAAAATTGGGTGTAATGAGCATAGCTATTCCTACTATTGTAATTTTACAAAATGTTCTCCGCAGTAAAATAGTACCTTTTAGGTGCTATTTAAGCAGACTTCTCAATCGATTTATCAAGCAAAATGACATATTGATCATATACTTGATTATCGATTTCTGTGTCTGTACTATCCACTAATTTTTTGAGCAGAATTTTGACAACGTGAAGCATCAATTTTTGACTGATCATGCTGACACAAAGTGTCGAGACTGTAGATGATATTACTGGTGCGAGTAATCCGATAAATGGCATATCAACTCCGTTTCATTAAGGTTAAGGTCTTCTGGGCTTCAACTTCTCTTTCTAAGTTTTCTAGTCTTGCAGACACGGAAGCCATGTGACCGCTACATTCTTGACTAATAACTGCAAGTTTATCAAAGTTTTCTTTTTGCATCGCTCTGTTCATTTTGTCCGTCCGAAACGTCCAAAATCCCAAGCAGACTATGATTGCCCCTGCAAAGCCCTGTTTTAGAATGAGATTAATGATGTCATCGACTGCGGTGTTTACGTTACTTTTTTCCTGCATCGGATGAGGTGAGTCTCGATAACCATATTGATCAAAATTAGGAGGTTCCGCTTTTGCTTGAACTACGAAAAAAAAGAGACTACCTATCACTAGACCGAGAAAAATAGTTACGCATGAATCAATCAGTTTTTGCATTTATCGACTCCTGTATTTCGGTTAGCTGGTATTGAACGAGTTGCATATCAGCTTTTAAGTCACTTACAGATATGAGCGTCCAGCCAAGAATTGAAACTATTAAACCGAAAGCGAACAGGATTTGTGGATTCATCTTTTACTCTTGTTCAGTTGTTTTCTAGCTTCACGATGCAACTCTTTCAGTCTGTTTTG